>Ga0308411_10000916_pt1 | contig 19889 bp, 15 predicted proteins | sample HotsprottomLayer_2_FD_203530 | JGI IMG/M metagenome (GOLD analysis project Ga0308411, IMG submission 203530) | Hot spring phototrophic mat microbial communities from Octopus Spring, Yellowstone National Park, Wyoming, United States -... | ecosystem: Environmental > Aquatic > Thermal springs >...
CGCCAGGCCAGGTAATCCGCAGCACTCGGCCGCCGTGGCGGCACCGTGCGGACCCGTTGGAGGAGCGATTCGGCCAGATCGATGAGTCGATGAACGAAGACGCCGGCCTCCCGCTGCGTCTCGAGCGAGTGGAGCTGGCGCTCGAGGGTAAAGCGAACGGCACCTTTGAGCCGTCGATCTTCGTCGAGGTCGCTGTAGGAGCAGGGCACGGCAAGAAATCGTCCGCGCGCGATCGACCTTGTCGCGTACGCTTCCCAGAGAACCTTCCCTTTGGGTGCGCGCCTCTCCTCGAAGGTTTGCTCGAAGCGTCGCTCGAGAGCGTCGAGCAATGCCTTGAGCCGTGCCAGGACCATCACCGACAGCACCCATGGCGGAACCTTGCGCGCCGAGCGTTTCAGCAGCGGCAGGCGAAGAGGCGCCGGGCAAACCCGCCAGCCCATCTCCGACAGCATCGGGCCGATGCCCGGCCAAGGGAAGCGCGGATGAATGACGAGGCCGTAATCGGGCCGTGCGGTGAAGGGGGAAATCAAGGGAGCGGCGCCGATCTGGTTGGACGAGTCGAGGATGAGGCGAACCGCTGCCCCGTCGAACTCCCGCCGGGCCGTAACACCGAAAAGCTCAAAGATGGGGCGGTTTTGGGTGATGAACTGATCGGCCAGCCGGGCCGCCTGCTGTGGAAGGTCAGCTCCGGTGCGGAGCAAGAACAGGTCAGCCGCCGAGCGCTGTGTCCGACTATGATCGGTGAGCTCGAGACAGATTTCTGGCGCCGGCCTCGATTCGGCCAGGAAGGCCCTATTCGGGTCCCTGGTCGAGCTCTTCAAGTGCCGAGACTGTCGAGCCACTGAAGGTAGCTCCGTATCTCCTCGGCAAAGCCGGTCACATAGCCCTGGGCCAGGTATTCGCGGAGCAGCGGCGCAAGCTCGGTGCGCAGTCTTTCCGGCAGCTTGCGTTCGTCCTTTTCGAGGAAATAGGAGTGGCCGGGGGCGAGCGCCAGAGCCTCTTCGGAGGCGTGCTCGACGAAGATGGAAATCAGACGCTCAAAGGCCCGCTGTCCCGCCGCACAACCGTGCCCGGCCACGACCTCCGAACTGGGCCAGAGGGTCACGAAGGCGAAACGGCGGCGTACCGCCACGTCAACGATCGCGATGCTGCGATCTGCGCTGTTCATCGTTCCGAGCAGATGCAGGTTCCGGGGCAGGCGGAGGCTCCGGTGGAAAGGGGGGCCGAAGTCGTAGGCGAGATCGACGATGCGGTCAAAGCCGGGATCGGCCTCAAACAAATGGATCGCCTCGCCAAGCACTTTGCTGAGGTCGGCCCGGTTGGTCTCGTCGATCAGGAGCAGATAGGGGCGGTCGGGCTCCTCAAGGGCGGCCGCGGCAGCCTCCATTGGAAATCCCGGAACTGGAGCGAAGTGTAGACCGAGGGCGCCGTCGGTGTGGATCGGCGCCAGTCCCCCGACAAAGTTCTCGTAGGTGATACCGGGATGAAACTGGATGGAGCGCCCGCGGCCGCCGTACTCCTCCCGGAGGATCTGCCAGGCCAGAAGCGTTTTACCGGTGCCGGGAGGTCCTTCCAGGATGACGAATCGCCTCCGGTTGAGCAGTCCCAGCACCTCCTGGCGGGTGACGGAAGGCATCAAATGGGCAAACCAGCTCGCGCGGATTTCTTTCGCGTGGCTCGTCTGGCCGGCGAGGGGGGCCTGCCCTCGTTCCTCGAACATGACGTCGAGGAAGGCCGCCAACGCTTGCGCTGTCGCCTGCCGATCCTGCGAAGGCCTGTAAGCGGCATAGATCACCTTGCCGTAGCGCTCGAAAATCCGCCGGTAGGCGCTCCAGTCGCGTCGGAGCGCGTCCGGCATGTCAATGTCGACTCGGGTGGGGTCTTGTTTGGCCCAGGCCACCTGTCGGCCTTTGCCGAAGGCGCGGTTCAGCCACCGCGCGATGGCCTGCATCTTCCGTGCATGGCCGGGCCGGCCGAGAATGGCCTCGTCGGGGGCGAGACCGTGGGTCCCCACGACCATCGCAACCAAGCATGGCTCTTCCTCGCCCGGGAACAGGACGAATGACATGCCGCCGTAGGGACCGGAGGTGGGATTGGAGGGATGGATCAAGGCGGCAAACGGGACGCCGGAATCGCCCTCAAAGTACGGCGCCCGCACGGTGACCAGTTTTTCGGCATCCTTGCGATAACGGCCCGACGGCGCGCCGAACAGCGCGCCGAAGGCCTCGCGGTTCCGTTCGTTCCAATCCGCGCCCGGGGGCGAGTGAACGATTTCGACGAGTTTCGCCAATCCGCCAGACACGGCGCCCTGCTCCGACATTGATACGAAGTATATCGCCCGGTTTCGGCCGCGAAACGGACGGCGCAAGGCCGCTCGCTATGATGGAAGTTGACGGGAATGGTGGAAAGCGCCGCTCCGCAGGCGCGACGACGAATTCCTCACTGGGTTGCTCTCCTGGTTGGATACTCGATCGCGGCCGCCTCGTTGATTTGGGTCTATCGCGGGTTCGATTGGAAGAGCGAGTTGCCCCGCTTGCTGGCGACGGACTGGCGGTGGGTGAGCGTCGCGGTCGCGGCCGACATTCTCGTCTACGTACTTCAGGGCTGGCGCTGGAAACTGGTGCTGGCGCCGCTTGCGCGCATCCACTGGCTGCGGGCCGTCCAGGCCGTCTACATCGGGCTGTTCGCCAATGAGGTTCTTCCGCTGCGCAGCGGGGAGGTGATCCGCTGCTACGTGGTGAGCCGCTGGGCGAAGCTGCCGTTTTCGCTCAGCCTGTCTTCGGCGGCGGTCGAGCGACTCATCGACGGCATCTGGCTCGTTCTGGGCTTTTATGCGATCACCTTCTTCGTCGAGCTGCCCGGCTTTCTGGTGGCGGCAGCCCGGGTCATGGCGCTCGTGCTGGCGGTAGCCGCGGCGCTGCTCGCCTATGTGGTCTTCCACCGATCGCATGCCGCCGAAGCGGTCTCCTCCAGCCGCTGGAGCCGGCTGCTGCACCGCATCGTGGACGGTCTCCACGCCATGGGCCGCTCGCGGACCTTCCTGCCGGCGATCCTGGTGAGTCTCGCCTACCTGCTGTTGCAGATTCTGCCGGTTTATGCGCTCATGCAGGGCTTCGGTCTCGGGTTGCCGGCCGGGGCCGCTGCGGTGACGCTCGTGGTGCTTCGCCTGGGGTCGATCCCGCCGCAGGCGCCGAGCAACGTGGGCTCTTTCCAGTTCTTCACCATTCTGGGCCTGCAACTGTTCGGCGTGCCGCGGGCCGATGCCACCGGCTTCGCCACGCTGCTGTTCCTGGTGGTGACCGTGCCGTTGTGGGCGGGCGGCTTTCTCGCCCTGGTGGCGGCGGGCATGCGTCTGGGCGATCTGCGCCGGAAAGCGCAGGAGTCCATGGACCGGATCCCGGTCCCGGCGCCCGCCCCAGCCGCTGGGCCCAACCCGCCCCAGGCCGCCTGAAGCGGCCGGTTTGGCCGCGTACAATGGTAGCCGGAATGGCCGACGTTCCGTTCGTCCACCTGCACAATCACACCGATTATTCGTTGCTCGACGGCGCCTGCGAGATCACGCAACTCATGGAGCTGGTCGAGCAGATGCAGATGCCGGCCGTGGCCATGACCGACCACGGCAATCTGTTCGGGGCCGTGCAGTTCTACACCGAGGCGAGGCGCCGCGGAATTCATCCGGTCATCGGCTGTGAGGTCTACGTGACCCAGCAGGAGGCGCGGATCCGCTCCGAGAGCAACCGTTACAACCATTTCCTGCTGCTGTGCGAGAACCAGGAGGGCTACCGGAACCTGATCAAGCTGGTCTCGGCGGGCTACCTCGACGGCTTCTACTACAAGCCTCGCATCGACAAGAGCCTGCTGGCGCGTCATGCGCGGGGCCTGATTGCCATGTCGGCCTGTTTGCGCGGCGACATCAACGAGGCGCTGCTCGAGCGGCAGTATGAGCAGGCGCGGCGTCTGGCTTACGAGTACCAGGACATTTTCGGCAAAGGGAACTTCTTCCTCGAACTCCAGGAGCACGGCCTGAAAGCCGACAAGGTGGTGATTCCGCTTCTGGCGCGGCTGTCGGAGGAGACCGGCATACCCTTGGTGGCCACCAACGACAGCCACTACCTCAGGCGCGAGGATGCCCGGGCCCACGAGATCCTGCTGTGCATCCAGACCGGCAAGACGATGAGCGAGGAGAACCGGATGCGGTTCCAGACGCAGGAATTCCACCTGAAGAGCCGCGAGGAACTGCTGCGGAACCTCTCCGATTTCGAGGACGCGCTCGACCGGACTTGGGAGATCGCCCAGCGCTGCCAGGTGCGCCTGGAGAAGATATCGAATCCCTTTCCGAAGTTTGAAGTGCCGGAAGGGCACACCACCGACACCTACTTCGAGTATGTCGCCCGGCAGGGTTTCGAGAAGCGGCGGCCTCGCCTGGAGGCGCTGCGGGCCGCGGGCCGCCTGCGGCACGATCTGGCCGCCTACGCCGAGCGGCTGGATATGGAGATCCGCACCATCCAGCAGATGAAGTTCTCCGGCTACTTCCTCATCGTCTGGGACTTCATCCGCTTCGCCAAATCGCGCGGGATTCCTGTCGGGCCGGGCCGCGGCTCGGCGGCGGGCAGTCTGGTGAGCTACGCCATGGAGATCACCGACATCGATCCGCTCCAGTACGGGCTGCTGTTTGAGCGCTTCCTCAACCCGGAGCGAATCAGCCTGCCGGATATCGACATCGACTTCTGCACGCACCGGCGCGGCGAGGTGATCCAGTACGTCACCGAAAAGTACGGCCGCGACCAGGTGGCGCAGATCATCACCTTCGGCACGATGGGGGCGCGGCAGGCGATCAAAGACGTCGGCCGCGCACTCGACTTGGCCTACGGCGAGGTCGATCGCATTACCAAACTGATTCCCAACCAGCTCAATATCACGCTGAAGGAGGCGCTCGAACGGGAGCCGGCCCTGGCTGAAGCGGCGCGCCAGGACAGCCGGTTAAGCGAGGTGATCGAGATCGCCCGACACCTGGAGGGGATGTGCCGCAACGCGAGCGTCCATGCCGCCGGCGTGGTGATTGCGCCGCAGCCGCTCGCCGAGCTGGTTCCGCTCTACCGCACGACAAAGGACGAGATCGTCACCCAGTACGACCTGGCGGGCCTGGAGCATCTCGGGCTGCTCAAGATGGACTTCCTCGGCCTGACCACGCTCACCATCGTCCACGACTGTTTGAGGTTGATCGAGCGGCATCGGGGCACGAAGCTCGCGCTCGAGGAGCTGCCCTTGGACGACGCCAAGACCTATGAGCTGTTCAGCCGCGGACTGACGAGCGGCGTTTTCCAGTTCGAGTCCGCCGGCATGCGCGAGATCCTGCGGCGCTACCAGCCGGAGCGCATCGAGGACCTGTGCGCACTCAACGCGCTCTACCGGCCGGGTCCCATTCAGGGCGGCATGATCGACGACTTTATCGAACGGCGCCACGGGCGCAAGAAGGTCGCCTACGAGCTGCCGGAGCTCCGGCCGGTTCTCGAGGAGACCTATGGCGTCATCGTCTACCAGGAACAGGTGATGCAGATCTCGCACATCCTGGCCGGCTACAGCATGGGCGAAGCCGACATTCTGCGCCGGGCCATGGGCAAGAAGAAGGCCTCCGAGATGGCTGCGCAGCGGGAGCGTTTTGTCAATGGCGCGGCCGCGCGCGGCTACCCGCGCAAGAAGGTCGAGAAGATTTTCGACCTGATGGCGCAGTTTGCCGGCTACGGCTTCAACAAGTCGCATTCGGCGGCTTACGCCTACCTGGCCTACGTGACGGCCTATCTGAAGGCGAACTATCCGGTGGAGTTCATGGCCGCGCTGCTGACTTCGGAGACGGGCAACACCTCCAAGCTGGTCAAGTACATTTACGAATGCCGCGAGATGGGCATCCGCGTGCTGTCGCCCGACGTCAACACCAGCGACCTGGATTTCACGCCGGTCGGCGATGCGATCCGCTTCGGTTTGGGCGCGATCAAGAACTTGGGTCAAGCCGCCGTCGAGGCGATCGTGCGCGGGCGACGCCAAGCGGGGCGGTTCCGCTCGCTGTTTCATTTCTGCGAATCGGTGGACCTGGGAGCGGTCAATCGCCGGGCGATCGAGAGTCTGATCAAGGCGGGCGCCATGGATTCGCTCGGCGGCCGGCGCGCGCAGCTGATGGCCGCTGTAGAGAAGGCCATCGAGCACGGCCAGCGCTCCTGGCGCGACCGGCAGAGCGGGCAAGCGGGGCTGTTTGCCGAGGTTTCCGGAGCTGTCGCCGAGCCGAGCCTGCCGGAGGCGGCCGACTGGGGTGAGGCCGAGACGCTCGCGGCCGAAAAGGAGGTTCTCGGCTTCTATGTGGGGGGCCATCCCCTCGACCAGTACCGGGACAAGATCCGGGAGCTGGCCACGCACGATACGGCGGGGCTGGAGGGCCTGGAGCGCGGCACGGAGGTTGCTCTTTGCGGTATGATCACCTCCGTCCAGCGCAAACGGAACCGGGAGGGCAAGCCGTGGGCCTCCATCGTTGTCGAGGACTGGCAAGGATCGGTGGAAGGTCTGGTCTTCACGAACGCCTACGAACAGCTTGCCGAGCAGCTTCAACCGGACTCGCCAGTGCTCGTTCGCGGGGCGGTTCTGCCCGAGGAGAACGGGCCGCCGCGTCTGAGCGTCAAGGACATCACGCCGCTCGGGCTGGCGCGGGTCGACCTGCCGCGCCTGATCTCGATTCGTGTGGCGGTGGGTGCGGGCGATTCGGCGTCCGACCGAGCCGCCGAGCTGACACGACTGTTTCAACGCAAGCGCGGCGAGACCTCGGTCCGCCTGCGTCTGGAGAAGCCGCGCGACTTCTCCGTCGTGCTCGATGTGAACGAAAAAGTGAGAGCAGATAAAGAGTTTCGGGCCGAAGTCGAGCGCATCTGCGGTCCGGAGTCGATCGAAATCCTGGCGTCCTGATGGAACCCCCAGAGCAACAGCAGACCTCTGAGCCGATCGCCGAGGAGAACCCCGCCTGGCGCCGCGTCCAACTGGCGCGGCATCCCAACCGGCCTCACTCGCTCGACTACATCGCGCGGCTGATCAAGGACTTCCAAGAGATCTACGGCGACCGCCGTTTTGCGGACGACCCTGCCGTGGTGGCCGGGTTCGGCTATTTCGAGGGCCGCCCCGTGGTCGTCATCGGCCAGCAGAAAGGGCGCACGACGAAACAGAAGCTGCACCGGAACTTCGGCATGCCCAAACCGGAGGGTTATCGGAAAGCTCTGCGCCTGATGAAGCTGGCCGAGAAGTTCGGCCGTCCGGTGATTACGCTGCTTGACACGCCGGGCGCCTACCCGGGCGTCGACGCCGAAGAGCGCGGCCAGGCCGAAGCGATTGCTCTCAATCTCCGGGAGATGGCGCGGCTCGAGGTGCCCGTGGTGGCCGTGGTGATCGGCGAAGGGGGCAGCGGGGGCGCTCTGGCGCTCGGGGTCGGCAACAAAGTGCTGATGCTTGAAAACGCCATCTACAGCGTGATCTCGCCGGAAAGCTGCGCCGCCATCATTTACCGGGACGCCGGCTTGGCGGCCCGGGCTGCCGCTGCGCTGCGGCTGACCGCTGCCGACCTGCTCGAGCTGAAACTGATCGACGAGATCGTGGCCGAGCCGGGCGGCGGCGCTCACGAGGACTACGACCAGGCGGCGGCGCTGCTCGGTGCGGCCTTGAGGAGGGCGCTCGAGGAGCTGGGGGCGCTTTCGCCGAGCGAGCTGGTCGAGCAGAGATATTTCAAGTTCAGGCAGATGGGTAACTTCTTCACCACTGAGCGGGGCGACTGAAGATGTCGGCATCGCCGCGGCGGATTTGGCGCCAAGGGAAGCGCGAGCAAGCCGTAGTGCTAGGATGAAATTAATGAACTCCGGCCTCCGAAACCGCGTCCTATAGAGAAGCGGAGCAGTCTGTGAAACGGAAATGGAAGTTGCTGATCGCCATGCTGGCGGCGCTCGTGATTGCGGGCGGAGTCTTCGGCGGAATCCGTTATAGCCAGCGGGGCATCGTCACGGTCCAGACCGGCAAGGTGGTGCGGCAGGACCTGGTGGCGCTGGTTACCGCTTCGGGAGAGATCAAACCACGTAACTACATCAATATAGGGGCGAACACGGCCGGGCCGGCGCGCATCGTCGAGATCGCCGTGGTAGAAGGCCAGCCGGTGAGGAAAGGGCAACTGCTGGCGCGGTTGGAGTCCGTGCAGCCGGAGGCGGAGGTGGCGGCGCAGCGGGCGGCGCTCAGCTCCGCGGAGGCCGAATCGGCGGCCGCAGAGGCGTCGCTTCGGGCCGCCGACGAGAACCTGCTGACCGCGCAGGCCGGCGTGGACCGCGCCAAGGCGGAGCTCGAACGCGCGCGACTTTTCTATGAGCGCGCCCGGCAGCTTTACGAGCAGAAACTGATTTCGCGTCAGGAGTTTGACCAGCGCAAGGCCGATTTTGAGGCCTTCTCGGCCGCCGTGCGGGAGGCGGAGGCCCGGCAAAGCCAGGCGGCGGCGCAGCGGGCGCAACTGGCCTCGCAGCTTGCCGCCGCGCAGAAGCGCGTGGCGCTGGCGCAGGCCAATCTGAAGCGCGCCAACGACCTGCTCCAGCGAACCTTCGCCGTCTCGCCGATCGACGGCGTGGTCACAAACCTTCCGGTGCGCGTGGGCGAGACCGTGGTGCCCGGAATCCAGAATTCGCCGGCCAGTCTGATCATGACGATCGCCGACATGTCGCTGATAACGGCCGAGGTGAAGGTGGATGAGACCGACATCGTCAACGTGAAGCTCGGCCAGCAGGCCGATGTGACCATCGACGCCATTCCGGACAAGGTTTTCAAAGGCAGGGTCATCGAGATCGGCAACACGGCGATTCTGCGCTCGACGGGCCTGGCCGCTTCCCAGAGCGCCATCTCCAGCCAGGAGGCCAAGGATTTCAAGGTGGTGATCGCACTCGATGATCCGCCCGCCGAGATTCGGCCTGGGCTGTCGTGCACCGCCAAGATCACCACCGCGACGCGGCAAGGCGTCCTGACGATCCCGATTCAGGCGCTGACCGTGCGGCAGAAAGGCGATCTGGAGGCGCCCAAGACGGGTGTGGAGGCCGCCACCCCGCCCGACCCGGTGCGCGAGAGGGAGCGCAAGAAAGAGATTCAGGGCGTCTTTGTGGTCAGCGGCGAGAAAGCGCAGTTCCGCGAAGTGAAGACCGGCATTACCGGGGCCACCGACATTGAGGTTCTGGGCGGATTGAACGAGGGCGAGGAGATCATTACCGGCTCATACAAGGTGATCCGGACCATCCGCAACGAGGCGCGGGTCAAGGTCGACAACCGGGCGCCGGCCAGGTCGGCTTCGTAAGCGCAGTCGGTAACAAACGCGGGGCCCGCAGCGCCTTAACAGTTCGATTCTGGAGCGAGAAAGCATGGCACAGGCCGCCGAAGTGATCGCGGATCGGGGCGAGCAGCTCCGAAGGGACGGCATCGTCATCCGCACCTACGATTTGTGGAAGACCTATATCATGGGCGATCAGGAGATCCACGCGGTCGCCGGGGTGGATTTGGAGATCCGGCGCGGCGAGTACGTGGCGCTGATGGGGCCGTCCGGTTCGGGCAAGTCGACGCTGATGAACCTGATCGGTTGCCTGGACACGCCCACCAAGGGCTTGTATTACATCAACGGGCGGCTGGTGAGCGACCTGGACGACGACGAGCTGGCGCGGATCCGCAACAAGGAGATCGGCTTCGTCTTTCAAACCTTCAACCTGCTTCCGCGGGCGACGGCGCTGCACAATGTCGAACTGCCGCTCGTTTATGCGGGCCTGCCGGCTGAGGTGCGCCAGGAGCGGGCGCGCCAGGCGCTGCGGAACGTCGATCTCGAGCATCGCATGTACCATAAGCCGAGCGAGCTCTCCGGAGGCCAGCGCCAGCGCGTGGCCATCGCCCGCGCCCTGGTGAACAATCCCTCGATTCTGCTCGCTGACGAGCCGACGGGGAACCTCGACAGCGCCACCGGCAACGAGATCATGGCGCTGTTCGACCGCCTGCACCAGCAGGGCAACACGATCGTGCTGGTGACGCACGAGCACGACATCGCCATGCACGCCCACCGCATCGTCCATTTGCGCGACGGCAAGATCGAAAAGGACGAGCGGATCAAGTAACGGCCGCCTCAGCGCGGGTAGGGATGGCCGCGCAGGGTGGCCAAAGCCCGGTAAATCTGCTCGGCCAGGATCACGCGCGCCAGCTCGTGCGCAAGCGTCAGAGGCGTTAGTGACAAGACCAGATTAGCCGCCTCGCGCCAGGCCTCGGGCAGCCCTTCGGCCCCGCCGATCAAAAACACAAGATCCCGGCCTTCCATCTCGGCCTGGCGGATCAGGCTGAGAAACTCCGCGGAATCAAGCAGCCGGCCGCCGGGATCGAGCGCAATGCGTGTGGCGCCGGGGAGCTTGCTCCAGGGCTCCGGGCGCCGGACATCGACCTCTCTCATCTCGACCGTCGTCCAGCGGCGGCACCGCTTGAGGAACTCCTCGGCGATCGCGTTGGCGTGCCGGTCGCGCGGCCGGCCGATGTAGTAAAGGAAGATCCGCACTTACTTGATCCGGATGATGAAGTGAAGCGAGACGAAGGCGGGCCGGTTGTCGTGCGCGCCGCTGTTGGCCGTAGCGCCGGAAAACGAGGCGCTGCCGGCCATATGCCCGTGACTCGGCCACGGACCGCGGCCGGTGGGCGAGCGGGGCACGGTGAGTGCTGCGGTGGGGCCTGGGCGGGTGGATGCGCTGCGCGGGCGGGGAAGGGCCGCCGCATCGCTCCAGCCGTAGACGCTGTTCGGCCCGAACCAGACGCTGTTGGTGGCGGCGCTGAACGGGTGCGAGTGCGCCGGGACCTGGTCGCGGCCGCCCAAGGCGCCGAGCGCCTCCTCCGGATCACAGCAGGCTGCGCCGCGCAGGAAGCGCCGGCGCAGATCGGGGAGTCTCATTCCGGCGAGGGGCGAATCGGCGTCTTCGACCAGGCTGCCGTCGCAGAGGCGCCATTCGACGGGCAGGGCCGCCGGGTCGCCCCAGTAGGCGACGATGGCCCCCACCGGGAGCCGTCCCGGAGGCTCAGCCCCCGCCGCGATCGCTGTAACCAAGAAGAGCCGGAAAGTCCACCGCATCCCTTAAGCACCTCGGGTGAAAAGCCTTCATTATAGTTTCGGCGAAGTCGCGGAGCAGAAGATCAGATGCGCTGCGATTGTCGCCGTTTCGGCTCCGAGTGGCGGCTGCGGGAGGCAATCCCTCGCCTAGTCGAGCACGCGAATCCGGATGTTGCGGAAGCGGACCTCCATCGGGGGGCCGCGATGCAGTTGAAGTGCGATGACGCCTTCGCGCAGCGGCTCGCCCTTGAGCTCGGCGGTGAGAAGGCCATTGACGCGAAGCTGGATCAAGTCGTCCTGGGCGAGCACCTCGTAGCGGTTCCAGTCGCCGCGACGCACGACGGTTTCCGCCTTTCCCTTCCAGCCGTTGACGATGACGCCGCGCGTGCCGCGCTCGTCGTAGATCGAGCCCCACCAGTTGTCCTCGGCCATGTCGGCTTGGAGGCCGCGCACCACCCAGCCGTCGAGCGCTTCACTGCGGAACTGGATGCCGGAGTTGTGGTTGCGCAGCTTCGCTTCGAGGCCCAAGTGGAAGTTCTTGAACCTGCGCCGGGTGATCAGGAAGGAGTTGGCCTCGAGCTCGACGCCTTCGGTCGAGCCGAGGATCATGCCGTTTTCGACCCGGCACAGGCGCGGATCGCCGTCCCAACCCTCAAGATCCTTGCCGTTAAAGAGCGGCTCCGAACCGGCGGCGGCCGCGGCGAGGGCCGCAGCCAGCAAGACGAGGGCGCAGTGCTTGTTCACAGCGCCGATTCTAGCGCATAGCCAGAGCCTTGAGCGATTGCCGGTCGGACCGGCCTTGGCGGTGCGGCCGCCGGACTCAGGCGCGAGCCGCGCGAAGCGGTCGACTGCCGAGGGATGATGTTGCCGTTCGGGAGCCGCGCAGATGGGCGACGCTCAACAACCTGTCAAGCAACGCCGGCTCGCGTAGCGCCTCGTGAAAGGCCAGGCAGGCGGCTCCGATCAGTCCGCTGTCAAAGCCGAGGGCCGAGAAACGAACCTCGAGCGAGGCATGGATTTCGGGCAGCACATGACGGGCGAGCTCGGCTCGGATGCGCGGCAAAAACAGGTCCTGGGCGTGGATGAGGTCGCCGCCCAGAACGATGACTTCCGGATTGAGCAGGTTGGCCGCATGCGCCAGGGCCAGGCCGAGATACCGCGCCGCGCGGTCGATGACCGCCACCGCCGCCGCGTCCTGGTTTCTGGCCCGCTGAAAGACTTCCATCACTTCTTCGCCGAGCAGCACCTTGGGCAGGCTCCGTCCCGCCGATTCGCGGTACTGGCGCACGATGTTGGGGCTGGAGGCGATCGCTTCGAGACACCCCGTCTTGCCGCACTTGCACCGATCGGGCGCCGCCGGGTCGACCGTGATGTGGCCGATCTCGCCGGCGTTGCCGTCGCGGCCTCGCATCGGGTGGCCGTTGACCAGGCCGGCAAAGCCGACGCCGTTGCCCACTTGGACGAAAACGCAGTTGCTGCTCGAGCGGGCCGCGCCCTGCCAGTGCTCGGCCATGAGCTTGACGAAGCTCTCGCTTCCCAGGAACAATGGCAGGTCCACGACGCAGGCGATCTCCTGCTCGAGCGGGAAATCCTTCCAGCCCAGATTGACCGCGGTGATCCGGCGCTCCCGGTCGATGACGCCCGAGTAGCTGACGCCCATGGCGATCACACGGCTTTGCTCGGCCGGGGTAAGATTTTTCAGGACCTTCTCCACGCCCCGGGCAAAGGTGCGCATGTCGAAACGCGAGCCGAAGGCGACCGGCTCTTCCCAGCGGTAGCGGACGTCGGCCACGAGGTTGGTCAAGCCGAACCGGACCCGGGTGCCCTCCAGATCCACGGCCACGAAGTAACCCGCCTCCGCTTCGAGCGCCAGCTCATCGCGCCGCCGTCCGGAGGTGGAACGGGACGGGGCGAGTCGACGCACGAGGCCGCACCGCAGGAGTTGGCGCAGGGCCTTCTCGACGCTGGCCGCGTCCAGACCCGTGGCGCGCGCGAGCTCGCCGCGGCTGGCCCGCCGCCGTTCAAAGAGGACGCGCAGGATGCGCCGCAACCAAAGATCGGGTACGCCGGCCATGTCGCTCCCAGGTTTCTACCTGCTTCATCATATCCCCGGCTTTAGGCGGGTGCATCCCCGCTTGGGCTCAGCGGTCGAGCAAAGGCTGTATGGTCTTGAAGACGCTCTCGGCCACGCGGCGGTTCCCTTCCGCCGTAGGATGAATCCCGTCGCCCTGCATGAGTCCCGGCACCCCGGCGACGCCTTCGAGCAAGAACGGGATGAAAGGCAGCCGCCGGCGTTCGGCCAGGTCCCGATAGATCTTCTCGAAGCCGGCGATGTAGTCGGGGCCGTAATTGCGCGGAAGCGTGATGCCGGCCGATACTGTCACCACACCGGCAGCGGCGAGCTTGTCGACGATGGCGTCGAGGTTGGCGCGGGTGCGCTCCAGAGGAAGGCCGCGGAGCCCGTCGTTGCCCCCGAGCGCGAGAATGGCCAGCACCGGTTTCATCGCGAGGATGGAATCGACGCGGTCCAGACCGCCGCCGGTGGTGTCGCCGCTGATGCCGGCATTGACGACGCGATAGCGGTAGCCGTGGGCGTCGAGCATCTGTTGGAGGTAGTCGGGGTAGCTTTCGCCGGGATCGACGTTAAAGCCCGCGGTCAGACTGTCGCCGAAGGCCACAATCAGCGGCCGGGCATCGGCGGGCTGCGGATGCGCTTTCGGTTCGGACCCCGGCCGCGGCGCTGGGGAGCATCCGAGCCAGAGGGCCGCCACCAAGCCGAGCGCGCGCTTCACCTCTCTCAAGATGCCACAGGCGGCGGCTCGCGCAGCCTGCCACAATGAGGGGAAGAGAAGTTCGGTTCCATGGCGGAGCCCATCATCCGAGTCGAAGGGCTGAAGAAGTCGATCGACACCGGCACGCACCGGGTCGAGATCCTGCGCGGGATCAGCTTCGAGATACCCGAAGGCCAGTTTCTGGCGATCATGGGCCCTTCGGGCAGCGGCAAGAGCACGCTGCTCGGGCTGCTGGCGGGCCTGGACTCGCCGAGCGAAGGACGGATCTTTCTGGACGGCGAGGAGATCACTGTGATGAGCGAGGACGCGCTTGCCCGCCTGCGCGGCCGGAAGATCGGCTTCGTCTTCCAGTCCTACCACCTGATCCCGACGCTGACCGCCGAGGAGAACGTGGCGCTGCCGGTGGAGCTAGCGGGCAACGGCGTCGGCGCCCGGGAACGCGCGCGCGAGCTTCTCAGGCAAGTTGGGCTGGCGGATCGCCTGGACCACTACCCCATCCAACTGTCCGGGGGCGAACAGCAGCGTGTGGCGATCGCGCGCGCCTTCATCGGCCGACCGCGGCTGCTGTTGGCCGACGAACCGACGGGAAACCTGGACAGCGTCACCGGCCGACAGGTGCTCGAGCTGCTGGCCGAGTTGAACCGGACTCAGGGGACGACGCTCGTGCTGGTGACGCATAACATGGAGCTGGCCGCCCGTGCCGAGCGCCGGATCACGCTTTGGGACGGCCGCATCGCGGAGGACGAAGGCGGATGCCCGGGGGCCGATTCGGCTGGCGGACCGCGCTGAGGCTGGCCTGGCGGGAGGCGCGGTCGGCCTCACCGCGCTTTGCTTTTGTCGTGCTGGCGATCGCCGCCGGCGTGGGCGCCCTCACCGGAGTCCGGTCCTTCAGCCGGGCATTTGAAGCGGCGTTGCTTGATCAGGCCCGGACGATGATGGCGGGCGACCTGTTGGTACGCAGCTTCGCGGCGCCGACCGCCGAGCAAGAGGCGGCGCTCGCGCAGCTGGAGGGCCGCGGCGTGGCGATCGCCCGCATCACCGAGACGGTCTCGATGATCGGCGCCGAGACAGGTGAGCCGCCGGTGCTTGCAGCGGTCAAGGCGGTCGATCCGTCGGTCTATCCCTTCTACGGTGAAGTGAAGCTCGAACCGCCGGCGGCGCTGGCCTCGGCGCTCACCGGCGAGGCTGTGGTGGTCTCCGAAGATCTGCTCCTGCGGGTTTCGGCGCGCGTGGGTGATTCGGTCCGCCTCGGCCAGGCGCAATTTCGAATTGCCGCCGTCTTGCGCATGGAACCGGACCGGCTGACCGGCAGTTTGAATGTCGGCCCGCGCGTCATGATCAGTCGCCAGGGACTCGAGCGGGCCGGGCTGCTCGGACCCGCCAGCCGCGCCTCCCGGCGCTATCTGTTCAAGCTGCCGGCGGCCGGCGCGGGCGTCGACGAAGTGCGCCGCGAGCTCCGAGCCGTCTTTCCGAACGCGCTGGTCACCGACTTCCGGGAGGTCCACCCGCAACTGCGGCGAGGGCTGGAGCGCGCCACCACCTTCCTGAGCCTGGTCAGCCTGCTGGCGCTGATGATCGCCGCCTCGGGCGCGGCCATGGCCGTGCGCGCGCACATTGAGCAGCGCATGGACACGATCGCCATACTGAAATGCCTGGGCGGCCGTCCCGGCCAAATTACGCAGATTTTCGTACTTCAGACTCTGCTGCTCGGACTGGCGGGCGGCCTGCTCGGCATGCCGGCGGGCCTGGCGGTGCAGGCGGCGTTCCCCTACTTCTTGCCGCAATACATCCCGCTCCGCCCCGCGCCTGCGTTTGACCCGGCGGCGGCGCTTCAAGGCCTGGCCGCGGGGTTGCTCACCGCGCTCGCCTTCACCGTGCCGCGGCTTGCGCTCGTGGGCGGGATTGCGCCGGCGATCCTTTTCCGCCGCGAAATGGCCGATGCCAGGCGCCTGTTGCGCGAGCGCGTTCGGCGCGCCGGGGCGGCCTGGCTCGCCGGCGGACTGACGGCGGCGGGTGCCGTGCTGGTCGGCGCCTGGATCGCCGGCGGCGGCGCAGCGCAGCGGATCCGGACGAGCTTGATCTTTGTGGCGGCGTTCGCGCTGTGCCTGCTCGCTCTGCGCCTGCTGGCCTGGTTGCTTGCGCGCGGCTTGCGGCGGCTTTCGGCGCTGCTCGCCGGCACGGTGCCCGCCGTCGTCCGGCACGGCATCGCCAACCTGTTTCGGCCGGGCGGCCATGCGCCGACGGTGCTCGCCTCGCTCGGCCTGGGAGTCACCTTTACGCTGAGCGTCTACCTCGTCCAACACAATCTGCTTGAAGAATTGGCGCGGTCGGCCCCGCGCCGGCTGCCGAATGTTTTCCTGATCAACATCACGAGCGATCAGCGCGAAGGCCTGCTCGATCTGTTGCGGAGACAGGAGGGAATGGAAGGCGAGCCGCACCTGATCGCCTCGACCCGCGCCCGGATCCGCACCGTGAACTCCGTCCCGGTGGCCGAGCTGGCGCTCGAAGGGTGGCACCGACGCTACCGGCGCGACCAGACCGTGGTGGCAACGTTGGAAAAGCCGCCGGAGCTCGCTCTGGTGGCAGGCGCCTGGATGAGCGGGGCCGGCGCTCCGGCGCCGGTCTGCGCCTCCGAGGAAGCGGCTCGCATTCTCGGACTGAAACCCGGCTCCGAGATGGAATGGACGGCGGGCGGCGTGGACTTCCGGGCGCGCGTCGCCTGCGTCCACCGGACCGAGGGGGAGCGCTTCGGGCCGGACTTCGACTTCGTCTTTGCGCCGCCGGCGCTCGCGGGCGTGCCGGTAAGCTATTTTGCCGGCCTGCGGATGAGGCCGGAGGCGGTCGCCGCGCTCCAGCGCAGCGTCTGGCAGCGCTATCCCACCATCACGGTGATCAATGCGGCCGAAGTGTTGGCGATCGTCCGAGAGGTGCTCGATCAGGTGGCGCAGCTCGTCCGGTTCGTCGCGGCCTTCGCCATCCTCGCCGGGGCGGTGGTGCTGGCCTCGAGCGTGGCGGGGACGCGAGTCGCGCGCCTCCGCGAAGCGGCGATTCTGAAGACGCTGGGCGCCAGGCGCCGCCAGGTGATCGCCGTCTTCTCGGTGGAGTTTCTCATCCTGGGCGCTGTGGCCGGCCTGGCCGGAGGGTTGCTCGCCAGCGGCTTCACGCGGCTGTGGCCGGTACGGATGCTGGAGGCGCCATTCCGCTTCGCCTGGGAGCCGCTGCTGGCTGCGGCCGGCTTGACGGCGCTGTTGGCCGCGGGCGTGGGGTGGGCCGCCAGCTACCGCATCCTCGGCCATCGGCCGCTTGAGGTGCTGCGCAATGAATGAGACCGCCCGGCTGATAGGATGAGAGGCGATGCGCTATCGGGCACTGGGCCGCACAGGGTTCCTGGTGAGCGAGATCGGCTACGGCGCCTGGGGGATCGGTGGCTCGATGTGGATCGGGGCGCGGGATGAGGAGTCGCTGGCCGCGCTGCGCCGCGCCTTCGAGCTGGGCGTCAACTTCGTCGACACAGCCCTGGCCTACGGCGACGGCCACAGCGAGGAGCTGGTGGGCCGGGCGGTGCGCGAACACGGCGGACGGATCTACATCGCCACCAAGGTGCCGCCGAAGAACCACCTTTGGCCGGCGCGGCCCGGCATAGGCATCGAGCAGGTCTTTCCTTACGACCACATCATCCGCTCCACTGAGCAGAGCTTGCGGAATCTCAAGCGGGAAACGATCGACCTTCAGCAGTTGCACGTCTGGAATCCGGAATGGATCGATCGCGACGACTGGCGCCGCGCCGCCGACGATCTAAAGCTCTCCGGCAAGATCCGCGCCTTCGGCATCTCGATCAACGACCACGAGCCGGACTCGGCGCTCGAGGTGCTCAAGACCGGGCTGATCGACGCCGTGCAAGTCATCTACAACATCTTTGATCAGTCACCGGAAGAGAACCTGTTTCCGCTGTGCCTGGCCCTGAACGTGGGCGTGCTGGCGCGCGTGCCGCTCGATGAGGGCGGCCTCACCGGAGCGATCACTCCGGAGACCCGATTTCCGCCGGGCGACTGGCGGGAGCGCTACTTCCGGGGTGACCGGAAGCGGCAGGTGGCCGAGCGCGTGGCGGCGCTGCGCCAGCAGCTGGAGGGTGTCGAAGGCACGCTCGCCGAAATCGCCCTGCGGTTTTGCCTGTCGCACTCCGCGGTGTCGAGCGTCATTCCTGGCATGCGGCGGCGCGAGACGGTGGAGAGCAGTTGCCGGGCCAGCCGACTCGGGCCGCTCGAGCCCGGCGTGCTCGAGAGGCTGAAGCGTCACGCCTGGCGCCGCAACTTCTACGATTGAACCGCGCCGGTCCGCTCTCATGGATCCTCTCACGCACACTCTCACCGGTCTGATGCTCGGCCGCGCGACGCCTCGCTCGTGGCGACCACAGGCGACGGCGGTGGCGCTCGTAGCGGCCAACGCCCCGGACGTGGACTTCCTGGCCGCTTTGGGTGGCGACGTCGGCATCCTGGAGTGGCACCGCGGGATGACGCACAGCTTGTCGGCTGCGCCCTTCCTCGCCTTGCTGCCTCTGCTCGTTCTCTGGCCGTGGCTTCGGCGCCGGCCGCACCGGGCGCGGCTCTACTGGGTCTCGCTTGCCGGTGTGCTCAGTCACGTCGGGCTCGATCTGAGCAACATCTACGGCGTGAGACTGCTGGCGCCCTGGGATCCGGTCTGGCGGAGGCTGGATATTGTGAGCGTGGTCGACTTTTGGATCGCGGCGGTGCTCGTCGGCGCGGCAGGCTGGATGGCGCTGGCCCGCTTGGTGAGCACGGAGATCGGCTCCCGCCCGCCGGCCGGAGGCGGCATCGCCGTGTTTGCGCTGGCCACCGTGCTCGGCCTCCTCGCCGCGCGTTACTTTCTGCACGAGAGGGCGCTCGCCGTGCTCGAGTCCCGGATCTATGACGGGGAAGAGCCTCTCCGGGTGGCCGCCTTTCCGACGGTCTTCAGTCCGTTCCGCTGGCGTGGCCTGGTGGAGACCTCCGGCGCCTGGCGCAGCTTCGAGCTCGATCTGGTTGGCGGGCAGTTCGATCCTTCGGCGGGCAGGACCTACTATAAGTCCGAGCTGCCGGAGGCGGTCAAGGCCGTCCTGGCGACGCATCCCTTTCGCGTCTTCCTCGACTTCGCCGCGTTTCCCTTCTGGCGGGTGATCCCCGCCGAGGAGCCGGAAGGGGCGCTCATGATCCAGGTGCTCGATTTGCGCTTTTCGGCGCCCGGCGAGAATCATTTCGTCGCCACGGCGATCCTTGAGCCGGACGGGCGGATCGAGCGGGCGTGGTTCCAGTATGAGCCGCCGGGCGCCGCGCCGCGTCCGCGATAGGGCGGCGCAGAAGGGCTGATGTAGAATTCGAGAGAGGATTCATATGCCTTCAAACAGCTTCGGAGCGGCTTCGACGCTGGTTGTCGGAGGCCGCCAGTACCGGATTTATCGTCTCGATGCGCTGGAGCGTGCGGGCGTCGGCCGGCTCGCGGCGCTTCCCTTCTCCATCCGCGTACTGCTTGAGAACCTGCTCAGGCATGAGGACGGCCGCGCCGTGACGGCGGCGGACATCGAGTTGGTGGCGCGCTGGGAGGGAAAGCCCCAGGAGCGCGAAATCAGCTTCATGCCGGCCCGCGTGTTGCTTCAGGATTTCACCGGCGTGCCGGCGGTGGTCGACCTGGCGGCGATGCGCGACGCGCTCCGGGCGATGGGCGCCGACCCCAAGCGAGCCAATCCGCTCTTGCCTGTGGATCTGGTGATCGATCATTCGGTGCAGGTCGACAAGTACGGCTCATCGGATGCGCTGGAGTGCAACGCCCGCCTGGAGTTCGAGCGGAACCGGGAGCGGTACGCCTTCCTGCGCTGGGGCCAGCGGGCCTTCGAGAACTTCCGAGTCGTGCCGCCGGCCACCGGCATCGTGCATCAGGTGAACCTCGAGTATTTGGCCTCGGTGGTCTTTCGCCGCCAGACG
>Ga0308411_10000919_pt1 | contig 19810 bp, 18 predicted proteins | sample HotsprottomLayer_2_FD_203530 | JGI IMG/M metagenome (GOLD analysis project Ga0308411, IMG submission 203530) | Hot spring phototrophic mat microbial communities from Octopus Spring, Yellowstone National Park, Wyoming, United States -... | ecosystem: Environmental > Aquatic > Thermal springs >...
ACATGGGGCGGGCACGAGCGGGCCCGAGAATGTAACCGAGAAGCGCCGCTCCCGCGCCTCGGTGCGCCCGGCGACCGATCGGCGCGCGGCGCGGCCGGCTAGGCCGCGCGCGCCGCCTCGTCGGCGAGCGCGGCGAGCTCGCGGTCGAAGCGCTCGGCTGCCTCGCGGAACGGCGAGTGCCCGATCCCCGTGTAGAGCGACAGGCGCGCGCCCGGGATGCGCTCGGCGGTCGCGCGCCCCATCTCGGGCGTGACCACCTTGTCCTCGGCGCCGTGGGTCACGAGCACCGGGATGCCGAGTCCGGCGAACGCGGCATCGGCATCGAACCAGCGGCCGGCCATCGCCGCACGCACGCGCGGCGGGACCACCATGTTGTAGGCGATGATCGTCTCGAGCTCGTCGCGCGAGGGCAGATGCGCGAACGAGCCGTAGACGAACGCCCGCGTCGCGGCGATGTTCGCAGCCAGATCGTCGGCGGTCATGCCGGCAGCGTTCGCGCGCAGCACCGGTCCGAAGAGGTCCGCGCCCGGCCGGGTGGCCGCGGCGACGAAGTCGAACGCCGCGATCCGCCCGGGCCCGTGGCGAATCAGGTACTCGGCGAGGACGGTGCCGGCATAGGACCACGCGACGACCGTCGGCCGGCGCAGCTCGGCCGCGTCGAGCACCGTCAGGACCTCGTCGGCCCAGCGGCCGCCCTCGGCGTAGTAGGCCCGGTCGAGCGGCTTGTCCGAGGCACCGTGGCCGCGCAGGTCCCAGGCGACCGCACGGAAACGCGCGAGCGCCGGGCTCTCCATCTGCCGGCGCCACGCGAGCGCGCTCTGCGAGGCGCCGTGGGCGAACAGCAGCTCGGGGCCCGATGGATCGCCCCATTCGTAGATGGCGAGCCGTACCCCGTCGGGTGTGATCGCTGAGGCGGTGCGGTACATCAATGCTCTCGGAGGAGTCGGCCGAACGAGTCGAACCGGTCGCCGACCCCCGCGGCGCGGAGCGCGGCCCAGAACGTCGCCTGATTGCTGGTGACGACCGGCTTGCCGAGCGCGCCCTCAAGCGGTGCGATCGCCTCGAGCGCGGCGAAGTCGGTGCAGCTGATGATAAGCCCCGCGGCATCGGCGCGGTCGACCGCACGCGCGTGCGCGAGAACTTCTTCCTTCCGCACGCGCGCGATCCGCACGTATTCGTGCGCGCCGCCGGCGCCGATCCCCAGCCCGGCGATCGCCGCGACGCCGATCCCGTTCGCCTCCAGGAACCGCCGCTCGTGCTCGTTCAGGGCGTCGTGGTACGGCGTGGCGACCGCCACCCGCCCGACGCCGAGCGCGCGACAGGCGTGCACCAGCGACGGCGCGGTCGCCACGCACGGAATTCCGCCGGCGACGGCTGTCATGAACGCCGTCAGCCGCGTGATCGGCATCACCATCGAGCCGGCGGTGCAGCCGTAGGCGATCACGTCGGGGCTCGCCGCGGCGAGGTCGAGCGTCGCCTTCTCGACGTCGGCGTACAGCCGCCGTTCGCCCTCGGGCGACGAGGTATCGGCGTGCAACCGCATGCGCGTGACGTGGACGGTGACGCCGTCAGGGACCATGCGCGCCCACTCGGCCTCGTTCACCGTGTTCGTCGGTGGAACGATCAGGCCGAGCTTGGCCCGGGTGCCGTACGGCCGGTAGTCGTCGTCCGGTCTCATGGCTCGCGGTGCCTGGCGTCGAACTCGGCCACCCAGTCGAATCCCATCAGGGCGCTGAAGTCCTTGAACGGATAGAGCGGCAGGTCGAGCCCGGCGCTCGACCCGCGCGCCTTCAGCCCGGCGTAGGCGCGCTCCAGGGCGGCGCCGGCGGCGAGGAAGCCGAGCGCGGGGAAGATCGCGAGCCGGTAGCCGAGGTGCTGCAGCGTGGCAGCATCGAGCACGGGCGTGCGCCCGCCTTCGACCATGTTCGCCACCAGCGGCACGTCGAAGGTGCGGCCGATGCGCTCCATCTCCTCCACCGATTCGGGCGATTCGACGAACAGCAGGTCGGCGCCGGCCGCGAGGTAGGCCTCGGCGCGCCGCAGCGCCTCGTCGAGCCCGAGCGTGGTGCGCGCGTCGGTGCGCGCGATCACGAGGAAGTCCGGGTCTTCGCGCGACTCGACCGCGACGCGGATCTTCGCCGCCATGTCGGCCGCCGGCACGACGCGCCGTCCGAGCATGTGGCCGCACTTCTTCGGGAACTCCTGGTCCTCGAGCTGGATCGCGACCGCCCCGGCCGCCTCGTACCCGCGCACGGTGTGCTGCACGTTGAGCAGGCCGCCGTAGCCGGTATCGCCGTCGGCGACGAGCGGGGTGCGGGTCATCGCGGCGATCTGCGCCACGCGGCCCACCATGTCGGTGTAGGTCGCGAGCCCGGCGTCGGGGAGCCCCAGGTGCGACGCCACGACCCCGTAGCCGGTCATGTACAGCGCGTCGAAGCCGAGGCGGTCGGCGATCTTGGCCGAGATCAGGTCGAACACCCCCGGCGCCGGCACGAGCTCGCGGCGACGGATGCGCGCGGCGAACTGCTTGCGTTTGGTTGCGCTCATGCGAATCCTCCATCAGGTTGCGGTCGCTGCAGCGCGGCGCGCGCGCAGCTCCGACCAGACGAGCCCGGCGGCGAGGACGGCGCCCGCCAGATCGACCCAGCCGGCGCCGGGGAAGCCGTGTCCGGGGACGATCAGCATCGCGGCAGCGGCGGCGAACGCCAGCCGCCGCGCGGCGCCGAGCGGCTGCAGCAGGTACCCGGCAGCGGCCGCCGAGCCGAGCCAGACGCCGATGGCGGCGCTCGCGACCGCGACCGCGACGTCGAGCGGCGGGCCGATCAGCAGCAGGCTCGGCGACCAGACGAACACGAACGGCAGCGCGAACGCCGGCCAGCCGAGCTGGCAGGCGCGCAGGCCCACGCGCATCGGCGACGCCTGCGCGATGTGCGCCGCCGCGTACGCCGCCATCGCAACCGGCGGGGTGATCATCGACAGACAGCCGAAGAAGAACACGAACATGTGGGCCGCCATCGGCGGCACGCCGAGCTTCACCAGCGGCGGCGCGGCGAGCAGCGCGACCAGCAGATAGACGCCGGTGGTCGGCAGGCCCATGCCGAGGATCACGCAGATGACGGCGACCGCGACGAGCAGCAGCGGCACGCTCCCCTCGCCGAGCTTGACCAGCGACAGCCCGAGCCCCAGCCCGAGCCCGGTGATGTTCAGCAGGCCGATGACGCAGCCGGCGACGGCGCAGATCACCACGATCTCCACCGCGTCGCGGCCGGCCTGCGAGAACGCGCGCACGATGCCGCGCGCGGTCAGCCGCTCGCCCTTGTAGCCGATGAGCGCGGCGAACGGCACCATCGCGCCGGCGCCCCACAGCACCGCCTCGTCGGCCTGCATGCCGGTGCTGAAGAGGAGATAGAAGAGCACGCCGAACGGCACCAGGAAGAACCAGCCGGCGCGCAGCACCGCTGCGGCGCGCGGGAGGCTCGCCGGATCGAGCCCGCCGATGCGGCGCCGCGCCGCCTCGAAGTCCACCTGGACGAACACCGAGATGTAGAAGAGCAGCGCCGGCACCAGCGCGGCGAGCGCGACCTCGGCGTAGCGCACCTGCAGGTTCTCGGCCATCAGGAACGCCGCCGCGCCCATCACCGGCGGCATGATCTGGCCGCCGGTGGAGGACACCGACTCGATCGCCCCCGCGGTGACCGGCGTGTAGCCCGCGCGCTTCATGTTGGGGATGGTGATGATGCCGGTGGACATCACGTTCGCCACCGCGCTGCCGGAGATCGTCCCGAACAGGCCGGAGGCGACCACCTCGACCTTGCCCACGCCGCCGCGGTAGCGCCCGAACAGCGCCGTCGAGAGGTCGGTGAAGAACTCGGCGCCGCCGCAGACCTGGAGCAGCTTGCCGAACAGGATGAACGCGATCACCGTGGTGCACGCGATGATCAGCGCGACGCCGAGCATGCTCGAGGTGTCGAGCGCAAGGTAGGTCAGCAGCCGGAAGGTCGAGACCTCCTTCGTCTGGAACAGCCCCGAGAAGTGATGCCCGAGGACCGCGTAGAGGAAGAAGAACGCGAACACGAACACCAGCGCGACGCCGGCCGAGCGCCGGCAGGCATCGAGCACCAGCGCGAGCAGGACGAGCGAGAGCGCGATCGCCTCGCCGCGCCGGGACAGGACGTCGGCCTGCAGCACCGGGTAGCGCAGCGCGAGCCACGCCCCGGCGGCGAGCGCGAGCGCCGCGAGCGCCACCCGCGCCGGGCCCGGATCGCCACCGCGCAGGTAGCCGGTCGCGATCGCGAGCCCGAGGATGGCGGCGATGAACTGCTCGGTATAGACGAGCAGCCCGAACCGCTGCGGCAGATCGAAGCTCCAGAGCGCGGCGGCGAGCGCGATCAGCGCACCGGCGCCCGCCGCCGTCCGCTCGGCCCAGGCCGGCGCAGTCACGTGCGGCGCCGCCTAGCGGCGGCCCGGCCAGATGCCCTTCGACTCGTAGAACTTCACCGCCCCGGGATGGAACGGGATGCCGAGGTCCATCGCCATGCGCTGCGGCTCGAACTCCTTGAACAGCGGCGACGCGGTCCGCAGATCGACCGGGTTGTCGAACAGGGCGGCGGCGACCCGCGCGACGACGTCGTCCTTCACCTTCGCGTTGGCGAAGATGACGTAGTCGTACACCAGCATCTTGGTCGGCGCCGGAACGCCGATCACGCCCGGCTCCGGCTTCACCTCGATCACGTACGCCCCCGGAATGAACTGCTGCAGGGCGGCGACCGCGCCCGGCGAGTCGTCGAAGCTGAGGAAGCGCAGCGGCCCGACCGCGGCCTCCCACTCCTTCAGCACCGGTGAACCGATGGTCGCGATGCTGGTGGCGAGCTGGCCTTGCTTGAACATGTCGAACATGCGCGGGAAGGCCGGCACCAGGACCTGGCGCGTGTCGCCGATCTTCATCCCGGCGTTGGCGAGGTAGCCGTCCATCAGCACGCGTCCGAGCGGGTTGCCGGAAAAGCCCGCCGGGGTCGGCTGCCCCTTCAGGTCGCGCAACGACTTGATCGGGCTGTCGGCACGCACGATGAGCCCGTTGTACCAGGGCACCAGGCGCGCGACCAGGCGCAGCTCCGGGTTGGGCTTGTCGACGATCTCGCGCCCCTGCACCAGGTAGCGCGCCTCGACGATGTTGGCGACGCCGAAATCGATCTCGCCCGCGTTGACGAGCGGGCCGTATTGCGCGACGCCGGCCATCGGCTGCGGTCGCATCTGGACGCCGCCTTTGTCCGACACCACCTTCGCGATCACCGTCGAGACCTGGGCGGTCGCGCCGGCCTGCGTGGTGCCCATGCCCACCACCTGCGCGGCTGCGGGCAGCGCGCACAGCAGGACGGCGGCGGCGATCGGAATGGCTGGCTTCGGCATGGCGGTCTCCTGGGTGGCGGTGCGGGGCTGGTTCGTCAGGCGGCGCGCTCGGCCGCCCGCAGGGCGTCGATCATCGAGGTCTTGCGCAGCAGCGCGCGGGCCTGCTCCGGGTCGTCGGCGGCGCGCCGCATTTCCTCCTGGCTGCGCGCGCGCACCGCCGGATCGCGCTCCTCCATCAGCGCCTTGTTGCGCGCGGTGCTCGCGTTGATGTAGTCGATCGCGATCGGCCGGCGCTCGCGCTCGTAGCGCTCGAGCAGGCGTTCGTCGGCCGTGCCGCGCGCCACCGCGATCAGCTTGTCGGCGAGGCTGACCGCATCGTGGATCCCGCCGTTCATGCCCATCCCGCCGAGCGGATTGTTGATGTGAGCGGCGTCGCCGGCGAGGAACACCCGGCCGACGCGGTAGCGCGCCGCCACCCGCTGGTGCACCCGGTAGATCGTGCGGTGCGCGGTGTCGTACGACCCCGGCTTCGCGCACACCGCCTGCAGCCGGGCCTCGGTCGACGCGTCCGAGACGACGTCCTCGTCGCGCTCGTCCACGCGCGTCGGGAACAGCACCCGCCACAGGTCGGGCGTGCGCAGCAGGACGCACCACTCCTCGGGGTCGGACACGTAGTTGACGTACGAGAGGTCGGCGAGGTGCTGAGCGAAGTCGAACGGCGTGCTCGCCACGTAGAACCGCTCGGGATAGGTGAACCCCTCGAACGCGACGCCGATCGCCTGCCGCACGCTGCTCCAGGCACCGTCGGCGCCGATCAGCCAGCCGCCCGAGCGCCGCTCGGTGCCGTCGGGCGTTTCGACGAGGACAGTCACCGAGTCCGCGTGCTGCTCGACGCCGACCACCGCGCAGCCGAACCGCAACGCGCAATGCGGAAACGCGGCGAGCCGCTGCGCCGCCAGACGCGTGAACTTGAACTGCTCGCTCTGCACCCGGTAGGGGTGGTTCGTCTCGCCGCGCAGCAGCGCCATGTCGAAGCGCGCGAACAGGCCGTTGCGCCGGTCGCGATAGCAGGTGTAGCGCGCAACCAGCCCCTGCGCGACCAGCGCGGGCACCAGCGTCGGGTCGATCGCGTCGAGCATGTCGAGCGTGGGCGGGTGCCAGGTCGAGGCGCGCAGGTCCTCGGCGAGATCGGGGTTGCGCTCGAAGACCTCGACCGGGATGCCCGCGCCGGCGAGCTTGAGCGCGGCGATCATCCCCACCGGCCCGGCGCCCGCGATCAAAACCTTCTCGTGCGCTGCGTGGTGAGCCATCTGGGGATGCGCTTGTCCGGACAATCGGGTCGAGCGAATTCTACAAGAGCTTCCCGCCACGGGTAGCGTGCTACAGCGTGCTGTCGTCGGCGGCTCGCCGCCCGCGTCGGGGATCGTCACCAATGAAACGCCTGCCTCTCGCGCTCGCGATCGCCATGCTCGCGGCCGCGCCCGCGCTCGCGCAGAACTTCGGCTTCCTGCGGGATTCGCCGGCCTCGCGGGTGAGCCGGGCGGACGTCGACCGGATGATGAAGAACTTCGGCGAGGCGCTCACCCGGAACCCCGACGGCCACACCAGCGCGTGGCTCAACTCCGTCACCGGCGCGTCCGGGACCGCCACGCCGCTCGACACCACGACCGAGAAGGGCGTGACCTGCCGCCGCGTCGAGGTGTTCAACGCGGCCGGCGGCCTCACCAACCGCGCCGTGTACCGCGCCTGCAAGACCGCGAGCGGCTGGCGGCTGGCCAACTGACCGGGTGCCGGGGGTCAGTGCTCGGCCAGCAGCGACCCCCAGCCGTACAGCCGGTCCTTGATGCCGTTCTGGCGCAGGGCGTACCAGTAGGTCGCGGTGTTGATCGCGATCACCGGCTTGTCGAGCCAGAACTCGGCCATCGCGGCCACCTCGGCCATCGCGAGGTTGGTGCCTACCTGCACCACCGCGTCGACCTTCCCGCGGTTCACCTCGATCACCGCATCGCGCAGCCGCTGCTTGGTGACGTGCGCGATCAGCATCGGGCTCGGGCACTTCAGTCCGAGCAGGTTGACCACCTCGAAGCCGCAATCGGTGAAGAACCGGTGGACCTGCTTGTCTCCGACCGGCATGTAGGGCGTGATGATGCCCAGGCGCCGGGTCTTCTTGCCGTAGGCTTTGAGCGCCGCGCGGCAGGCGTCCGAGCCGAGCGTCATCGCCACGCCGGCGATCCGCTCCATGCGTTTCTGCAGCTTTCGCTGGCCCTCGAGCCCGTCCCAGAAGGTCTCGGCCGACATTCCCATGATCACGTGGTCCGGGCTGCAGGTGACCACCGCCTCGATCGCCGGCGGCACCGCCGCCCGGATGTTGTTCAGCATCACCATGAAGCTCGCGTCGTCGGTCACCCGGGTGTCCGGGATCACGCAGCGGGAAAAGTGGTTGGTGACCCCGTGCGGCCGCATCGAGTCGTACTCCGGTTGCACCGAGGTGTTGGTGGACGGCGCAATCACGCCGAACTTCATGCGATAGCCAAGTGAATCGCGGCTCACGGTCTTCCTCCCTCGCGCGGAACTCGACTACGCCAGGCGGCCGAGCCGCGCGATCACCTCGTCGCGGTCGAGCACGTCGGCGTACTTCTGGCTCATGTCGAACAGGTTGGCCTCGTGCGGCGCGGCCGCGCGGTCGCCCACGCAGTCGCGCACGACGATCGGCCGGAAGTTGAAGCTGATCGCATCCACGACGCTCGCACGCACGCAGCCCGAGGTGGTGCAGCCGGCGACCACCACCGTATCGGCGCCCTGCTGCACCAGCCACGGCGCGAGATTGGTGCCGAAGAACGCCGAGGCCTGGTTCTTGCGCACCACGAGCTCGCCCGGCCGCGGCGCGAGCTCGGGCACGATCTGGCCGGCCGGGTGCGACTCGGTGAGCATCAGGAGCCGCGGCTGCTTGATGGCGAAGACCCCGCCGTCGGCGCCGTCGTCGGCATAGACCACCCGCGTGTAGGCGACCGGCAGCCTGCGCGAGCGGAAGAACTCGAGCAGGCCGGTGGTGCGCCGCACCGCCGCGTCGATGTTGCCGCCGCCGAACAGCGCCGGATCGTTGAACCCCACGGTGAAGTCGATCACCAGCAGCGCCGCGCGGCGCCCGAACCCGATCGGGTTGCCGAACTGCTGCCGGGCATAGACGTCGAGCTCGCTCATCGCGGCGCCGGGCCGATGTGCGAGGCGTGGTGCGCGAGGTACCAGTCGGCGATCGCCTCGCGGGTGGCCCACCAGACCCCGTCGTGGCGTTTCGCGTGCGCGAGGAACTCGCGGAAGCAGCCCATGCGGTGCGGATGCCCGGAGACGTGCGGGTGCAGGCCGACGTTCATCAGCAGGCCGGTTTCCGCGCTCTCGGCGTAGAGCTCGTCGAAGTTGTCGCGCAGCATCCGCGCCGCGTCCCACGAGCTCATCGCGCGGCGGTGGAAGAAGGTGAAGTCGTTGATCTCGATCGAGTACGGCACGTTGACGATCGGCCCGTGGTCGGTGTGGATCAGGTAGGGCTGGTCGTCGTTCATGTAGTCGCAGAAAAAGCTCAGGCCGTGCGCGGCCAGGATGTCGGGCGTGCGCGGCGTGCTGCGCAGGCTCGACGACAGCCAGCCGCGCGCCTTGCGGCCGACCGCCCGCTCGAAGACCGCCAGCGTCGCGGCGATCACCTCGCGCTCCTTCGCCTCGTCGAACGCGTACCGGGTCAGGAGCTCGCCCTGCTCGTAGTTGTGCGCCACCAGCTCCCAGCCGCGCGCGCGCGCGTGCTCGACGATCTCGGGCCGTTCGAGCGCGGTCTTCGCGTTGATGGTGCACGACAGGGGCACACCGGCCTCCTCGAACAGCCGGAACAGCCGCCACACGCCCACTCGCAGGCCGTACTCGCGCCAGGTGAAGTTCGGGAAGTCGGCCACGTTGCCCGGGAGGGGGTCGGGCAGCATCGCCGGCCCGCCGGCGTAGTAAGGCTCGCGCGCGTCCTTCACCAGATCCCAGTACTCGCAGTTCATCGTGACGACCACCGCGAGGCGCTTGCCGTCGGGCCAGCGCAGCGGCCCGCGCCTGACGATCGGAACCCAGTCGTAACGCATTCGCTCGCCTCCGGAGACGGCGGATTCTACACAGACCGGGATGCTACGATCGGCCTGCCCAGGATTCGAAACGGAGCCCACGCATGGCCGCCCCCGGCGACACCCGCATCATGGCGCTGTTCTGCGACTTCGAGAACCTCGCCCTCGGCGTGCGCGACGCCAAGTACGACAAGTTCGACATCAAGCGCGTGCTCGAGCGGCTGCTGCTCAAGGGCGCGATCGTGGTGAAGAAGGCCTACTGCGACTGGGAGCGCTACAAGAGCTTCAAGCCGACGATGCACGAGGCGGCGTTCGAGCTGATCGAGATCCCGCACCTGCGCCAGTCGGGCAAGAACTCGGCCGACATCCGCATGGTGGTGGACGCGCTCGACCTCGCCCACACCAAGCCGCACGTGGACACCTTCGTGCTGCTCACCGGCGACTCGGACTTCTCGCCGCTCGTGTCGAAGCTGCGCGAGAACGACAAGACGGTGATCGGCGTCGGGGTGAAGAACTCGACTTCCGACCTGCTGATCGCCAACTGCGACGAGTTCATCTACTACGACGACCTGGTCCGCGACCAGCCCAAGCGCGAGAAGAAGGAGCGCAAGCGCAGCGAGAAGCACGTCGCCGCCGGCGAAGCCGCCTCGGCCCGCTCGCCCGAGGAGAAGAAGCAGGAGGCGCTCGACCTGGTGATGGAGACGATCGAGGCGCTCGCCGCCGAGCGCGGCGCCGAGGAAAAGATCTGGGGCTCGATGGTCAAGCAGGCGCTCAAGCGCCGCAAGCCCGGGTTCAACGAGTCCTACTACGGCTTCCGCTCGTTTTCGCGGCTGCTCGACGAGGCCGCCGCCAAGGGCCTGATCGAGGTCGAGGAGGACGAGAAGTCGGGCGGCGTCATCGTGAAGCGCTTCAACCCCGACTGGTGAGCACCGGGCGCGGGCGGGCCGGCGGGCGTGACAAGCGACCCGCGCGCGCAGTACGCTTGCACGCCTTGCCGACCGAAGATGGAGGACGCCAGTGAGCTACGAGCTCGAGGACCTGTGCAGGGACTGTCGCGCGACGCTGCGCGGCGGCGCCGGACCGGCTGAGCTGGAGGCGGTGCGTCAGGCGCTCGCGCGCCTGCTCGCGAACGCCTCGTTCGTCGAACGCACCTGCGGGCCGCAGGCGACCCCCGGCCTGCACCTGCTCTACGAGGATGCCGAGCTCGGGTTCCAGGTGCTCGCGCACATCAACGAGAAGCCGCGCGCGTCGCCGCCGCACGACCACGGCGAGTCGTGGGCGGTCTACGGGCAGGCGACCGGCTACACCGACATGACCGAGTTTCGCCGCGTCGACGACCGCTCCGATCCGGCGCGCGCCACGCTCGAAGTGACCCGCAAGTACCGGCTCGGCCCGGGCGAGGTGGGGGTGTACGCCGCCGGCGCGATCCACGCGATCGACTACCCGGAGCGCTCGCGCTTCATCCGCATCACCGGCACCAACCTCGACCGGATCCACCGCGAAGCGTTCGACCTCGCCACCGGCGCGATCCGGCGCATGGACCCGCAGCAGGCCTCGTAGCGCAGTCCGGTTCAAGCCTCCTGGAACGCCTCCTCGCGCTTCTTCTTCACGGCGGGCGACAGCACGATCAGGAGCAGCAGCAGGGCCATCCCCAGCAGCACCGCGCTGATCGGCTTGGTGAAGAACACGCTCGGGTCGCCGCGCGACAGCAGCATCGCGCGGCGAAGGTTCTCCTCCATCATCGGCCCGAGAATGAAGCCGAGGATCAGCGGGGCGGGCTCGCACTCGAGCTTCACGCAGACGTATCCGAACACCGCGAAGACGCACATCAGGTAGATGTCGAACGACGCGTTGTTCACGCTGTACACGCCCACGCCGCAGAACAGCAGGATGCACGGGAAGAGCAGCCGGTAGGGCACGGCGAGCAGCTTGACCCACATGCCGATCAGCGGCAGGTTCAGGATCACCAGCATCAGGTTGCCGACCCACATCGACGCGATCATTCCCCAGAAGAGCTGCGGGCGCTCGGTCATGACCTGCGGGCCGGGAGCGATGCCCTGGATCATCATCGCGCCGATCATCAGCGCCATCACCGGATTGGAGGGGATGCCGAGGGTGAGCAGCGGGATGAACGAGGTCTGCGCGCCGGCGTTGTTCGCGGACTCGGGCGCCGCGACGCCGCGGATCTCGCCTTTGCCGAACTGCGAGCCGTCGCCGACCTTCTTCTCCAGCGTGTAGGCGGCGAAGGACGCGAGCAGCGCGCCGCCCCCGGGAAGGATCCCGAGGGCGGAGCCGAGCGCGGTCCCGCGCAGGATCGCGCCGGCAGAGCGCTTCAGATCGTCGACCGTCGGCAGGATGCTGGTGATCTTGGCGACGAACACGTCGCGCGCGCCGCGGTGCTCGAGGTTGGTGACGATCTCGGCGATGCCGAACATGCCCATCGCGACGGTCACGAAACCGATGCCGTCGGACAGCTCGGGCAGTCCGAAGGTGTAGCGGGCGACGCCCGAGTTGACGTCGGTCCCGACCAGGCCGAGCAGCAGCCCGAGCAGGACCATGGCGATCGCCTTGATCAGCGAGCCGTGCGCGAGCACCACCGCGGCGATCAGCCCGAGCACCATCAGCGAGAAGTACTCGGTGGGGCCGAACTTCAGCGCCACCTCGGCGAGCGGCGGGGCGAACAGCGCGATCACGACCGTCGCCACGCAACCGGCGAAGAACGAGCCGATCGCGGCGATGCCGAGCGCGGGTCCGGCGCGCCCCTGCCGCGCCATCTTGTAGCCGTCGAGCGCGGTGACCACCGAGGAGGATTCGCCCGGGATGTTGACCAGGATCGCGGTGGTCGAGCCGCCGTACTGCGCGCCGTAGTAGATCCCGGCGAGCATGATCAGCGCGGAAACCGGCGGGAGGGTGAACGTGACCGGCAGCAGCATCGCGATCGTGGCCACCGGACCGATGCCCGGCAGCACGCCGATCAGCGTGCCCAGCAGTGCGCCGAGGAAGCAGTAGACGAGGTTGGCGGGGGTGAGCGCGACGCCGAAGCCGAGCGCGAGGTTGGCGAAGAGATCCATGGCGCCCTCTAGACGCCGACGCCGATCTTGCGGCAGAAGTCGTCCGCCGGCGCCGGGCACACCGGGATCGGCAGGCCGAGCCCGCGCACGAACACCAGCACCGAGAAGACGACGAGCGCGAGGTACAGGATCAGCACCTCGCGCGCGCGGAACTCGTGCCCGCCCAGCGCGCCGACGAAGATCAGCACCGCGGTCGCGACGACCAGCCCGAGCGGCTTGAGCAGCAGGCCGAACAGGACGAGCGCGATCAGGATCAGGATCAGCGGCCGCAGCACCATCGCCGGCACCTTCTCGCCGGAGGTGACGAACGACTTGATCATGATCGCCAGTCCGAGCAGCGCGAGCAGCCCGCCGAGCACCGACGGGAAGTACGCCGGCCCCATCCGCACCGCGCTCCCCATCGCGTAGTTGGTGGCGCCGATCATGAAGCCCACGCCGAACACGATGAACATCAGCCCGGCCCAGAAGTCCTTGGGCGCCTTTATTCTCATCGGTCTCTCCTCCTGTGCGACGCCGGGCATTCTGCCATAGCGTGGCAGCGCTCCGACAGCGCTGCGGAGCCGGTCGGGAATCCGTAAGGTAGGCGGGCCGGCGCGGCCCGAAACCGTCGTCTCGAGGGCGAAACCGCTACACGTATCCCGGTCCCTGGACCTGCTCGGTCAGCTCCCGGTGCCGATCGACGTAGTCGACCAGCCGCGTGCTGGTAACCCGCAGCCGCTGCGACAGCATCACCGCGAGCTGCATCAGGATCTTGGCGCCGAGCATCGGCTGCTCGAGGATCACCAGCGCCAGGGCGTCGCGGCTCAGCACCGCGACCAGGGCGGGCTCGACCGCGACGCAGGTGGCGAAGCGCGGCTCGCCGTCGATCATCGACATCTCGCCGAGCGTCTTGCCCTCCTCGATCACCGCGATCAGGCGGGGGGTGTTCCAGCGATCCTGCTTGAACACCTCGATGCGGCCCTCGATCACCAGCATCATGAAGTCGCCGGGCTCGCCCTCGCGGATGATCTCCTGCCCGGCCTGCGCGCGGTAGACCTGCATGAAGTGGCCGAGCAGCCGGATCTCGGCCAGGTTGAACTGCTCGAACAGCGGCGCGTAGCCCACCATGCCGTGGATGCGGGCCGCGTACGGGGTGGCGTCCCCCAGGTGCTCGAGTTGGGTGAGGCGCTGGCTCTCGCCCGGGTCGATCATCCGGGCAGATTAGCCCGAAACCGGCCGCGCCGTCACCGGGTGGGGCAGGTCGCCGCGCCGAAGTAGCGCTCGCAGAAGTAACAGCCGCCCTGGGGCAGGAACCACGGGATGCGGAACAGCCGGTCGCGCACCTCAGCGAGGACCCGCTCGCGGTAGGCGCCGAAGTCGAAGCCGTGGCCGAGGACGAGGTGGAAGGTCGCGCCGCGGACCACGATCACGCGCGTCTCGACCGACCGGAAGTAGCGCTCGTAGGCGCCCGGGTCCGGCGGATTCTTGCGCACGATCGCGAGGTCGCGGCCGTCGAACGCCCGCAGGTCGGTCAGGATGTCGTCCTGGCGGCCGTGGTGCGAGGTCGAGGCGAGCACCGGGAAGTAGTGCCGCCGCCACCCGTCGCGCACCTGCGGCTGGGCGACGAAGCCGGCGAGCGCGGCGTTGTACGACAGCACCGAGGCGGGCGAGAAGCCGTCGGCAAAGAAGATGTACCGCCCCTCCCACGGGGCGAGCGCGGCGAAGAGCTCGCCGGCCCTCGCGCCCTGCACGATCGCGTCGTAGGCCTTGGTCCGCTGCCAGGTCTCGATCGGGAGCGCGGCCGCCACCGCGACGGCGCCGACGTGCAGCGCCGAGACCACCGCGAGGAACCGGACCGACACGACCAGCGCGCCGGCACCGAGGGCGAGCGCGCCGAAGGCGAACAGCGCCGGCGTGAACGACAGCAGCCAGTGCAAGCCGATCGTGCGGACCGGCGCGACCAGCGCGAGCACCGCGAGCGGCGCCACTGCGACCACGAACAGCAGCCGCGGCGCCGGCGCGGCGAGCGCCGCGCGCACCGCGGGCCTGGCGCGGGCGAGCTGCCACAGCAGGATCGGGCTGGAGACGTACACGACGAAGCCGAGGAACGCGAGCGGCCGCCACCAGCGCAAGCCCGCATCCCCGTGGCGGGTGTAGAGGTTGAACAGCACGTTCGCCCAGCAGTGCTGGTAATTCCAGTAGGCGTTGACCAGCGCGAACGGTAGCGCCGCGGCGAGCGCGATCGCCAGTCCGCGCCAGATGCCCCGCCGGGCGCCGTCGCGGGCGAACGACGAGACCGCCGCGAAGACGACGTAGGCGAGGCCGAGCAGCACCGCGAAGTACTTCGACAGGAACGCGAGCCCGAGCGCCGCGCCGGCGGCGGCGTAGAGCACGGCGGCGTCGCGCCGCACGGCCAGAGCGAACGCTCCGATCGACAGCGCCGAGAACAGGACGAGCGGGGTGTCGGTGGTGGCGAGGACGTTCAGCACCTGCGCCGGGACGAGCAGCCATGCGAGCGCGCCCGCGTAGGCCGCCTGCTCCGCCTGCGGGCTCCGGCCGCCGAGCTCCCGGATCAAGGCCACCATGCCCAGGCCGATCAGGGCCGGAGCGAGGACCGCCGGCAGGCGGAGCACGACCGCGCTCTGCGAGAGCTGCAGCAGCCCGGCGAGGATCCACCCGATCATCGGCGGGTGGTCGTAGACACCGAGCGCGGGCGCCCGGCCCCAGGTGACGAAGTACGCCTCGTCGCCGGTGAGCGGCAGCCACCAGGCCGCCCAGAACCGGAACGCGAGGACGGCCGCGAGGCCGCCCCAGAACCAGCGGCGCAGCCGCGCCGCGTCGGTCAACGCCCCCGCTCCGCCGCCACCACCGGGCTGGCGGCCGCCCGCGCGGCGCGCCGCCGTCGCACCGCCGTCGCGAGCCCCTCGAGCAGGCGCACCGAATCGTCCCAGCCGAGGCACGCGTCGGTGATGCTCTGGCCATAGACGAGCGGCTTGCCGGGCAGCAGGTCCTGGCGACCCTCGCGCAGGTGGGACTCGACCATCACGCCGACGATCCGCCGCTCGCCGGCGGCCAGCTGGTCGCCGACCGCCGCCGCGACCTCGACCTGCCGCCTGAAGTCCTTGGCGGCGTTGGCGTGCGACAGGTCGATCATGAGGCGCTCGGCGAGCCCGGCGGCGGCGAGCCCCTGGCAGGCGGCGGCGACGCTCGCCGGGTCGTAGTTCGGCTGGCGGCCGCCGCGCAGGATGATGTGGCAGTCGTCGTTGCCGCGCGTCTCCACGATCGCCACCTGGCCGTTCTTGTGCACCGACAGGAAATGGTGGCGCTGGCGCGCCGCCAGAATCGCGTCGCATGCGATCTTGATGTTGCCGTCGGTGCCGTTCTTGAAGCCGACCGGCGCCGACAGCCCGGAGGCGAGCTCGCGGTGCACCTGCGACTCGGTGGTGCGGGCGCCGATCGCGCCCCAGCTGATCAGATCGGCGATGTACTGCGGCGAGATCACGTCGAGGAACTCGGAGCCGGCGGGCACGCCGGCCTCGTTGATCCGCACCAGCAGGTCGCGCGCGATGCGCAGGCCCTCGTTGATGCGGAAGCTGCCGTTGAGGTACGGGTCGTTGATCAGCCCCTTCCAGCCGACGGTGGTGCGCGGCTTCTCGAAATAGACCCGCATCACGATCTCCAGGTCGTCGGCGAGGCGCTCGCGCGCCGTGGCCAGCCGGCCGGCGTACTCGAGCGCCGCCTGCGGGTCGTGGATCGAGCAGGGTCCGATCACCACCAGCAGCCGGTCGGAGCCGCCGTGGAGGATGCGCTTGATCTCGCGGCGAGTGGCGGCGATCAGGGCCTCGACCGGCGTGTCGTTGATCGGGAAGAAGCGGATCAGGTGCTCCGGCGGAGGCAGCGGGACGATGCGGCCGATCCGCTCGTCGTCGGTGAGCGAGGTCCGGTCGGCGGGCACCGGCGGCGGGAACGGGGCGGCGGGGTGGGTCGTCATCGGTTCGGGTCTCCCTGAAAAGAAAAACCGCCAGGCGGTGGGCTCTGGCGGTTTCTCGGGTTCGGCGTGCGCGCGTCTAGCTCGATCCCCCCGCCAGCGGCCGGGGCCGAAAGAAAAACGCAAACCGGGCGAGCGCTTGCTGCGAGCGTGGGTCCACGTGCGAATTCAAGCACGAGGGGAGCGCTGGTGGCAAGGGGTCGCTGGGCGGCACCAGCGGCGAGCGCGGGCGCGGCTCGGGCGCACCATACCGGCGCCGCGGGGCGGCCTGGCAGTCCCGGCCGCGGAGTGCCAGCCGGGCGCCGCCGCCCCGGGCGCTGGCCCGTTTGATGCTTGCGATCCCGTTGAACACCGGCTCGATCGCGTGATAAGTTTTTCCGCAACGCAGTCGTGAAGCAGCAGGAGATTCGAACCATGTCCGCAACTGCCAACGTCCCAGCGGTCGCGCGGCCGGTCAGCATCCCGATCGCCGGTTTCAAGGACGTGTACGACGTGGAGAGCGTCGATCGGGCACTCGCGGAGCTGCCGGCGGGCGCGAGCGAGGCGCTCAGGGCCACCTACGAGAAGATGCTCAAGGCGGGCGGCACCCGTCTGACGGTGAAGCCGAGCGGCGTGCCGGCGATGGAGCACCTCTACGAGGAGCTGCCGAACTTCGTCGAGGTGCTCGACGACATCCGCAAGCAGATCGCGCTGTGCGCGTCGTCGGCCGACACGCTGGAGCTCGCGCCGATGCTGCTGCTCGGCGACCCCGGCATCGGCAAGACGCACTTCGCGCGCCGGGTGGCGGAGCTGCTCGGCACCGGCTTCGGCTTCGTGTCGATGAGCTCGATGACCGCCGGCTGGGTGCTGTCCGGCTCTTCGTCGCAGTGGAAGAACGCCAAGCCGGGCAAGGTGTTCGAAACGTTCCTGCACGGCCAGTACGCGAACCCGCTGCTGTGCGTGGACGAGATCGACAAGGCGGGCGGCGACCAGCAGTACGACCCGCTCGGTGCGCTGTACTCGCTGCTCGAGCACGACACCGCCAAGGCGTTCGTCGACGAGTTCGTCGAGCTGCCGATCGACGCGTCGAGCGTGTTCTGGGTGGCCACCGCGAACGACGCCGCGCGCATCCCCGAGCCCATCCTCAACCGGATGAACGTGTACGAGATCGACCCGCCGGACCGCGCCGGGGCGCGGCGCATCGCCCAGTCGATCTACCGCGAGATCCGCGATTCGCACGACTGGGGCCGGCAATTCCCCGAGCGCCCCGCCGAAGGCGTGCTCGAGCGGCTCGCCGCGATGAGCCCGCGCGAGATGCGGCGGGCCATCCTGAACGCGTTCGGCAACGCCAAGATCGACGGCCGGCACGAGGTCGAGGAGCGCGACGTCGCCGAGACGCGCAGCGCGCGCCGCAGCCGGATCGGCTTCTAGCCGCGTTCAGGCGGGCGTCGCGCCGGGGAGCGCAGCGGCCGCGGCGGCCGGCCGGCGCCGGTACACGGTCGCGTAATACAGCACCGGGATCACGACCAGCGTGAGCAGCGTCGAGACCGCGATGCCGAACAGGAGCGATACCGCCAGCCCGTTGAAGATCGGGTCGTCGAGGATGAACAGCGCGCCGAGCATCGCCGCGAGGCCGGTGAGCACGATCGGCTGGGCGCGTGCGGCCGCCGCCTGCACCGTCGCGGTGTCGAGGTCGATCCCGCGCGCGAGCTGCAGGTTGATGAAGTCCACTAGCAGGATCGAGTTGCGCACGATGATGCCGGCGAGCGCGATCATGCCGATCATCGAGGTGGCGGTGAACTGCGCGCCGAGCAGCGCGTGTCCCGGCATCACGCCGATGACGGTAAGCGGGATCGGCGCCATGATGACGAGCGGCGTCAGATAGGACCGGAACTCGGCCACCACCAGCAGGTAGATCAGGACGAGCCCCACCGCGTAGGCGATGCCCATGTCGCGGAAGGTTTCGTAGGTCACCTGCCACTCGCCGTCCCACTTGAACGCCGGACCGAGGTAGGGATCGTCGGGCTGGCCGATGAAGTGCTCCTCGAGCCCGAGCGCGCGCAGGCCGGTGCGCAGGCCGAACATGCCGTAGAGCGGACTGTCCAACCGGCCGGCCATGTCGCCGGTGACGTACACGACCGGGAGCAGGTTCTTGTGGTGGATCGCCTGCTCGCGCACCGACTCGCGCACCGTCACCAGCTCCGACAGCGCGACCAGGCGCCCGTCGGCTGCGCGCAGACGCAGCTTGAGCAAATTGTCGATCCGCCCGCCCTGTTCGGGCGGCAGGACGAGCTTCACCGGCACTTCGTACTTCGCGCTGCCCTCGTGGAGCGGCGTCACCGCGTCGCCGGCGAGTGCGGTCCGCAGGGTGTGCACGATGTCGCGCTGCGCGACGCCGGCGAGCGCGGCCTTGCGGCCGTCGACCGCGACCACCAGCCGCGGCGCCTCCTCGTCGACGCTCGAATCGACGTCCACGATGTCGGGCGTCGAGGCGAACAGCCGCTCGACCCGCTTCGCGGTCTCGATCTGCTCGGCGTAGCTGGCACCATAGACCTCCGCCACGATCGGCGCGAGCACCGGCGGGCCCGGCGGCACCTCGACCACCTTCACCTTCGCGCCGTTGCGGCGCGCGATCGCTTCGAGCGCCGGGCGCAGCGCGAGCGCGATGTCGTGGCTGCGCCGCTTGCGGTCGCGGCGGTCGACCAGGTTCACCTGGATGTCGCCCAGCTCCGGCGCGGCGCGCAGGTAGTACTGGCGCACCAGGCCGTTGAAATTGATCGGCGCGCTCGCCCCGGCGTACGCCTGGTAATCGCGCACCTCCGGCACTTCGAGCAGCGCCGCGCCCATCTCGTGCAGCACCCGGTTCGTGTCCTCGAGCGCGGTGCCCACCGGCATGTCGAGCACCACCTGGAGCTCGGACTTGTTGTCGAATGGCAGCATCTTGAGCACCACGAGCTGCACCGCCGCCAGCGATACCGCGCCGGCGATCAGGGCGATCATCGCCCCGAGGAGGCGCCGCCGGTTGACCGCGCCGGCCAACCCGCGCAGGAACGGTCCGATCAGCCGTCCGAACAGCCGTTGCAGCCGATCGCTGCGGCGCTCGGCGTGCGGGTGCGAGCGCGCGAGCAGCCGCAGCGCGAGCCACGGCGTGACCACGAACGCGATCGCGAGCGAGATCAGCATCCCGATCGAGGCATTGATCGGGATCGGGCTCATGTACGGCCCCATCAGCCCGGTCACGAACGCCATCGGGAGCAGCGCGGCGATCACGGTGAGAGTCGCGAGGATGGTCGGGCCGCCCACCTCGTCCACCGCTCGCGGGATCAGCGCGGCGAGCGGCTCGTCCGGAGCGAGCA
>Ga0308411_10000921_pt1 | contig 19804 bp, 24 predicted proteins | sample HotsprottomLayer_2_FD_203530 | JGI IMG/M metagenome (GOLD analysis project Ga0308411, IMG submission 203530) | Hot spring phototrophic mat microbial communities from Octopus Spring, Yellowstone National Park, Wyoming, United States -... | ecosystem: Environmental > Aquatic > Thermal springs >...
AGGGGGAGGACGCCCCCACCCGGAGACTTCCTATGCCAACTCCTAACAACCCCTCGGTCAGATCCCCAATGGCAAGACATGACCCCCTTCGGTCAGATTCTCACTTGACGCGACAGGCCAAGCCGAAGCTTTCAGCGGTTCACGGCGGCGGGTCGCGGCTATAGGCTGAAACCGTCGTCGCATCGCCCGTTTCGATCCCTGGTGGAGGTGATACCCAACTCATCGACAGCAATTTGCGTTTCTGCAGGAAGAGCGACGCCGCGGCGTGCGCGGGGCGGCGTGGCACCCCTGGCGTCTGCCCCGTGCTGCGGAGCCTTGATGAGATTCTGGCCGCTCGCCTTGCGCCTCCCCATTGTGCCGGCGCGCAAGGCCCGCCACCGCCGCTGGTACACCCTTGGCTACATCTTGTATTTGCCCAGCTGCTCCGGGGTGAGGGACTCCAACCACTCCTGGAGTCGTTTCTCTTGATCCTCGCCTTCGCGCATGTCGAAGGCGTGGGCGTCCCTGAACACCGACTCCGCCACCCGAATGGGGGCATCGCAGCGCAACGCCAGGGCGATGGCGTCGGAGGGACGCGCGTCTACCCGCACCGTAGCGCCGGTGGCCGTCACTACCTGGATAGTTGCATGGAAGGTGTTTTCGATCAGCGAATTGACCTCAACCGCCTCAACCCTAGCGCCCAGCGCCTCGATGAGGGAGCGCAGCAGGTCGTGGGTCATAGGCCGCGGGGTTTGCACCCCCTCCAAGCGCAGGGCGATGGCGTTGGCTTCGAAGACACCAATCCAAATCGGCAGGAAGACGCTCTCCCCTGGCTTCTTAAGCACCACGATAGGGCTGTTGGATACCGGGTCCAGGATTAACCCGCGAATCTCCACCTCGTGGTACGGGGTCGAGCCTTTCTCGTCCACGCTTTCAATTTCAGGCCTTTCGCGCCGTGTGTCAAGAGACGGCTGTGGCCAACCCAGATGCCTGACCCGCCCAGCCGCGGCGGGTCAACGACTCCACAGGTTGTATTTGAGGATGCACCAGATGGCTTCGACCCCATCCTTCCAGCCGATCTTTTTGCCCTCGGCGTAGGTACGGCCGTGGTAGGAGATCGGCACTTCGTAAATGCGCACCTTCATGCGGGCCACTCGCGCCGTGAACTCCGGTTCGAACCCGAAGCGCAACGAGGTCACCCGCAACCGGTCCTTCACCGCTCGGGTGAACACCTTGTAGCACGTCTCCATGTCAGAGAGGTTGAGGTCGGTGAACATGTTGGAGAGGGTGGTGAGGAACTTGTTGCCCAGGTAGTGCCAGAAGAACAGCACGCGATGGGGCCCGGAAAGGAAGCGCGACCCAAACACCACGTCGGCTTTGCCGGCGATGATGGGGGCGAGCAGGACGGGGTAGTCTTCGGGGTCGTACTCCAGATCGGCGTCCTGGATGATGATCACGTCCCCCGACGCGAGGGCGAAGCCGGTGGCTAGAGCTGCGCCTTTGCCGCGGTTGACGGCATGGCGGGTGGAGGTGAACGTAGTGGGCCGGGGAAGCTCTTCGGGCACCGAGTAGCTTTGGAGGATGGCGGCCGTGCCGTCGCGGGAACAGTCGTCCACGCACACGATCTCCACCTCCCTGACCTGGGTGGGGAATGGCGCCCGGGCGATGGCGTCCAGCACCTGGCGAACGGTACGCTCCTCGTTATAAACAGGCACCACCACCGAAACCTTCATAACTCGCCTCCATCTACAGCAGCACGTCCCGCCTTGCGCCGCGGCGCCCCCGGACCTACCGTGGGTTTATGCGCGGCGTCCTCTCCGTCCCGGTGCTCCTCACCCTGGCCTGGGCTGTCGGCCTGATTCTCCTCTGGGAGTCTCGCCAGCGCGCCCTCAACGCCGCGCAGCTGCCGTGGCTCATCGCCGCCATGCTGTTGATCGCCGTCGCCATGGTGGTGGCGTTGGTGGGTGTGCCGGGGGAGCGACACGAGCAACTGGTGCGGGCCGGCCTGGCCATCGAGGGGGGCGGCGGTGCCTGGATGCTGGCGCGACGCTTGCGCGAGGAGGCCAACCGTGGACGATGATCTCCAAGCCATCGTTCAGCTCCCCATCGAGGACACCCTCGACCTACACACCTTCCACCCCCGTGACGTCGCCTCGGTGGTGCAGGAATACCTGCTCGCCGCTTGCCAAGCAGGGCTGCGCGAGGTGCGGCTCATCCACGGGAGGGGGACTGGCGTCCAGCGGGCGCGCGTCCATGCCTTGGTGAGCCGGCTGCCCTTTGTGGCGCACGCGTACGATGCCCCTCCGGAACGCGGCGGGTGGGGAGCCACGGTGGTGGTTTTGGCCGATCTCCAGTCTTCGCCCAAGGACTAATCCAAGTCGATGTCTTTGATTGGCTTGCTCGGCTTTTCGTGTTTCGCATGCTCGAGCAGGCGGCGGAACTTCTCCTCCCGCAGCTCGGCCCCCACCTTTTCGGCGCGAAACGCTTCGGCCAGCTTGGCGTGGGCCTGCTCCTTCTCCTTAACTAGGGTGCTCAGGCGGTCCTCCAAGGTGGTCGTGGCACGGGGTTGTGCCGGCGGCGTGTGCGAGGCCACCACGTGGGCGTCGCCATCGATCTCCAACAACGACGAGCAGTGCGGACAGGTGACAGTGAATCGGGACATGGGTTCTTACCTCCCTGCCGCGACGACCAGGTGGTCGAGGGCGTGCAGGAACTTTTCATTTTCCTCTCGCAGGCCCACCGAGACGCGCGCACACCCATCCAGCCCCGGCCCGCCCACCGGCCGGATGATCACGCCCATTTTCTGGAACTCGACGAACAGCTGGCGCACGTCGTGGGCGAACTCGATGAGGATGAAGTTGGTTACCGAAGGTGTGAAGCGCACCTGCCGGCGCGCCAACTCCTGGGTCAAAAACGCCATCTCGTGCAAATTGTGATCCCGCGAGCGCCTCGCCCAGTCGCTGTCGTCCAGGGCCGCCAGCGCCCCCGCCTGCGCCAGCGACGAGGTGTTGAAGGGCGAGCGCACGCGGTTTAAGGTGGCGATCACCTCGGGCGCCGCCACCCCGTACCCGATGCGGATGCCGGCAAGCCCGTAGATCTTGGAAAAGGTACGCAAGACGATGACGTTACGCCCGGCACGCAGGTCCTTCAAACCGTCGGGGTAGTCGTCGGCAGCCACGTACTCGAAGTACGCCTCATCCAGGACCACCAGGACGCGATCACCCACGGCCTCCAGGAGCGCGTCGATCTCCGCACGGGTGTTGTAGGTACCGGTGGGGTTGCAGGGGTTGGCGATGAACATGAGTTTGGTGCGCGGGGTAACGGCGGCCGCCATGGCGGCGAGATCGTGGCGGCGCCCAGGGGCGGTGGGCACGGCAATGGCCCGCCCGTTCACCTGGTTCACCGCCAGCTCGTACATCACGAACGACTGCTGGGAGATGACCGCCTCGTCCCCGTCCGCCAGGTACGCGCGGGCGAGCATTTCGATGATCTCGCACGAGCCGTTGCCGAGGATAATTTGATCGAGGTCAACCCCGTGGCGGGCGGCGAGGGCCCGGCGTAGCGCGTAGCCGCCCCCGTCGGGGTAGCGGTGCAGCCCCCCCAGCGCCTGGCGGATGGCGGCGAGAGCCTTGGGAGAGGTCCCCAGCGGGTTTTCGTTGGACGCCAGCTTGACGATCTCGCCCACCCCCAGCTCCCGCTGCACCTCCTCGATGGGCTTGCCGGGCACGTAAACGGCCAGGCGCTTGATGTACTCCGGGGCCTGCGGTCGTGACATGACTCTTTCTCCCCTCTCCTCGCCGCCTCTTTCCCCGCAACAGGTCCAGCTCCTCGGCACTGAGCTGCCGCCACATCCCCGGCCGAAGAGTGTCATCCCGCAAGGCGCCGATGGCGGTGCGGATCAGTCTCTGCACGGGGTGCCCGGCGCGAGCGAACAGTTCTCGCACCTCATGGGTCTTCCCCTCTCCCACCACGACGCGCCACCAGGAGTTCTGTTGCGAGGGGGTGAGGCGAAGCAGCTCCACCTCGCGCGGAACCACGCGGCTGCCCTCGATGACCACGCCACGCTTGATCTTCGCCACCGCCTCCGGGGTGGGTACTCCGCGCACCTTGACGGTGTACTCCCGGCTCACACCGTAGCGCGGGTGGGCCAGGCGTAGCGCCAGCTCGCCGTCGTTGGTGAGCACCAGCAACCCCTCGGAGTGATAGTCGAGCCGCCCCACCGGAACCACCCGCTCCTTCACCGCACCTTTGACGAGGTCTACCACTGAGGGCCGGCCTTCGGGGTCGTTCACCGTGGTCACCACCCCGGTGGGCTTGTACAGCAGCAGGTAGCGCAGCGCCTCCGGCGGTTTTAGGCGTTTACCGTCGATCTTCACCGAGTCCTGGGCCAGGTCAGCGCGATCCCCCAGGGTGGCAACCCGCCCGTTGATGGTCACCCGCCCCTCCCTGATCCACGCCTCCGCCTCCCGGCGCGAGCAGGCGCCGGAGCGCGCAATCAGCTTTTGCACCCGTTCAGGGGCCAAGAACTCCCTCCTCGGTGTCTGCCAAGCCGACCTCGGACGGGGCGGGCAGGTCGGCCAGGTCGTTCAAGCCAAAGTGTACCAGGAATTCCCGCGTCGTCCGATAAAGTAACGGCGTGCCCACCACTGGTTTGCGCCCGGCTACCCGGACCAGGCGGCGCTCCAGTAGGGTGCGAATCACCCCGGCAGAGTTCACGCCCCGTAGGAAGTTGATCTCGGGCAAGGTGACCGGCTGCCGGTAGGCCACGATGGCCAGGGTTTCCAGCGCCGCCTGGGAGAGCCGGCTGCGCGCCCGGACGCCAGCGAAGGCGCGAATGGCGCCTTCAAACTCAGGCCGCGTGGCCAACCGCCACCCCCCCGCCACCTTTTCCAGCAGCAGGCCGCGGTTGCCAGCGCGGTAGCTCTCCCCCAGGCGCTCCAGCGCCTCGGCCACCAGTGCCGGCGTTGCCCCCTCCCCCGCCACGGCCACCAGCGCCTCCACCGTGACCGGCTCGCCCGCCACCGCTAACACCGCCTCACACAACGCCTCCAGGTGTGTCAGCTCAGACATCGGCCAGTGCCTCTTCTTGCAGCGGCACGCCGGTGGGGGTGAGGTAGATCTCCGCGAAGGGCAAGCGTTGGTGAATCCGCGACACGTTGAGGCGCACCAGTTCCAGCCCCGCCACCAGTAGCGTCACGCTCTCCAAGCGGTCGGGCCGGGTGAGCAGGTGCGAGAGCAGAGGGAAGCTGCGCTGCCGTTCGATGAGCTGGTACAGCTCCACCATCTTCTCCCGCACCGAGTAGCGCAGGGGTGGCAGCTCCAACTGCGCCGGGTGCTCCCGGCGGAAGCGCTGCAACACCTGCACCAGAGTTGTGGCGAGCCGCGCCACGTCAAGCTCGCCCAGCTCCTCGCCGCTTTCCTCCGCGGGTGCCGCGGCGCCGGCATGGACGCGAAGGCCTATCATGCCTCGCCGCACCTCCTCGAGGGCGGCCAGTTCCGTCGCCGCCGCCTTGACCTTCTCGTACTCCAGCAGGCGCTCCACCAGCTCGCTGCGCGGATCCTCCTCCCCCTCGGGGCGGGGCAACAGAGCCCGCGACTTGATGGCGGCGAGCCACGCGGCGTACACCAGATACTCCCCCGCCACCTCCAGGTCCAACTCCTCCATGGCAGCCACTGCCGCGTGATACTGATCGCATACCTCCGCGATGGGGATATCCCAGATGGACATGGCCTTGGAGCGCACCAGGTGGAGCAGAAGGTCGAGGGGCCCCGCAAACGCCTTGAGCACCACCGCCGGCCGGGGCGAACTCTCCGTCGCGGCTAGACCAGCAGGATCCATACCAGCGCGGTGACGAAGGGGCGGAAGAGCCACCCGAAGGCACCCACCCAGAGCAACGCGAGGAAGATGAGCAAGCCCCAACTCTGCAGCTGCGCGTACCGCCAGGCGAGGGGACCGGGCAGCACCGCCATGACCAGCATGGACCCGTCGGCGGGCGGGATCGGGACGAGGTTGAAGATGGCCAGGACCAGGTTGACCAGGGCGACAGAGAACAACAGGTACACCAGGGGCGCCGCAACCCCCGCCGTCCCCGCCGCCCCCGCCTGCAATAACGACGCCAGCAGCGCGCGAAAACCGGGGAGGCTGACCTTGGCCAACAACAGCAGTACCACCGCCGCCAGGGCCAGCGCCAGGTTCGAGGCTGGACCAGCCGCCGCCACCAGGATCCCGCAGCGCCGCCCGTCCCGAAAGTTGCGGGGGACCACTGGCACCGCCTTCGCCCACCCGAACACGGGCGCACCCACCACCGCCAGCATGATCGGAAACACAATCGTACCTATGGGATCCACGTGCTTAATGGGGTTTAACGTGATGCGCCCGAGCAGGCGGGCGGTGGGGTCGCCACAGCGATCGGCCATCCACGCGTGGGCCGACTCGTGTACCGAGATTGCCAGCGCGAAGGCGAGGAGCTGACTGACGATCTCGGGCAGACGCAGCAGTAGGGCGTCCATCGCCGGGCATGGTAGCAGAGGGTGAGGGGCTACGCCCGCCGAGCCGCTTAGGTTGGCGCCAGGGTCTCCACCACCACCAGGCCGGCGCCAGTCCGGATGCGAAAGATTCGCCGCCGGCTGTCCTCCACCACGAACTGCGCAAAACCGGCGTCGCCCGCCCGCGCCGGCCCTAGGAAGGCCCGCTCCTTGACCACCACGTTCACCCACTCGCCGCCAAACCACAGCCGCACCGGCGTCGATTTCTCCTGGCCGGCACTGTGCCACTCGACGCGAGCCACCACGGGAATCCACCGCCGCTGCACGCCACCAGCATAGCGTTCATCGGCTGCTACACTCTGGCCGTGGGCGATGTGGTGTTCGTCCAGGGTCTGGAGGTGGGCTGCCGTATCGGTGTCAGTGCCGATGAGCGCCGCGTCGCCCGGCCCTTGATCATCGATGTGGAGGCGGAGCTGGACTGCCGACCGGCCGCCTCCAGCGACGACGTGCACGAGGCCGTGGACTACGCCCAATTGGCCGCCACCGTCGCGGAGGTGGCGGCGGCGCGGGAATACCACCTGGTGGAGACCTTGGCCGAGGTCCTCAGTGCCACCATGCTGGCTGCCTATCCCCGCATCGACGCCGTGCGCCTGCGCATCGCCAAGCGCGGCGCCGTGGCCAGCGCCGCGGCGGTGGGGGTGGTGATGGAGCGTCGGCGCCAGGGAGCCCCGTGAGGGAGGCGGCGGCGCCTGTGGTGTTGATCACCGGCGGCGCCGTCCGGCTGGGCCGAGCCATGGTGCTGGAGATGGCGCAGCGGAAGTGGCGGGTGGTGTTCACCTATCGACGTTCCCGCACCGCCGCCCACGACCTCGTCGCCCAGCTGACCGGGCAAGGACTCCTGGCCGAGGCGGTGGCTGTTGATCTGGACGACGCCGCGACGCGCCAGCACCTGCTGGCCCACATCGGCCAACGCTACGGCCGCCTGGATGCCCTGGTCAACAACGCCGCCGTCTTTCCCCGCACCCCCATCCAGCAGCTCGATGGCGCCGTTTGGGCACAGGTGCTGAGGACCAACCTGGAGGCGCCGGTGTTCCTGACCCTGGCGGCGGCCGACCTGCTGCGCGCCACTCACGGTGCCGTGGTCAACCTCTTGGACATTCATGGCCGGTACCCGGTGCGCTCCTTCCTCCCCTACTGCGTTTCCAAGGCCGCCCTGGAGGGCGCCACCCGAGCCCTGGCCGTGGAGTTGGCGCCCGCCGTGCGGGTCAACGGTGTGGCGCCGGGGATCGCCCTCTTCCCCGCCGGGACGGCCGCGAGGGTGCGCCAGCGCCAGCTGTCTCGCACCCTCATGGGACGCGAGGGAGGGGCCGAGGAGATTGCCCGAACCGTGCGCTTTCTCATTGAGGATACCGAAACCCTCACCGGCCAGGTGCTTATCGTGGACGGTGGGCGCACCGTGCACCTGAAGGAGTAGCGAGGTCCTCCGGCGGCGACCCGTCAGCGGAGGCCGCGCTCCGGTACCGAGGCATGGGGTCGCGACCCGATCGCCCTTCGGCACGCCACCCGCCGACCACCTGAGGGTACACTTTCTCGGTGCACCTGATCGTCAATCCGGCGGCGGCGGGCGGTCGCTTGGGGCGCACGTGGCGACGACTGGAGCCGCGCCTCCGGCGCGCCGGCCTGGACGTGCCCACCACCTTCACCGAGGCGCCAGCTCACGCCACGACGCTGGCCCGGGAGCTGGCCGCGGCCGGTACAGAAACCCTCGTCGTCGCCGGCGGCGACGGCACCATTTGCGAGGTGGTGCAAGGTCTCCACGAGGCCGGACGGGGGCGAATCGCCGTCTTGCCCCTGGGCACGGGCAACGACGCGGCGCGCACCTTGGGGTTGCCGCTGGACCTCGAAGGGGCGGTGCGGGTCGCGCTCGGCACGGGAAGGCGATGCGTGGACCTCATGCGCCTGAGCGACCGCGTGGTCTTCAACGCCATCGGCATTGGCCTGTTGGGGTCCATCAACGTCAACGCCGCCGCCCTCAAGGTGGTGCGCGGGATTACCGCCTACCTCGCCGCCGCCGCCGGCACTCTGTTCAGCTACCGGGCGATCCCCGTGGAGGTCATGGATGGCCGCTTCTCCTACCGGGGCGGTCTGACCATCCTCGCCGTCCACAACGGGCCCACCACCGGCGGCGGGTTTCGGCTGGCACCGGCGGCGGTTCCCGATGACGGGATCCTCGACGGCTGTCTCGTGGGTCCCGTCAGCGTGCCGGGCCGCCTGTCCCGCTTGGGCTCGGCCTTTGCCGGCCGTCTGGGGCAGCGGCGGGGTTCCCACGAGCTCCGCTTCCAGCGTCTGGAGCTCGCCACCGCGAAAGTGCTGCCAGCACATCTGGACGGCAACCCCTATTTGGTACGTCCTCCAGGCGTCACCATCGAGGTGCTGCCGCGCGCCCTGGAAGTGGTGGTGAGCGAACCTTCTACCACCCCAGCCGATCGCGCAGGGTATTGATCTTCTCCACGTTGGTACGCCCACCCTCGGCATAGCTCTGCAGCAGATCGTCGAGGGTGAGCTCGCGGCCGTCGGAGTCGACGGCGGTCCGCGACCAGGCCGATTCGGGGAGGGACCGCAACAAGCGCGTCCAGCGGCCATGCACCCCGCGCAGGATCCACATGGAGACGCTGATGGGCAGCGCGGCATCGGCCAGCTGCGCCCACGCTTTCGATACCCATCCGTTGAGGGTTGGCCGCTCCTCAGTCAGGATTGCTTTCGTGTTGGCGTAGCCGTGAGCGTGCGCGTCGGCCATGTGGTGCACCAGTTGCCGCACTGACCATCCGCCATCCTCGACGGCCACGTCCAGCTGCTCCTCGGTCAACCCCCGCAGCGTCGCTTCAAGGGCCAGGGGCAGCCGTTCAATCTGGAGAAGGCACTCGTGCCGCTGCGCCTCGCTCAACATCGGAGTTGCCTCCCGTTTCCCACGTCGCCCGCCCGCCGAAGGCGGGCCGAATCCTCGAAACAAACCTACCGGGCCACGGCGGGGCGACACGCCAACGCCTCGGACCTTGTTGGAGTGGCGCCATTCTACACCGACCACCGCCCCACCGCCAGGCCAGGCCACTCAGCCAGCCCTCGAGAGCCACCGCGAGTTTTCGTGCCAGCGTGTCAACGCCTCCGCCCCTAGCGCAGGTGAAAGGCATAGCCCAAGAGCTTGTACACCAGCTTGGCGGCGAGAAAATCCGGCGCCACGTTGCCCGGGATGGGGGCCAGTTCGACCACGTCGAAGGCGACGATGCTGCGCGCCGTGGCCACGGCGCGCAGCAGCTGGAGCGTCAGATACCACCCCAGCCCCCCCGGTTCGGGAGTGCCGGTGGCGGGCATGATCGCCGGGTCCAAGGCGTCCAGATCGACGGTGACGTAGACCTCCGGCGGCAACGCCTCCACTATCCGGGGCAACCAGGCATCCAGTGGCTGCTCCACCGCCTCCTCAGCGAACACCGTGCACACCCCCCGCTCTCTGATCAGCCGGTGCTCCTCGGCGGTGAGCGAGCGGATGCCCACCTGCACGAGCGGGACGCCGGCGTCCAACACCCGGTGCATCACGCAGGCGTGGTTGTGGGGTGAGCCCTCGAACTGGTCGCGCAGGTCGGCGTGGGCATCCAACTGCAACACGCCGAGGCGGGGATAGCGGGAGCGCACGGCGCGCACCAGCGGCGCGGTGACCGAGTGCTCCCCCCCCAGCCCGATGAGAAAGCGATCCGTCGCCACGATCTCCCTCGCCACCGCCTCGATGCGGGCCATCATCGCCGCCGGCCCGCTGGTGTCCGGCACCACCGCCGGCAAGGTCGCGATGCCAATCCCCTCCCAGCTCTCCCTGCCCAGCTCTTCGTCGTAGGTTTCCAGGTGGGTGGAGGCCTCCAGGATGGCGAGGGGACCGCGCCGCGCGCCCGGTTGGTAGGACGTCGTCAGGTCGTAAGGGATGGGCAGGACGGCCGCCCGCGCCGCTGCAGGGGGGTTGACCTCCGGCGGCAGCCCGAGAAAACTCAGGTACGGGGCGTACCGGTCTTCAGCACCCATAGCCGTTCTCCTCGTCCCCTGGAGTGCAAGACCCGGCGGCGCCGTGCCGCATCCCCCTGTGCCGGTGGGCCATGGCTGAGTCCTAATCGAAGAGGAGCACCGCGGCGGCCACGACGGTTGTCCACTTGCCCCCCGGCTTGACCACCGCCGACTGGGTGATGTTGCGAGTCTTAACGATCTTCCCCGAGATCCTCCAAATTTGCCGTTTTTCGTCCCACGACTGATCTTCGTCGAATTCTACCCCCAAGGTGGAGGCGAGCATGGAGGCGGCCAGGTCCTCGGCGTAGTCGCCGGCCTCCTTGGCGGTTTGGCCAAAGGAGTGGTGTTCGGAGAGATAACCGTACATGCGCTTGTCGCGAGGGATGGCAACGCCGATGGACGCGGCAATCATGCGGTGCGGCTCGTTGGTCTCGGCACGACTCATCACCACGAAGGCGATCTGCCCCGGCTCCAGCTGGTTCTCCCCGCGCTTGCGCGAGATGATGCGACAGCCGGGCGGGTAAATCGACGACACCGACACCAGGTTCAAAGCAGCGATACCGGCGTCGCGCAGGGCCAGCTCGAAGGACTGTAGCTTCTCGCGGTGGATGCCGTTACCGCGGGTCAGGTACAGCTTCGTGGGAACCAGACGTGTGGGCATATTCACCTCCGGCGATGATCAACACCGCTCCCGGTACGCGGGAATGCGGAGAGTAAGACGCTCTCGCCTCCAGATCAACACCTTGCCCGCCACCGTCCCCAGCGGTCCCCAGCTGCGCCCCCCGGCGCCAAGCGCCATCACGCCGGCGGGTACACGGGGGCCCCCACCATCACCCCCACCACGGCGCCAGGGGCGGCGTCCCGCCAGCCGTCCAGCAGCCGCTGTGGGTCGCCCAGGGGGAGCATTCCCAGGCGCCGCACCAGCTCCTCCGGCAGCTGGGTGACCGCCGCCACCCGGTAACGGGCCGTCTTCTCCACCAGCCGCAGGGTGGTATGACCGTACTGGACGTACCGTTGTCCCAAGCGGGCGAGGATTGCCTCCGGGGTAGGATCGGCGAGAAACGGCTCCATGGCCGGGGAGCCGGGGCCGCCGTCACAGGCGGCGGCGAACAGCACCTCGGCCCCCGGCGAGGCGAAGCGGCAGGCGGCGTCCAGGGCCTTGTGGGCCTGGATCAAGGTGTGATCGGAAGGGTAGCCACCGGCGGCGACCACCAACCTTTCGAACCGAGGGGCGGTCACTTCGTACCACTGGCGCAGCAGTGCCGTGCCTTGGGCCATCACCGCGTCCAGTGGTCCGGCGCCCATCCACACCGGACGTCCGTCCCTGCCCCGGATCATCGCCAGCGCCACATCGGGGGGGCGCAGCGCCGCAGCGGCGGCAATCTCCTCAGCCACCGGGTTGCCGGCCACCCGGCCGGGCTCGCACCCTGGGTGCCGGCGCGGCGGATCATGGTCCAAATCCAGAACTCGGGCGTGGTTGCGCTGGATCTCCTCGTACCCCGCCACCCCCGGAAACACCAGCTTGGGCCCGCCGGTGAAGCCGGCGAAGTAGTGGTGCGCCAGCGTGGACACCGCCACCACCAGGTCCGCCTGGAGCAGCGCGCGATGCAGACGCACCGTCAAACCCGACGGCAGCGTGCCGGCCACCACCAGCGACGCCTCGTCGCGGGCATCGTGCTGGACCACCGTGACGCCATCAGGAAGTGGCCCCAGCAAAGCGGCCAGCTCACCCGCCGGGGCCGGCGGGTGGGTGCCGCAGGCTACCAGCACAGTGATGCCCGCCGTCGGCACTCCGGCGGCGGTCAGGCGTTCCCCGATGACTGGCAGGACGGCTGGTAGTTCCACCTTGCGGGTGGCGTCAGGGACCAGCAGCGTAACTCGGCGCCGGCCGCTGGCCAGCTGGGTGAGGGGCGGCCCGGCAATGGGGTGATCGAGGGCAGCGACGGCCAGTTCCGCAGCGTCTGTGCCGGCCCGCGGGGCGGTGGGCTCCAGGGGGTGGCAGCGCAGGCCACGCAGATCCACCGGCAGGGCGCCGCGTCCGTAGGGCAGCCGGACGATCACGCCACCACCTACCCTACCCCAACAGCAGCGCCGCCGAGATGGTCAGAAGGGCGCCCAAGGCGGCACTTTCGGCGAGCACCGCGAGGGAGCGGCGCCGCACCTTGCGCAGGGCGGCGCTGTCCGTCTCCCTCTCCACGCCCCCCTCCCCTTCCCGCACCCCCAGCGCGGCCAGCGCCACGCAGACGTGCTCTTGGGCCTGCAGCACCCCCAGGGCGCCCGCCCAGAACACGAAGAACAACGGTGCCAGCCACCATCGCGTGGTGCTCCCGAGGTACACCAGCAGCACGCCGGCGAAACCGGCGGCCAGCAGGGCTGCTCCCAACCACGCCCGCCGTCGGCTGCCGCTCTCGCTAATGTTGCAAATTCGATGGTTGCGCATCGTCGCGTCCCTGCCTGGCGGAGCTGGTCCTCAGCGCACCGTGGTGCCGGGAGCCACGGGGGCATCCACGGCGAGGAGCCTGGGGGCGCCTCCCTCCGACGCCGCCAGTACCATGCCGTTGGAGGTCACCCCCATGAGCACCGCCGGCTTGAGGTTGGCCACCACCACCACCTGCCGCCCCACCAGATCCTCAGGGGCGTACTGGGTGCCGATCCCCGCCACCAGCTGGCGCAGAGCTGGCTCCCCCAGATCTACTTCCATGCGGATGAGCTTGGAGGACTTGGGGACCCGCTCCGCCACTTTGATCGTCCCCACCACCAGCTTCACCCGCGCGAACTCGTCGATGCCGATCAGCGGCTGCGACTCTGCGGTGGCCGTCGGGGTCGCCGTGCTGGTCTCTTGGGTCATGGTCGGTTCGCTCATTCTCGCCTCTCCAAAGTACTCCGCAGCGTCGGCCCTGGGGAACAGCACATCCTCCCCTCCCAGCGCTTGATCGGTCGCCAATCCACCCCAGCGCAGCGCCACGTCTAGCCGTGCCGGGTCGCCCTCCCCCAGTTGCGCCAGCAATTTGCGGCAGGCGTTGGGCATGACCGGCAGCCCCATGGTGGCCACCAAACGCACGCCTTCGAGGCAGTTGTAGAGGATGCGCTGGAGCGCTGGCGACGGGCTCCCCTCGCGCTTGGCCAACGTCCACGGCGCCTTCTCGTTGACGTAGCCGTCCACCGTCGCCAGCAGCTCCCACGCCGTCTCCAGCGCGCGGTGGAATTCATACGCGTCCATGGCCTCGCGGTAACGCCGCACCACCTCGTCGGCTTTATCCTGGACCACGTTGTCGGTGCACGATGTGGCCGGGGTGCGGCCGGCGAAGTAACGCCGCGCCATCGCCAGCACGCGCGCCGCGGTGTTACCCAGACCGTTGGCTAGATCACTGTTGTAGCGTTTGAGGAAGGCCTCGTCGGAGAAGCTGGCGTCGTTGCCGAAGGTCATCTCGCGCAATAGGAAGTAACGCAGCGGGTCGGCTCCGAAACGGCGAAGGAGTTCGTCCGGCCGCACCACGTTGCCCACCGACTTGGACATCTTCTTGTCGTCCTTGAGCCACCACCCGTGCGCCCACACCTGTCGCGGCAGCGGTAGTCCTGCCGACATTAAAAAGGCCGGCCAGTACACGCAGTGGAAGCGCAGGATGTCCTTGCCCACCAGGTGCAGGTCGGCCGGCCAGAAACGCTCGAACTTGTCCTCCTCCCCGGACCCAAAACCCAAAGCCGAGATGTAGTTGGTGAGGGCGTCGAGCCACACGTACACGACGTGCCGGGGGTGCTCAGGGAACGGGATCCCCCAGGTGAGGGTAACGCGGGAGATGGACAGATCCTTCAACCCTCCTTCCACGAACCTGACCACCTCGTTGAGGCGTGAAGCCGGCCGGATGAAGTCGGGGTGCTGCCGGAAGTGCTCCAGCAGCCGCTCTTGGTAGGCCGACAGGCGGAAGAAGAGGTTCTCCTCTTCGTGCCACTCGGTGGGCCTTTCATGGGTGGGGCAACGCCCGCCTTCCCCCAACTCCTTGTCGGTGTAAAACGCTTCGCACGACGAACAGTACCAGCCGCTGTGGCGATCCAGATAGATGTCGCCTTTGGCGCGGATCCGCGCGATGATGGCCGCCACCCCTTGCGCGTGCCGAGGTTCGGTGGTGCGGATGAAGTCGTCGTGGGTGATCCCTAACGTCCGCCACAGCTCGTGGTAGCGCCCCACCACCTGGTCTGCCAGCTCCTTCGGGGCGATCCCCTGGCGCAGGGCGGCTCGCTCCACGTTCTGCCCGTGCTCGTCGGTGCCGGTGAGGAAGTAGACGTCGTACCCGCACAGGCGCTTGTAGCGCGCCACCGTGTCCGCCACCACGGTGGTGTAAATGTGGCCGATGTGGGGCAGGTCGTTGACGTAGTAGATGGGGGTCGTGAGGTAAAACTTTGCGCGTGCCACGTCGCCTCGGGCCCCTCCCTGGGGCGCACTAAGCGGTAAGCATAGCACCGAGCGCGCCGAGCGCACCCGCGCCGTGGCAGTTCAGAGGCCAAAGCCGAGCCCGGAGGGCGGTAGACGGTGATGTGAGCCGGTGGCCACCGAGGGTGGCCGGGGGATGACGGCGTCGGCGAGCGGCGACCATCGCCGCCGGGGTTGTCACTTACCGCGGCATGAGGCCGCGTTGGCGCAACGACACCCACCCGTCGCGTCCGACGACGATGTGATCCAGGACCGCGATGCGCAGGAGCTCGCCGGCCTGGTGCAGCCGGCGGGTGAGCTCCACATCGTCCTGGGAAGGCGTGGGGTCGCCCGAGGGGTGGGTGTGCCACAGGATGACGCCGTGCGCCCCGTCGCGGATGGCCGCGTTGAACACCGCCGCCGGCTCCACGCTGGCCTGGGTGCGCAGCCCCTCGTGCAGCTCGTGCAGCTGGATCAGGCGGTGGCGGGTGTCCAGGGTCAGACAACCGAAGCGCTCGAGGCCGTCGCTAGCGTACAGCGTTGCCAGGTACGGTCCCACCGCCTCCGGGTTGTCCAGCAGCGGCCGGTCGCGCAAGCTGCTGCGGGCGATTCGACGGCCCAACTCCAGCGCCGCCCCCAGCGCCGTCACTTTGGCGAGCCCCAGCCCCTTCACCGCCCGCAGCTCGCGCAGGTGCGCCCGCGCCAGTCCATGGACGCCCCCAAACTCTCGGAGCATCCGCCCCGCCAGTTCCAGCACCGGCGCGCCCCGTGTGCCGGTGCGCAGCAGGATAGCGAGCAGTTCGTCGTCGCCCAGCTGCTGAGGGCCGCGCTCCCATAGTTTCTCCCGGGGTCGCTGTGGCTTGGGCAGTTCTGAGACGCGCATCACTGGCCCCCGGCAGCCAGCGCCGCATCCAGGCGTGGCAGCAGCTCCCCCGCCGGCCCGCGCAGCGCCACCTCCGCCAGGGAGGCCAGGGCGCTGGGCTGGGGGTTGACCTCGATCACCGTGGCGCCCGCCCACGATGCCACCTCCACCAGGCCAGCTGCCGGGTACACCACCGCCGAGGTACCCACCACCAGCAGCACCTCGCACCCCTCGCACGCCGCCACAGAGGCTTCCAGGACGTCCGCGGGCAGGGCCTCGCCGAACCACACCACGGCGGGGCGTAACATCCCGCCGCACGGGCAGCGGGGCGGCAGGGACGGAAACGGCGCGGTCCGGTCCTCCCACTCCCCGTGGCAGGCGAGGCAGCGCACCCGCCAGATGGAGCCGTGCAGATGAAGCACCCCCATGGAACCCGCATCCTCGTGCAGGCTGTCTACGTTCTGGGTGGTCAGCACGAACGAGGCAAACCGTTGCTGCCAACGGGCCAGCACTTGGTGCGCCGGGTTGGGACGCTTGCTGGCCAGATTGATGCGGCGCTGCTCGTAAAAGCGCCACACCATCAGGGGGTCGGCGGCGAACGCCTCGGGAGTGGCCACCTGTTCCACCGGGTGGCCCTCCCACAACCCTCCCGCCCCCCGGAAGGTGGGGACCCCGCTCTCCGCGGAAACCCCGGCGCCGGTGAAGGCCACCACGCGGGTAGCCTTTTTAAGCACCGCCGCAGCTCGGGCGATGGCCTCCTCCTGGCCGACCATGCCACTGATACTACCCTAGCTTGGCGGCTCACGACGCACCCAGCACCAGGTTCCACGCCACGTACGTGAGCAGCGCGCCGACGGTGGAGAGCACCACCGCCGCGGCCGCCAGATCACGGTCGCCGCCCAGCTCCACCGCCACCGGGTAGGAGGCCACCGCGCTGGGCGCAGCCAGCAACAGCACCCCCACCAGCACCTCGCCGGGGGTGGCCCCCAGCGTCACCAACAGCCACAACCCGCCCGCTGGTTGCACCATGAGCTTCAACGCCACCGCCGCCGCCAGCGGCCTCGCCACCCCTCGCCAGCGCCCTAGGGTGAGTTGGGACCCCAGCGCCAGCAGCGCCGCTGGCAGGGCGAAGTCCGCCAGAATCTCCAGGGTGGCCGCCAGCCACCGCCACGGCTGCCACCCCGCCGCGGCTAACCCCAAACCTGCCAGGGCGCTGGCCACCAAGGGGTTGACCAGCACTCGCAGCACTGTGCCACGCCGCCGCGGGCCACCCCGGTACTGCTCTAAGGCCCACACCGCCAGCAGATTCATCACCGGAATGAGCACCGCCGCAGTCACCGCCGCGGCGCGCAGCGCCGCCTCCCCGCCCGCCGCCAGAATCACCGGAAAGGCCACGTACGCCAAGTTGCCCCGCTGTGCTGCCTGCGCCAGCACACCCATCTGCGCGTTCGGCAAGCGCCAGATGCGTCCGAGGAGGAGGGCGAGGACAGTGGTGGCCAGCACCAACGCGGTGGTGACCCCCACCACGAGCGGCGAAAAACTCTCCTCCAGCGACGCCGTGCCCACCTTGAGCAGCAGCAGCGCTGGCAGCGCCACCTGGGCCACCAGCTTGTTGAGGCCCCCGGCGCCGCCCTCGTCCAGCAGCCCCACCTGCCTCGCCGCCACACCCACCGCGAGGATGAGAAACACCGGGGCCAGACCGGCGAACACCTCCATGGCGACGGAGTGTACGGCATGCCAGCGCGCCGTGCGTAGGGTATCCTGGTGCGCCGGCGCGGAGGGGTGGCCGAGCGGCTGAAGGCACCAGTCTTGAAAACTGGCGATGCGCGAGCATCCGCGGGTTCGAATCCCGCCCCCTCCGCCAGGGCCACCGCCCGTACATGCGCCCGTGACCGTGGTTGCCGGAATGCTGCGCCCCGCGCCCGCGAGCTGGGGGCCTGGGACCGGAGCGCGGGGCTTAAGCCCCGCCGAGTGGGCGGGGGCTGGTGGCAGGTCCAACGGCCTCCAGGTGCGGGCCTGCGGCCCGCGCTCCGCTGGCCGGGGTCCATGACCTAGGGCCTGCTCCCTCGGCGATGGGGGCCGCGGCTGGGTCTTAGTCCGCGGGCCGGCTGCCCACCGTCAGGTGGAAGGAGTAATCGGGGGCGATCCCGTTTTGGATGCTGTCCTGCCCGAGATCGAAGGACAGCCAGGTCTCGGACGACAGCGGCACGGCGACGCCAAAACGTTTAGCCAGAACAGGTTTGGCGAGCCGGTCAGCGGCCGTGTCGGCGAGGAGCGAGCGCTCTACCTGCAAGCGCAGCATGGCCACCAGGGACCGCCATAGGCGCCAATCGAACCCCACCATGGTGTGCCAGACGCTCGAGCGTTGCAGCCCCACGAGCGTCCCGCTCATCGACGGCCAGGTGTAGCCGAGGCCCGAGAGGAAGGAGATGCGGTCGCCCTGCCACTGGGACCACAGGCGCATGCCGGCGTCCCACCCCCCCGACCCGTGCAGCGTCCCCCGCGTCCCGGTGGGCGCCTCCACGGCCACCACCGCGCGGTGCCGCGCCCCCAGCCATTCCCCGGCCGGGAACGCCACCGACAGGCTCGCATCCCCCACCCCCGCGCGCGCCAGATCTCGGCGTTGGACGGTTCCCCCTGGCCCCTTGATGTATACCAGGGTCTGCCCGCGGGGAAACTCGTGTCGATTGAAATCCGGCAGCCCCAGCCACTGGTGCCAGCGCTCGGCGATGGCGTCCCAATGGGGTCGCCCGACGTCGAGAAACGTTACTCGCACGGTGACCGTGACACCCCGTCCCAACCCCCGCTGCACCCACACCTGCGCCCACCACGCCTCCACGTCCAGGAACTGGTACCCCTCATCGGGGTAACGATCGGCCAGGGCCGCCAGCTCCTCTGGGGATACGGGCAGACCCACCCGCCCCTGCTCGCGCCGATACATCACCAAGTTGCGGGTGTGATTCCACAGGTTGGCGTAGTTGAAGGATGCCGTAATGCACCACTGCCCGTCCCCCACCTCCGTGGCGTCGCCCAGGTCGAACGGCAGCGACGCCAGGCGCAGGACGTCGGGGTTGGCGCCGGGACGCAGGAGCGGTGGGGGGTCAGCCACCGCCCCGCCGGCGACCAGGGCGGTGAGCAGCATTGCCGGGGGCAGGAAGCGTCGGCCGGCGGCGCTGGCCGCCATCACGCCACCGGCCCCCGCACGATCGCCGCCACCTGGCCCTCCCGCGCCAGGTCCACCATTTCGTCGCCGCTGGGCCGCCTGCCGTCGGCGCGCCGCAGTAGCCGGCACAAGGGGGTGCGGAACGTCTCCGGGCTGCGCACCGTGGAGGCCGACACCACCACCCGTCCATCGTGGAGCCGCAAGACGGTACCAGGGGGGTAGGGCCCCAACACGTTGATCATCGCTTGCAGCAGATCGGCGTCGTAGGCTTTGAAACCCTGGGCGGCCATGCACGCCACGGCGTCGGGCGGGGCGTAGGGGGCCGCGTGTCCCTGCTTGGCTCGGGTCATGGTGTCGTAGTCGTCGGCCAGGTGGATGATGCGTGCGTACAGCGAAGGTACCCCCAGCGGGTCGTTGCAGGGGCGGTGGTGTTCGAGGATGGCCAGCAGGCGGCGCACCTTGGCCTGGTAAAAGCCGCGCTGGCGCAGCAGCACCTTCAGCCCGGCGCGGGTGTGCCGGGCGAAAGGTACCGTGGCGCCCTTTTCGGTCATGCAAAACCCCACGTCGTGGAGCATGGCCGCCACCCCCAGGTCGGCCAGGGAGGCCTTGCTCAGACCGGCCTGCCGGCCGATGAGCAGACTGAGCACGGTGACTGCCAGGGTGTGCTGGGCAAAGGGTGGGATGTCGCCTTCGGCCGCCAGCGCCAGCGGCAAAATGTCTTCCGCGGCGGCTGCGTCAATGAACTGCGTCACCGCCCGGCGCGCCAACAAGGGGTTGGGCAGGCGTCCGTGGCCGACGCTGGCGAAGGCCTCGGCCAGGTGGCCGGCGCTGGATACGTACGTCTCGCGGAACTCCTTAACCA
>Ga0308411_10000924_pt1 | contig 19771 bp, 24 predicted proteins | sample HotsprottomLayer_2_FD_203530 | JGI IMG/M metagenome (GOLD analysis project Ga0308411, IMG submission 203530) | Hot spring phototrophic mat microbial communities from Octopus Spring, Yellowstone National Park, Wyoming, United States -... | ecosystem: Environmental > Aquatic > Thermal springs >...
CGCACTTCCTCGCGAGATGCGCTATCGGTTGAAATCACGCGCATGGGGCATGCTCCATTTTTTGGCGTTGGCGAAAAAGGAGGGGGCGTAACCCGCCCCCGCCCGTGTTCACACGAGTATTGTACGCGGTCCCTCGCGCTTTTGTCAAACGTGTAGCTCAAGCTACCAAAGCTGACGGAGCGTATGTTTGAAAACCCAAGGGGTGGAAAGAAAACCTGTGCGTGACGGAGGATACCATCGCCCGTGAGGTACTGGGGAATCGACATTGGACGCGACCTGTACGCGGCTGTCGCCCGCGATAGCGCCGGTAACACTGTGAGCACAATAATTTCCGGATCGGATTCGGAAATCATCGAGCAAATTGAGCCCACCGACGCCGTCGCCTGCGAATGGACCGGTGGCCGAGCCCGCGGCTTTCTTGAAAAGCTGATTCAGCATGGCGTTACGCATCTGTACATTTACAAGGGCAGCCTGCGCGCTGACAGGCTGCACCTAGGATTCGACAGAAAGAGCGACGTGGCAGACGCTGCCACCATCTCGTATGCGCTGTGGGCGTCGCTGCAGCCAAATGTGCCTTTCCGCCCTAACGCGCTGACCGACTACGAACTCGTGCGTGAAGTGTACGGGCTGCGTGGGCTCCTGCGCGTTGCCAGAAAACTAACTGTAGAACGGGCGAGGTGGGAACAATCTGAGGCAGCGCGAGTGTCTGCCGGGCTGGACCCAAAGGTGTATAAGGCTGTGGCGGCGTTTCACAAGGAACAGGAAGCGATGGCGTGGCAGCGGTTGCGACTGGAATGTGCCCGACACGAGTCGGTCATGCAGGTCGTGCGAATCCTGTCCCATTACTTCCCGCACGGTGACCGCGGAATATACGAACTGGCTCTCCTCATCGCGCCGTTGGCAAGGTTCGCAAGCGTGAGCGCACTCCGCAGGTACTGTGGCGTGCTGCCACAGCATGGCGAAAGCGCCGGCAAGGTAGTAGAGAGACCGGCGGGGCGACGCGGAAACATGGCTGCGCGCGGAGCGATGGGGGCCATACTCCAATCCGCCATTGCTATAGGCAACGGAGCGCGCGGACGCCGCGGAAGCTGGCGCGACTATTACGACAGGCTACGCACGCGCATGAGGCACGGCGAGGCGATGATTCGCATGATGCACCGCTTGCTGGGATTAGTGTGGAGGGCATACCACCACGGTGAATTCGCTGATCCGCTTCCCATAGAACGGAGGCTGACGCGAAGCGAGATCCGCCGCCAGCAGAAGGAGCGCGTATTGGAATTGGTGTCGAAAGGCTTCAGCGACCTCCAATGCGCTCGGCTTCTCGGAATCCACAACGCGACCATATCACAGTGGAAGCGGCGCGACCCGAATTTTCTGGAGCGTTACATACGAGCCAGGATTCGCGCCGGTGGCCACGGATTGACGGAGGTTGACCATGGAAATCAGCGAGAAGATTCAGGACGCGATTCATCAACTGACCGAGGCGGAGATGGAGTCTCATGACCGCGCCCGGCTGTTGCGTGCCGAGGCGTTACATTGCCTGACCGGCGCGCTGCGCGAGGTCGTAGCTTTAGAGCGCGCGCTCGCACAACTCCTGCACAAGGAGGACAGGGCATATGAAGGAACGGATTAGACCCGTCGACGACCAAGTTTCCGACGCGTTGCGCTGCATACGCGACCGGCGAGAAATCGAGAGACACAACGGCGTGCTTCTGCGGCTGCTGGTTGCGATGATAGCAGCGTCATGGCTAATTGCCATCATCCGCACTTTGGCGGAGACGTGGACGCGGTGAACAGCAGCCGCGGCACAAACCAGCAACGTGAGGAGGTGATGCTGATGCGTTATACGGTAACCGACATCATCAAGGAATTGGAGGCGGAACTGGCAATAAGGCGCAGGGCATACCCAAAGTGGGTAGCGTCGGGCAGACTAACCGAAGACGACGCGCGTCGAAAGATCGAGCTTATTGAGGACGCCGTCAGTCTGCTGCGCGGCATTGCCGATGACGGCAGCCAGCATGAGGCTTTGGACGCCCTGTTGGATCAACGCGTGCGAGAGGCGGACTCGCTCGGCAACGCTCGAATCATCACAAGCAAGGAGATTCGCGACCAGACGGGCATACCGCCGCGTCGTCTGGGGGTAATGATGCAGGAGCGAGGCTGGCAGCGCGTGTGGGTGGCGCACGGCGTGCGCGGGTGGCTTTTGCCCACGCCAGCGGAAACCATCAACAGTAACGAGAATACTGTTGACAACGGTAACGGAAATACTGTTGCAGCAGAATGTATCAACAGTAACGAGAATACTGTTGACAACGGTAACGGAAATACTGTTGCAGCAGAATGTATCAACAGTAACGAGAATACTGTTGACAACAGTAACGGAAATACTGTTGCAGTGGAGACCATCAACAGTAACGAGAATACTGTTGACAACAGTAACGGAAATACTGTTGCAGTGGAGACCATCAACAGTAACGAGAATACTGTTGACAACAGTAACGGAAATACTGTTGCAGTGGAGACCATCAACAGTAACGAGAATACTGTTGACAACAGTAACGCAAATACGGTTGCGTTGAGGGAGTGCGACCACAGGCTAATGGCTCTAGCCGACCTTACGCAAATGGACGACCTGTCCTACGCGGCACTCGCCCGACAGATGCTCCAGCGAACCAAAGACTTCCGCCTATGCGGAAGGTGCGCGTTGGTGGCGGGCGCGATACAGACGTCGCAGTTGGACACCCCTAGCCGGGCTCGACAGCGAATAGCGGATGCGCTATCACGGGCTGCGCGGCAGCCCGCGCCGCCGGTGGCGGCGGATGCCGACCCTATGCTGCTGATTGAGGAGGAATACCGGGCGCTCGCGCAGTTGGTAACCGAACACCTTGCCGCCTATCCGTCGGAAACGTTCATGCGCCTTTGCGACGCTTTGGAAAAGCGCCTCGGCAGGGGCAAAGCCCACCAAGCGGCGTACATGTTGGCACGTTTAGCAGAACAGCCCGGCTTCCAGCGTCTGGTGAAGATAGAGCGCAGAGACGGTGACCACCTTCTGAAATCGGTCTGGACTCTCCGCTCAGAGCCGTCGCTTTTCTCCACCTAAGACCGCCTGTTCCCCGTCGTATTGCCCCCGCCACGCGTGGCGGGGGCGCCTTTTCGGTCGGGCTGAGACAGATTGAGACACTTCTGTCTCACGTTGCAATCTAATAGGTGTGATAGACACATTGCTGCGCAACAGCCCTCCGTACAGCGAGCAGCTCGCGGAGTTGGTGCTGTGCCAATACGTTCGCATCTACGCGCGGATCATCTCGAGGCTGTGCGATGCTGGCGGAGACCGCGACGACATCGAGCAGGAACTGCGCATCGCAATCTGGCGAGCGTGGACGCGCTGGGACGGTCGTGTATCGCTTCGCCGGTGGTTGAGTTGGAAAACGCGCTATTGCTTAAAGGAATATGAGCGCACTCTCGCCAAGGGAAATCGCATTCGCACTGTTCAGCTCTCGGAGTCGGACGCAGGCGGCTGAGGCGCTGGGAATCAGCCGGGCTACCCTGTATCGGCGTCTTCGCCATCCTGCGGTTCAGAGAGAAATTGACCGGCTTCTCGAGTGCGTCCGCGCGACCACGGCGGTCGCCGTGTGCGAGGCCATTGAGGACGCCATCTCTGCCCTGCGGGAGATAGCCACCAATCCCGACATGAAACCCGAGGTGCGCATTGCCTCGAGCGTCGAGATTCTGAGACACCTGCGGGCTGCGCAGGGGCAGCAGGTCACATTTGAAGAATAGCCATGCGCGTCGACCGCGCCCTGTTTCACGGGTGGCTGGGCGACTTGCACGCAGGTCAGGTCGCCGCGGAACAGATAATCCGCCAGCACCGCCGGGTGGTGTTGCGGTGCGGTCGTCGGTTTGGCAAGACCAACCTGTTGGCGCGCGAGCTGCTCTGGTGCGTGCTGCGTGGCGGCAGAGTGTGGTGGGTTGCGCCCACGCACGCGCTGTGTAGAACGGGCTTCGCGTATGTGGAGAAGATGGTGTCGCGTCTGCCCACCGCCATCCGCCACAGCGTGCGCCTGTGGCGCAGTCCTCCGTATCGCTTGCGGTACGGGGACGGCGAGGCTGAGTTCTATTCCACGCGGGATCCGGATTCGCTTCAGGGCGCGGGCAACGACTTGGTTATCTTCGACGAGGCAGCTACCGAACAGGCTGGCGACTGGATCGTGGAGCAGTTTCTGTCGCCTACGCTGTTGGACCGCAGGGGCAGGTTGGTTATCGCTTCCACGCCCAAAGGGCGCAACTGGTTCGCCGAATACTGCCAACGTCCAGACTTCGCCGAGTTTCACGCCACTACATACGACAACCCGCTGATTGACCAGCAAGAGATAGACCAGTTGCGAGAGCAGCTACCCGAGCGGGTATTTCGGCAGGAGATATTAGCCGAGGTGGTGGAGGACGCCGGACGATTTTGGGACTTGCAGCCGGCGCCCAGCGAGGAGCCGGTGGGCACCCACGCGGACATCTGCGGCATAGACTGGGGCTACGCATCACCGTTCGCCGCGGTTTGGCTGCGGCGCGTAGGACAGCAGTTTCACGTCGTGCATGAGGAATACGCTGCAGGACTGGACGCCGACTCACAGGCGAGGCGTGTGTTAGCGGGACCTCGCGCGAGTCGTTACGTATGTGACCCCAGCACGCCGGAAGGGGTGCGTCGCGCCTGGCACGAGGCAGGTTTAAACGCCGTCACTCCGGGCAGTCGCGACAGGGAAGGTGGCTGGGCGCGCATACGGGTGTGGATCCGGGACGGCACTCTGCGGGTGAACCCGCGCTGCTTTAACCTGCTGCGGGAGTTCATGAGCGTAGAAGTATCGCCGCGCAACCCGCACGATTTAATAGGCGATGACCATGCGCTGGATGCGCTGCGTTATGCCGTGTCCGAGCTGGCGGTTGTGCGCGGCGGACAGGCGGAGCCTGCCGACCCGCTGGCTCGTTTCATCCAGCGATCATTGCGCCGTTCGATGAGGAGGAGATGACGTTCGTATACCGATGCCATGAGTGTGGTGAGGTCGAGGCGGACCGACCAGGTGTGCGGCACTGCCCGCGGTGCGCGGGGCCGGTGACGCGGGTGTATACGTTTCTGTATAGCTTTAGCCGTCGTGGTTGGACAGATGTGCCACCAGACGCACGTTACGAGAACTGGACGCCGGAACAGAAGCGCATGACGCTGCAGCGAGGGACATGACCGAGTTTCCTACGGACAAACTGTTGGATCGTCTCCATAGGCTGCTGAGCCAGTGCCGTTCCGAATTGGACGGCTGGCACGAGAGGAACCGGCGTCTGTTGCACCGCGTTGCGAAGGTGCCTCTGGGCGTGCGCTATCGCTCCGAGTTTGAGGAGGCGTCTGCCGCGACGCTGCTTGTGTCGCTGCAGCTGAAGGCACACGTGATGACCAACATCGCGCTGGGTCGCTTGCCCGTATTGGCTGACGACGACCGTCAGGAACGGTTGCGCGAATTCGTGACCGCGCACGCCGTCGACATCCGCGACGCACTGTTTGAGCGGCACCTGCTGGGGCTTGGCGTGTTGCAGCTGTACACAGAGGCAGACGACGTGCGGCTGCGCCACGTGCCGCTTCAGCACGTGTACGTAGACTCGCGGCACGGCTTTCGCTCGCCGACGTACGTCATCCGCAAGATTCTGGGTGAGGACGGCGACCGCTGGGAGTACTTTGACCATGAAATTCACGCCCTATTTACCGCAGACGACATAGAATGGCTGCATCCCAACATTTTGGGCGAGGTGCCGTTCTACCTCATCCCCAGCGTCATGGCGGGCGATCTTTATCCCATCGGCGACGGCGAACTTGCCCTGCCGCAGCAGCAGCTTCTGGACGAGGTGGGCCGCACGGTTTTAAATTCCGCGCGTCGGAATCAGCCCCTAATGGAGTACCGCGTCGGGGACATCGAGGAGGCGGAGTTGGACGCCGTGGAGACCGGAGAGAGGCTGATAATAGGCACCGCCAGCGGTCAATCGCTGCGCCCGATCGCCATGCCTTTCACCGCGTCGGAGTGGACGGCGTTAGAGCAGCTCGCGCGCAGCGACATGGACGCTCTGTTGGGCATTTCGGACATCCTGCGATCCACGCTGACCAGCGGCGAGGTGACGATGGGCAAGATGACGGCGACGCAGGCATTGGCAGAGATAGCGCTGCAAAGCGCTCGTCTCGCCGCCGACTCGTTGGAGGTCGAATGCGCTTTGCGCCGCCTAACGGATCACTGGCATAGGCTAGTGTACCACGAGCCGCCGCGTTATGCCTTCATTCCGCGCCCGGAAAATCCGCTGCAGACAGCGCTGCAGGCAGGTTCCAATATAGCCGGGTCAATGCCAGTCAGATAGGAGGTCGACATGCAAGAAAGAGAGGTTGACACCCAAAGCCAGCAGCAACACACAACGGAGCCCCACGGCGGCAACGTCGGGGACGTCGCCGCCGAGGCAGAGGTGCCAAACGCGCTGACCGAAGAGGGGATTGCGTTTGTCACCCGGGCATTGCAGCTGGGCGGTTCCCTGCTCAGCCTGGTAGAAACCGACCCGTCGGCAGCCATAGCCGAACTCGAGTCTGCCGCGCAATTGCTTCGCCGTCTAACCTCCGGCGACACGTCATGGGATGGCGAGGCGGGGCAGGCGCAAAAGGACACGCAAACAAGTTTCCAGCGTTCGCAGCAAGAGTATTCCATTGCGGAAGGTGAGGCACTGGAACAGATGATTCAGACCGCGGTGGAGCGCGCGCTGGCGGAAAAGATGAAACAGATACTTTCCTCGCCACGCAGCCTTCATGGACCTCCGCCCAGCGCTCGCCGCTTAGCCGATTTGATAGAGTGACAAAACGTGCCATGGAAGGGAGGTAGGCAACGGAATGCCATTGCTTAACAGCACGGCGGTAGGGTGTGCCGTGGGGCGCTGGCTGTCGGAGAACTTCGTTCCGCGCCAAGCAGTCTTCAGGTACTTCCGCCCGTCGCTTGCCGCTTAGCCGATTTGATAGAGTGACAAAACGTGCCATGGAAGGGAGGTAGGCAACGGAATGCCACAGCTTAACACCACCGCGTTTGCGGGTGCCGTGGGGCGCTGGCTGTCGGAGAACTTCGTACCGCAGTTCGTATCGAGCCGCGCCCTCTTCGAGTTTTTCCGCAGCAAAGACCAGGTCAAGTTTGGGGGTGCGTATTTGGTGGCTCCTGTGTTCGGCGCTAGGTCCAGCGCAGCGGGCGGAATCACGAACTTTTACGCGTCGCTGACCTTCCCCAACGACCAGGGCGTCGCTGCGGAGTACACGTGGTCGTGGTACCACGACATCGCCGCCATTAACCCGAACGAAGAGTTGGTGGCCGGCAGCAAGGAGGACATGGCGAATCTGGTGGAGTCCAAGCTGCAGCAGGCAATTAACAGCATATCCGAAGCGGTCAACAACGACCTGTGGACGACCACCGTCGGCAGCCAGAGCAAGGTGAACGGACTCCCGTACATCGCCAGCGGCACGGGTGTTCTCGGAGGACTGGATCCTACGACCTACACGTGGTGGGCGGGACAACTCGTCACCACTGCCACCCAGATGTCGTTGAGTGCGGTTAACCGCGCGATCAACGCCGTTGCGGCCAGGGGGGCGCGTCCCGACCTGATTGTCATGACGCCGGACCTTTACGCCGCTTTCGAGAGCCTCGTGCAACCGGCGCAGATCATCGCGGACGCCGCGCTGGCAAAGGCAGGCTTCCAGGCGATTATGTACAAGGGCTGCACGATGCTGTTTGATTCGGTCGTGCCTGCAAACAACCTGATTGTGTTGGACAGCCGACACACCTATCTCGCCATGACCGATCGCGCGCCGAAGCCGGAGCCGATTCCGGCGGGTATTACGCCGAGCAAGGGGTACTATCTGAAAATCGGCTGCCAGCTCTGCACCACGCGGCGCAACTCGCTGTATCGCTACTCCAACATTTCCTAATGGAGGAGCGTCATGACGACAGCGGCCGGGTGGTATGACGAGGCAGGTCGGCAGCTGGTGGTAGCAAGCGTTGCTTCTGCCAGAGCCTGCTTCTATATCGGGGAGGCAGTCGGGCTACTCAGCGGCTGGGCTGTCTCCCCTTCCAGCCCCTCCAGCGTGCGTCGCCCACAGTGGTCGCCGGTGCGGGCGGTGTTGTCGGTACCTATCCCAGCGCCAGTCCGCAGCTACGGAGACAACTGGCAAATAGAGGTTGTTGGCAACCCAACCCAACCAGCCAGCCTGCAATTCCAGCTAAATGGGCAGCAGCATTCTATCAATCTCGGTGCGTTGTCCGCGCCTGAACCGGCAGCAGTCGCTTACACAGTAGAGGACACCATGCTATTCCGCAACAACCCGGCGCAGCTGTTATCGGTGTCTGTCAACACCACATACAGGTTCGGAGGTATTGAATTGCCTAGGGCGTTGCAACATGCGGACTACTATTCAATAGACGATAGGTCCAGCACTTATCTGTGGCACGTAGACGAGGGCATGTATCTACGAGCCTACGACCGTATCAATCGTGAGGAGTTATCTGCTGGTACTAGTGTCAGTGATACGTTTAGGCTATTCATAGCAGGTCACCTATTCTGAGGAGGAGACCAACATGCCATTTCCAGAGCGAATCCTCGAGCCCGCGAGTCAGGTGGTGCATTGGCTCGCTGACGACTTCAACGGCTCGAGCATAGATTCCAACCAGTGGAGCGTTTCGGGCTCGCCGTCGGTCAGCAGTAGCGAGCTGACGCTAGCTGCCGGACAGGCGTTGCTCAGCAAGCAGTATTTCCAGCCACCGTGCTTGATTGAAGTCGTTGCCACCATGACTGGGCGTGCCGGCGGCGACGACTTTAGGTTGGGCTTTTATACCGACGACAGCAACATGGTGGAATGGCGAGCGGCTGGAAGCGCCCCCGCCAACATGGACGCGGTTATGAGCGCGGGTGGGGTTGCAGACGACCAGACCGGTATCAACGTCGGCGCAGTCAACGGTTCCTATCGCTTAGCCAGCATTTACGTCGGTGTGGGCGAAGCGGTGTGGTCGTTCCGTACTATTAACTCGCAGGTAGTGCGCAACGAAGTCTACCGCATTCGGGAGCACGGCATACCCAACGGTCCGTTCCGTGTTCGTTTGGCTGGGTTAGCCGGCACGAGCAGTCTGAAGGTACACCGTGTGCAGGCGTATCAGCTGGCGGACATTATCGTGCCGGGTGCGCTGGGGCACCATGTCGACAACATGGCTATCCCTGTGCGGTTGACGAACACTCCGTTCGTAGCGTCCCCCACCAACCCCGCGCTTGGCGCTGTTCAAGTAGCCACTGAGAATATTTCTTCGCTGGCAGCGGGTTCGGTGCACACGGGTTCCAACCGTTCTGGTTTTACGGAGCAGGCGCACGTGCAGGCGTATTACAGTGGCGACCAACCGTTCACGTGCTGGCTGGAAGCGCAGGTGGACGGCAGTAACTGGGTCGTGATTTGGTACGGTTCCAGCACAGACGCCACTACTGAAGGCGTTACCCGTTACTATGCGGTATCGCCGATATTCCAGTGCGTGGGCAGTCGCAACTATCGGGTCAAGGTGCGCAACACCGGATCGAGCTCGGGCAACTTCCGCGCGAGTATCTCGTTTGCCATTCTGTAAGGGGGTAACGGCATGAGAGCATACGTTAAGTCGGTCGGTACGAATGTGACGCTGGTGGACATTGACACCGGCGAGAAGTTCACGGTGTCCGCCAATGCGCTGCAGAAGCTGTTCGGCGTCGTGCCACAGGAAGGCGAAGTCTGGGACTATCGCGGGGCGCGGCTGGACGACATCGCCGAGACGTTCCGCAAATGGCAGGCAGTGCAACAGGCGTAGGGGGTGCAGCTAATGGCGCAGACGTATCGTGGTAAATCACTGCAGCCCGGCGGTGGCGGTCGGTTTGCCAAGCTGGTTGACCAGCTTCGGGCACGTGGCTACAGCACACAGCGAGCTCGTGCGGTAGCTGCGACAATCGGGCGCAGGAAGTATGGCGCCAAGCAAATGGCAATTTGGGCAGCAGCAGGGCGCAAGCGCAATCGTAGGAAGGGATAGGCGGTGTTTAGTGGGTGGCAGGTAAAATCGGCTCTAGCGGCGCTGGCTTCCATGGGGTGCTGGCTCCTCGGCGGCTGGGACACGTTGGCACAAGCGCTGGTGCTGCTCATGGGACTGGACGTGCTGGGCGGACTGATACAGGCGTTCTACGAGCGCAAGCTCAACTCCAGTATCATGCGCCGCGGACTCCTCCGCAAGTCCGGATATTTCGCTGCCATTGCGCTCGCCGTTTTGGTCGACCGCGCCTTGTTTCAAGCCCAACCTGCGTTCCGAACGCTGGTGCTGAGCTATCTCTGCATCAACGAAGCACTCTCTGTGATTGAGCATCTCGCTGCTGTCGGCGTACCGCTTCCTGGGCAGCTGAAGCGGGCGCTGGAGAAATTGCGCCATGGCATGGACAGTGACGATCAGGGACAACCTGCTGAATGATCCGCGAGTCAATGGCACCGCCAGACAGAAGTTCCGCGGTGTGCTGAACGACGTGCGCAGCAAGGGACTGCCGCTCATGGTCTGGGAAGTCTATCGCTCGCGGGAACAACAACGCGCTCTCTACGCCCAGGGCCGCACCGACGCTGAACTGCGCAAGGTCGGGTTCACCGACGACGAGATAGTGCAGTATCGCAAGCAGGGCTATCTCAGTACGAAACCTATAGTCACAAAAATCCTGAACCCCAAATACCACGGCACGGGTAGGGCAATGGATTGTTGTTGGCTCGTGGACGGCAAGCCAACATGGAACGTGCCTGAAGAGTGGTGGAACACTTACGGGCGTGCTGCCGAAGCGCACGGGCTGACCTGGGGCGGTCGTTGGAAAATGCGCGACCTACCGCATGTGCAGTATGAAGGGGAGTGAGAATGGACGCTGTGACCATTAAGCTTGGGTTTATGTTCATTGGTGCGTTCGTACTGGGGTTTGTGTTTGGCTATCAGTACGCACTGAATGAACAGGGTGGGCTGCTTGAATGAGGTTCGGGCGCATTCTCAACCCAGGCACAGACAGGCTATTCGGGTTCCAGGTAGGCGGCAGCCGGTTATGCGAAGTCAGCTCCAGCGCCGTTATCCTCGGACGCCATGAAACCGACGACTATGTGCGGTTCCGCGTGCCGGACACCAACTGCCCGCCGTTGCCAGGTCCGAATCGCCCACTGGATTCCGGTACCGCAGACTTCGCCGAGCCCGACCGTTGGATATTTAGTGGGCAGTACATTTACCCCCCATATTGGCGGTTCAGTTCTACTATGGGCTCCGCGCTGGATTGGGTGCAACCGGCGTACACTTGTTATGAAGGAGATTTTTTAACACGGGTTACGGCTAGCTTCGGAGGCTCGTTCCAACAGCCGATTTACTACGTCGTCGATTACTTCGGCCTGTTTGTGTTATTGGGCAACAGTGTTGCAGGTATTGGCTTCGGTGGGGCCGTTCGCCCGGCTGAGGGAAACACATTCGCGGTGAATATGGTGTTGTGGCATTCTACTGCCGGGCGGACGGCGTACAATGTGTGGGTCAATCTCGGTACTCCGGTGCATTTATTCATTCGCCGGTCAGGTGGGACGATTTCGGTGGGGTGGTCTGTCACAAATCCCAACGCTCCCGACGCTAACACCGAGATTCAGGTGGCGAGTGGGGTATTCGGTCAGGTTCAGTTTCGGCTGGCGAAGGATTTCGACCTGCCCGCGTCAGACCCGCCCCTACCACCGGCTCGGCCGATAAGCGCAACTGTTTCCCAGTGGCGCACCATTTATGGGGCACCAAGCTCCATTTGGGTGCAGACGCCGGTCGTGGACTTGGGTGAGCCGCAGAAGAGGGAAGTGCGCGGGCTACCAAGCGGAATACAGCTGACATGGCGAGCGAGCAATACTCCGTTCAATGCTGGAGATACGTCGCCGAGCTGGACTAACCCTGCAGGCGAATACCGGTACTGGCAGGTCAGAGCGTCCACCACGAGCATAAACACATTAATCGAGCGCATTGAGTTGGGGAAGTATCCGGCGCTGGAGCCGGTGTGGCTTCGCAATCGATTTATTTGGCTTATGCGCACCGACAAAAACCCCGTGGTCGTGCCGTTCCGGCCGATAGCTTGGAGCCACCGTGTTCGCACCATAACCCGGAGGCCGGAGGGCTACGAGGTAACCTTCTCCGACGAGGCTGCCGAGTATTCGCTGCTTCTTGAGGAACGGTAGCCGAAGCCGATTTAATTCGCGAGGGGATTGAGCATGAACGCGACCAACATTCTCAACAGAGCGCGAGCGTTTGTTGCATACGACACCGACGAGAACCAGCTTCAGAGCCGCGACATAGACAGCGCAGTGCAGCAGCTGTGTCTGGACGTCGGGTTTGTGCAACACACGGATTCAATTGCCGTTATAGCCAACCAACGCCAGTATCTGACCAACATTGTCGTGCCGGAGCGAGTAGTGTTGAACGGCGAGGAGATTAAGCAGGTGTACGACGACGAAACGCCGGGTTACAAGCACGAGTTCCCGCGCATTTTTATGAACCCCACACCATTGACCACCGGAACACTGGTTGTCGCCGGTTGGGGTATCCCGTCCGGTGCCGGTAATATGGCAGTGCCCGCTAATCTGGAGCTGTTGTTGGAGGACGCTGTGGCTTCCCTGGCTGCAGGCAAGTTCTTGCTGCGGTTCCGTGATAATGCCAGAGCGCAAATGTTCCTCGCCGAGTACCACAATATTATCCGACGAGTCAAGCTGAGACCGGTAGTAGCCAGACGAGTCAGGCCGGTCGCAGCGAGCATTGACGTGATATGATATGAAGCAGTTAGAGTTCTCGGGATATAGAGAGGGTCCGTATAGTTCAGACGCCGTGGACGTAGACTTCGGGCAGGGCAGGATCCGAGGACGCCCTGTGCCCGGTAGCCTGTTCAGCGTTCCGTCTGGGACGTGCCATGCGATCCATTATCACGTAGAGAGCGGCTACTATGTGGCTGTTATTAACAACACCTTGTACCGGCTGACCGCCGGTTCCAGTGTATCGCTGGCAACAGGGATCAACCCGCCGGTGTCCATACACAGGTTTGGTGACAGGATTGTCTGCGTCGCAAGCAACAAGATCGTGCTTATCAATCCGTCTAACTGGACAACCAGCACCGTCTCCAGACCGAGCAAGCCCAACTCCGGTACTGCCGAACGGATCTTCTGGCAACAGGCGGATTTCGACCAAGTCAACGCCGCCGGCGGCGCCACGGTAAATGTTAGTACGTGGACCATAGATTTTGGCGACGACACCCGCGACCCAATCCAAGGCGCATGGGCGGAGATTTACAGGACAGAACCCCTACAGGACTTCGTGGCGTACGCAGTAATTGACGTGTTGGGCAAGGACAACGAACTGACAATCCCGGCGACGGTGCAAGCGGTCCGGGGCGTGTCGACAAACGTGCCGGAGGGCATGGCCGGATCGGTTTCAGCGTTTCAGCCCGGACGAGTGTTGGTGCCGGTGTACGGTAAGGGGCTGCAGGGATTCCGTGTTTGGGTCGACCGAGGCAAGATCTGGTTCTGGCGAGCTATCCACCTGTTGCCCGAGATCAAACCGCAGGCGTACAGGATCACCAGAGTAGACGCCAGTGGATTCGAGAGCGAATGGCACGAGCTCGCGGTAACCGGCTCGACAAGACACGAAGACATAGGCTATTACGTGTGGCTGTCTAGTCTCGGGGCCGGGCCTAAACGCATTTACCGGCAGGATTCGCTGGGCTACTGGCGGCTGGTGACTGAAACTTCGAGTTCAGCATACTTCGACGCCATACCCGAAGAGGAACTAGGCCAACGGCTGGTGGATATTCTCCCACCGACCGGAGGATCCTCCGCCGTTGTCTGGCAGGGGCGTTTGTGTGTAGCCACCGGCAACGACCTGTACGTGAGCGCAGTGGGACAGTTTAACTTCGCTACGTTTGAGGGCGGAGACAAACTCGCGTTCCCGTGCCAGATCAAGACTCTCGTAGACTCAGGATCCGCGCTGCTGGTCGGGACGGACGAGAGTTGGTACAGCGTTGCGGGTGCGCCGGGAGCGTGGGTAGTGGCTCGACTGGGACTGGCAGCACCGCAGGCGCAGTACCAGAGCGGCTTGCCTGTGGTTCAGTCAGGACGTTCTATCATATATAATAAACAGGTAATAGCCACAAACAGACAGGTAATATCCACGGCCACTGCTGGAGAATACACCGTAGTTGTCACCGACAACGAGTGGCTGGTGTTCGCCGGCGGTAAGTGGGCGCGGTGGCAACTCCCGTCTGTCCCAATAGTGGCAGTGCCCAGTCTCGGAGCCGACGCCTCGTTCTCATACATACATAATGGATATATGTACGCAGTTAGCATACCAAACAGCAACCGTGTCAGTTTCACCCTGAGCCAGAAGTTCCCGTTGCCGGAACGAGGACAGGTGCGGTTCATTCATGTGGACGGTCAGGGCACTGCCACAATCACAATCAACTCCCAGCAGTTCGCTACGAACTCCAGCCTACCGATTACGGCTGATTGGAAACGCGCGGAGGCATGGGTGCTGGACGTTAATCTGTCCGTGTCCGGCGAATTGTACCGAATGCTGGTGGACGTTGAGGCTATGTCTGTGCGGAGGTAGACCATGCAAGAGCTACTGTTTCAAGTGATAGCTATGCTGCGCGAGATCCGCGATTTACTTCATGAGATTCGAGCGCTGCTAGTCAGGCAGCAGCAACAGAGGAGGGGTTCATAAATGCCATTCTTGGAGACATTAATCGCAGCCGTGGCGCCGAGTTTGGTGGCCGGGTTGCTCCCGAAACCCAAACCACAGATCGACCCATTGCAACAGCAGCTTGTGGCTGAGCAACTGGCACAAATGCAAATGTGGAAATCATTGGCACCGTTACTGACCAGTCAATCCACCTTATCAGGCATTGCGCAAGCACGGGCAGCCATGGAGGCGCTGCTGCGCAAGGCGGCCGAGCAACAGGCAGCGCTTGGGCTGGTGGACAGCGAGTCGCTGAACGCAACCAGGGGCTCGGCAATCTCTCAATTTGGGGAAGCGGTCGCACGGCTCCGGCAGCAACAGCCGTTGTTGTTGGCACAAATGCTCGGCGGGGCGCAAGCCCCTATGGCGGCGCTGCAGCAACTGGCGGGGATGCGCCAGGCAATGCAGCAGCAGGCGGACGAGCAATACAATGCCCAGTTGCAGTCAATGGGGCAGGCGTTCGGGTATGTGCTACCGGAGATTCTCAAACAGATCCCGCAACAGCGCAGGCAACAGGCAGTGAGCAGCTACCCGTGGAATCCCAACACGTCGCTGCGCCTGTCGGGTAGTGCGTTCAACCCAACAGGCTGGGAACAAACGGTGCGCAATAGTCTGAGGTGGTGATTATGCTTCCTATCGGCTTGGGTGTTTCGCAGTGGATCAATCGAGCCATGTCCGAGGCGCTGAAGCGCATGCGCTTGAAGCCGTTCGCGTTCCCGAACCGCATGTCGCAGCCCGGCGGCGGGGGCACCATGGGACTGCAACCGGGGTCACCACACGTTCCCTCGCAGCCACTTGCGCCTCCGGTAGCCGAACCCGAACTGCCCCAGCTGTCCCTGGAGGCGCCGCCGATTCAGCAACAGGAACAGCAACAGGAACCGGACTGGCGAGCCTATTTCAATGAATACGTCCGTCTGCTCCGCCGTCAGCCGATACCGTTGCCACGGCTCCAACCACCTCTAGCTCCTTCTCAAACGGACTGGCAGCGGGTACTGCCGTCGCTGATTGGAATGTTTTTCGCTCCCGGCGGGTTCAGAGAGGGGTTCTTGCAGGGACTTATGGCGCGGTTCCAACAGGAGCAGGAAGCGCAGCGCCAATACGCTGAGGCTGTGCGCGAATTCGCGAACCAACAGGCGCAGCTGGCATTCCAGCAAGCGCAGCAGGAGGCGCTTGCAGAACAACGTGCGCAGGAGCAGGCGCTGAGGCTGGCACTGTCCTCCATGTCCGACGAACAGAAACGCGAGCTCCAGAGGCAGATAGAGGCGTTACGCGCCGCCACCAGAATAGATTTGGAACGAATGCAGAACGACATGCAGGCGGTGAGCAGGCATATGGCTATCGCCAATAACCCGAACCTGCCCACAGAGCAGAGAGCAGCTGCCTACGAAAACGCAGCAACCATTCTTTCCCGCTACGGGTACGACCTACCCGCCATTCCGGTTCAGCCAAGCGTTCAGGAGCGCGCACAGCAACTTCGGGAACAGATTGAACCGCAAAAAATGTCCTTAGAGGAAAAGCGTTTCGATTTAGCCAGGTGGCGCGCTCAAGAGCAAGTGAAACAGGGCTGGGAGAGGATTGCAACGCAAAAAGCGCAGGTGGGCGTGTCCCTGCAGCGTTTAGGGCTTGCCGTGCAGCGCGGACAGCAGCAGCAGGTTTCGCAGCAGCTCAGGGCGCTTCAAAACACGCACCAGGCATTGGTCAGGGAGGAACAGGGGCTGATGAGGCAACTCAACGCCACGACCCGTGACGAGTTAGGCAGACCCGTGCCGGTGTACAACATCCCTTTGCAGAGGCAGAGGGAACTGCTGTCCGGTGCTACACCTCGAAACGCCACGGAGGCACAGTGGCAGGACATCGCCCTGCGACTGGGGGAGGTGCGGCAACTCAAACAGCAGACCCTGCCGGTGCTGTTGGCGGCGACCGTGCCCGGCGCCAAGCCGAACGCGCCAAAGGCTGGTACACCGGCGGCGCCTGACAGACGTGCAACACCGGCGAAGGAGGTGCGCCTGCCGGACGGCACGATTATTCGGGAGATTCGGTAATGCCCAAATATGAAGTTATCACGCCCAAAGGCAAACGGTTCCAAGTAGAGTCGCCGACGCCGCTGACGCCGGCGCAGTTACAGGCTCTGCTTGCTCGCGTCGAAAGAGCACCGGCGGCAGCCTGGCAAGGCGTGGACACGTCCGGCATAACCGCCTTCGAGCGTCCGGTGGACCTACGGGATCTACCGACGCAGGAGCAGTGGGAGGCGATGAAGCGGAAGATTGAGGAAGAGCACACCGGCGTCGGCGGCTTGTTGCGGTCACTGTACGGTCTGGTAAATATACCCCTTGCCGCGGCGTCTTCAGCGGTAGGCGCGACCCTGACGCGCGGAGGCGAGGTGTTCGGCAAAGAGGCGGGGAAACCGCGCCAGGTGGCGAAGGGCGACTGGGGGCAGCGCTTCTTCTCCATCTACTCTCCGGAGACCGAATGGGGAGCGATTCTGGAAGCAACCGTGCCCGGCATACCCAGGCCCGTGCGTCAAGCAGGGGCCGTTGTTGCAGACCTGCTGTTAGACCCGTTAGCCTATGTGACGCCCGCGAAGGTGGGCCAAGCGTTGCGCCTGGGCAGGCCATCAGCTGCCCTTTCCCGCGTGTTGGGTATCAACGCGGCGGCGGCAGCCGAAAGTAAGGCGCCCACGCGCGCGGCGGGGTTGTTGCTGCACCTTCTGCTCGAGCCTCGCGTCACCGCCGCTGCAGTGAGGGAAGGCATGACAACGCCGGCGGGCAGTCGGCTCACCAGCATGTTCCGCTCGCTGGCACAGGCGCAAGCGTTGCGCAGGGCCGTGGCGGAAAAAGTGGCTCCCGGCGCGGCGGCTAACGTGACGCGGGCGGTCAGACACGATTACCGCGGAGTGCCGGAAGAGGTGATTCAGGCGGCGGAGCGCGCCGCGCAGGCTCTGCCGGAAAAGCATCCCGACGCACAGGCGCTGCGCCGGGTTCAGGCCAGCATGGCCTCGTCCGGCACAGGGCACGCCTATACGAAAGCCGGTGACGTGGAGACCGTGTATCGGCTGGCTCGCGAGGCAGGCTTTCGCACAGAGGACACACCGGTATTTGCGGTATCCGACTTAGTGAAACAGTTCGAGCTGAATCAGGGCAAACTTTCCGCCGCGGCTAAAGAAGAGGCGCGCCGACTGACCGAGCTATCCAACACGCGCCCAGGCGAATTGGCGCGACTGCTGAGCCTCTGGAAGGCGACCAAGACCATCTACAACCTGCCGTCTTACCCGCGTAACTTCGTGCAGAACTTCGTCCTGCGCTACCTGGAAGGTCAGCCGATGCCGCTGTCAAAGACGCTACAGGCGTTCTGGCGGTACGGTACCGATCCTGCCTTGAGACAGCAGTTGTGGCAGGCTACGGAGATGCCCGCCGGTCGGATGGCAGAGGTGGGTTCCACGGGCGTTTTGCGCAGGCTTAACGAGTGGCTGGGTCAAAAATACGAAGGCATGGACCGTGCAGCCGCGTCGCTGCTGTCGCTGGTGACGGGCAAGCCCGCGCGCGAGTTTATGATGAACTACGGCGACGTCCCAGCATCCATCGACTTTGTGCGCAGAACGGGGCTGGCGCCGTTCATCTCGTGGTACTATTTTGCGGTGCCGGCAGTGGCGCGCGGGCTGGTAGACCAGCCCCACCGCACGCGTAGGGCGCTTCAGGTGCTGCTGACCTCGCAACCCGACGAAGGCAAGCAGGGCGAATACGTCGGCCTGCCCGGTGGCAGAGAAGTGCGCGCCGAGGCGGTGTTGCCGTTCAGCCCAGCAGACCTGGGCCCTGAGAGTTCCTTCTTAGACCCAGCGGGGCTATGGATTAGCCCGTTGATCCTTGGCCTGGTCAACCTTTCGCAGGGCAAGGGCTACCGACCACCGCTATCGGAGACGAAGCTGTACGGGGCGGAAGGTCTGGCGCGACTTTTGCTGGATTGGGCGGCTCCGCCGTGGACGGTGTATTACCTGCCCGGTTTGGCAGGCACGCTGGCAGGCAAGCAGCAACAGCGGGAGGGCTCAAGGCGCCCGCGCCAACTGGTGGACTATCTGCTGTCGCTGGCAGGCTTACCCGTGCGTCCTGTGGACCGCGAAGCGGACGAACGAGCGCGCGTACGCCAACAGCAGATGCAGATGCAACGGTTGCGAGAGCGGATTAGGAATGAGATTCGACGTCGGGGACAATGAGGCGATGGAGATGCTGCACGGAGTCGAGCGCAGCGCGGACGTGCGCAACGCCCTGTGCAAACTGGACGTGGTGGAGGTGGCGGTGTTAGCCCTCAAATTCGGCTTCCTGTACAGCATCAGCGACATTGCGCACGTGTTGCACATGCCCTCGTCGCACGTTGCACAAATAAAGACGACCGCCCTCACCAAACTGCGAGACCTTCTGGAATGACGGAGCCCGCGCGGCGCGCCGCGCGGGCGTGGCAGAGCGACGGCGGGCGACGGACGGACTGCGGTCCTCAGCCACACCCTACGGTGGGCGTACATCTTCTACGAGTCATATCCCGCCTGTACCTCGGAAGGCTTTTTTCAGCCACACGGAAGCACCGCGGGCGTACGTACAATTGAGAGGTGCTCCCGAAGGCGTACAAGCTCCTAAGAGGGCTCCGCCCACGGGACGCTGTGGCGCCCTGCCAGAATCATTCTATCCCGCCCGCGCCATACCCTGCAAGCAAACAAAGTTATGCGCAACACTTTCGACCTTGACAACGCACAACCGGTATGCTATCTTTATCTCAACATGCAATGGTCGAAGGGCAGCGCGTCAAACCGCCTCGCCACCCGTGAAGAGCTTGCTTTTTGCAGGCAACTCGTCAACCGGATGACGGCTACCCCACTACCACAGGCATACCGCGTTCCTGCGACAGATATGCCGCCTCGCACATTGCCACCGCCTGGCGTCCATCCCAGCCGGTGAAGAGTGGTGGCTTATCGT
>Ga0308411_10000930_pt1 | contig 19678 bp, 21 predicted proteins | sample HotsprottomLayer_2_FD_203530 | JGI IMG/M metagenome (GOLD analysis project Ga0308411, IMG submission 203530) | Hot spring phototrophic mat microbial communities from Octopus Spring, Yellowstone National Park, Wyoming, United States -... | ecosystem: Environmental > Aquatic > Thermal springs >...
CCCCCCTCTTAGATTTACAAATAAATCAATGGGTTAGGCAACATAATGGATAAAGTGAATGAAAATTATGCCAATTTTACTATGGCAGCAATAGCGGCTACAGAAGCGCTGATCATTATGCCGAAACGAACGGTGAGGTCATGTTTAAGCCTTAATTCTAGCCCTTTTAAGTCTCTCTTTGTAGATGTTTCTAGCCCTTTTAAGTCTCTCTTCATAGATGTTTCAAGCTCTTTTAAATCTCTTTTAAGGGCCAATTCTAAGTCCTTTAAATCTCTCTTTGTGGAAAGCTTGTCATCTATCAAATCTTTAATAGTCTCTGCCTGCACTGCTGCCTGCTCTTCTGTAAAGCCCACAGCTTTGAGCCTTTTTACATATGAATATGTGTCAAATACTACAGAATGTTCCATAAAGTCATTATACGAAAGTAACAATGAAAAAGACAATACCTGTAAGCCAAATTGAATATGTAGGGGTGCACTGTTAAACACCCCTAATGGGCCTTGTAGGTTATGAGAATAATGACCAAACAAAATGGCCTGACAGTGGACTTACCTATTTGATATAACTAATACTGTCTATGCTATGAACCAAAAACTATTGGTCTATAACAGTGTGATAGGAAGGATTTACTGTAGGATAATTGATGGTTATCTTACAGGGCTTTCTATTGGCAAAAATGATTTTCCAGATATTCAAGAGTTTATTAGTTTGCCGTCCTTGAAGAATGAACTTGAAGATTATTTTCATGGCAAACTCCACTGTTTTACCCAAAAAATAATGTTCATAGAGGGCACGGATTTTCAGAAGTCTGTCTGGAACAAGGTGCAATCTATAAAATATGGCGAAACTGTCAGCTATAAAGCTATTGCAGGGTCTCTAAATATGAATGGGGGTTATCAAGCAGTTGGTGTTGCCCTAAGTAAAAATCCTATACCAATAGTTGTGCCTTGCCATAGGGTAATCGGGATTGATGGGGCCTTAGTGGGTTTTTCCTCAGGCGTTGCTATAAAGAGGTGGCTTATTAACCATGAAAAGAGATTCAGGGATTACTGTAAGCCTTAATTGTCCAAAAATGTCTGTAGGCCATAAACTACAATTACCCACAGAGGACACGAGATATTGGACGTAAATGTTTTTTAATGTTAAGATAGCCTCTGTGAAATCCGTGGTTTTTTATAGGCAGCTGGATTAGCCGGAAGATATAGGCATATTTTAGGTGAAAAGGTCAGGTTTTTCACCTACAAAATGCTTTTTGGGACAATAAACTATCTAAAAGGGAGACAAAGAAATGAAAAGAAGCGTCTCTATCAAGATGTTAGTCCTTGTTTTGGTAATGTTGTCAATAGCTATGGTCAATCAGGTCTTCTCTGCATCGTTAGACTCTGTTAGTACATCTCAGTGTAGATATGGCATCTCTCCAACAAGTGCTGTATTTACAACCTCGGGCGGGACAGGTAGCTTTGATGTCTCTGTAGCCATGTCAAATTATGTAGAAGACATGGTACTAAAAGGTTATACAGAACCGAACTACAAGAAAGAAAAGTTTTTAAACTTCAAGATGCTCTCCAATAAGGCTAATTCAGATGGCAATGTTAGGGTCATAGTAAGGTTGAGTGAACCATTTACACCAGAGGGCATCCTTTCAGCACCTGCGAGTATAAATACCCAAAGGTCTGCAATTGCTATGAGACAAGATAGGCTCTTATCAGAGATGACAGGTCAAAAGGTTAGTGCCCTAAAGAGATTTAAATATATACCTTACATCGCCCTTGAGACAGATTCAAGGGGACTGTCTGCCTTATATGCAAGCAATAATGTGGAAGGGGTATATGAAGACAAGTTATCAAGCCCACTTCTACCACAGAGTGTGCCACTCATTCAGGGTAATCAGGCTTGGAATGCTGGCTTCACAGGGGCTGGTCAAACAGTGGCAATCTTAGATACTGGCGTAGAGAGAGGGCATCCGTTTTTTACAGGCAAGATCGTCTATGAGGCTTGTTACTCTACTAATGGCACTGGTTCAGTCAGTTTTTGTCCAAATGGACAGGATGAACAGATTGGCACTGGTGCAGGTGCAGACTGTCCATCATCTGTAAACGGATGTGGTCACGACACCCATGTGGCTGGTATTGCGGCAGGCAAGGGTCAATCATTTAGTGGGGTAGCAAAGGATGCAAATATAATGGCATTTCAGGTCTTTACAAGGTTTGATAGTTCAGAGTCATGTGATAACAATCCTCCTTGTGCCATGTCTTATGATTCTGACCAGTTAAAGGCACTTGAAAAGGTCTATGAACTCAGGAACAGTTATAACATCTCGTCTGTCAATATGAGCCTCGGTAGCGGTAAGTATACGACTAACTGTGATAGCCAAAACCCATCTTTAAAAAATGCCATTGACAATCTCCGTTCTGTGGGTATTGCGACTGTTATTGCCTCTGGTAATGATGGGCATACTGATGGGATCTCCTCCCCTGCATGCATATCTACTGCGATTAGTGTAGGTTCTACTACAAAGTCTGACAGTGTATCTGACTTCTCTAATAGTGCAAGCATCCTGCACCTACTTGCTCCAGGCTCATCTATCAATTCGTCAGTATTAAATGGTCAATTTGGCTTTAAATCAGGAACCTCTATGGCAGCACCTCATGTAGCAGGTGCCTGGGCAATAATGACCCAAAAGAACCCTAATGCCTCTGTAAGTCAGACACTTCAAGCCTTTCAGAGTACTGGGGCCATGATTACTGACATCAGAAATGGCATAGTTAAGCCAAGAATCAATATCAAGTCTGCCTTAGATTCCTTTGATGTAAACTGTCCATGGACAGCCGTATCAAACGACAACTGGATTACTATCACAAGTGGTGGGCAGGGCACATCTAATGGACAGACAAGCTATTCTGTCTCGGCGGCACAAAATGAGAGGATTGGGACAATAACGGTTCAGGGACAGCAATATACGGTCTTACAGACCGATGCCTCTTTTGCTGATGTAAGTAGAAATAGTGTGTTTCATAATTACATACTCGCTATATACATACAGCGTGTAACCATAGGGTGTGACCAAGCTCCCCTTAGATATTGCCCATTTGATAATGTAACGAGGGGACAGATGGCAGCGTTTATCATAAGGGCAAAGTTTGGAGAGAACTTTACATACACACAGACACCACATTTTACTGATGTGCCAGCTACACACAATTTCTTTAAGTATGTCCAGAAGATGAAGGATGAAGGCATAACAACAGGATATGGTGATGGCACTTATGGGGTATCAGACTTTGTAACGAGGGGACAGATGGCAGCGTTTATCATAAGGGCAAAGTTTGGAGAGAACTTTACATACACACAGACACCACATTTTACTGATGTGCCAAGTAGTCATCCGTTTTTTAAGTATATTCAGAGACTCAAAGACGAAGGTATTACGGTGGTCTCAGGCACATATAATCCACTTCAAGAGGTCCCAAGAGAGCAGATGGCTGCATTTATTGGCAGGGGATTTATAGGTATGAAGTGACAAGGGAATTAGCACCTTAGTAGATATCCATTCAATGGATCAATTGTGTAAGATGACTTGACTCCATCTTTATACATACACAGGCCTATGGGTGGGTGGATCTGATGGCACCAGTAAATGCATTTTGGGGTAGATTGCATAAACCTGTGAGCGACCTTACTGCCTTACGGTCATGATGCTATAGTTTTTCAGACCTGAAAGCCTTATCTCATCAATTACGCTCACCAATACGCCAACATCTGCCTCCCTGTCTGCCTTTATTCGCACAAAGTCGTGCTCAGGGTCCTTTATCGTTGTCTGTATCTCTCTTTTAAGGGTATTTAACGAAACAGGCCTATTCATAAAATATAAACTCCCATCTTTCGCAATATAAACGGTCTTTATCTCGTCCCTTTGTGCCTCTGCAGTCTTTGATTCAGGGAGTTTTATCTTTATTGCAGGCTCCTGCATAAGGTGTGATGTTAGCATGAAAAACAAGAGCAATAAAAAAACCACATCCACCAATGGGGCTATATTCATATGTGAATGGTCATGCCGTCTTCTTTCAAACTCCATCTCTACACCTCATATATAGACTCATCGTGATCTCCCTCATCACGAAGGCTATCTCATCGGCCTGTTTTTCAAGATAGTGATGGCCTACATAAATGGGGATTGCTACAAGTAGCCCTGCTGCAGTGGTGATCAAGGCCTCCCATATACCACCTGCAAGCATTGCAGGATTGACGCTTGTACTATGTGCAATCACCATAAAGGCCTTTATCATGCCTGTTACAGTGCCTGTAAGGCCAAGTAGTGGTGTGATTGTGGCAATAAGACTGAGCCAACTAAGACCCCTTTCAATCTCCCTGACCTGACGGGTGCCTATAATTGAAAGCCCCTTTTCATCACAGCCCTCAGAAAGCGCCTTGAGGATAGGTCTCATTATCTCAGGCCTTCTCTTTGAGATCTCCTCAGGTGACTGCTCAAGGGATTTGAGCATTAGGTGATATTGAATCGCCTTATTTATCAATATGCCAAGCCCAATAAACGAACAAAGGGCTATGGGATACATCAAAAAACCACCTTTCATAAATAGGTCAATCATACAGCCCTCCCCGTTGAGAGTTTAAAAATTGGCGATAAAAAAGTGTTGTTGCATCTGCAAGCATAGGTGCTACTACAGTCATTGTATATCTCTATATCATCACCAAAAGGATAGAGAAATATAAGGCAAAAACGAGCCATTAATCACTCCTTAGGCTAAACCTTATAGGCAAAAGTGCCTTTGAGGGCACTGCCTTGCCGTCAACCATTGCAGGCGTAAAGGTTGATTTCTTAACTGCCTCTACCGCTGCCTCTGTAAGGCCATATCCAGCACCCTCTATGACCTCTACATTGAGGAGATTGCCCCTTTCATCAATAGTCAGACGCAATAGGACCCTCCCTTCCTTGCCAAGCCTCCTTGCAATTAATGGATAGACCGGAATCTCTCTATGTAAAAACCTTGGTGCATTCTGAGAGCCAAACTCCACATCTATCAAAGGCCTTGGTGGAGGCGGTGCTGGTGGTGGGGTGTCAACGGGTTGAACATGCCTTGGTGGAGGTGGCATTGGCACTGTAACAGGGGTATTTACTACAACCTTTGGTTCTAATTGCACTGAGGCCTGGGTTATTACTACCTCTGGTTCAATCTCCTCTTTTATCTCCCTTGAGACCTCTTTTGGTCTTTTTTGCCTTGTGACCTCCTTTTTTGGGGGTGGAATTACGGGCCTTTCATCAATCACAAAGAGCTCTATCTCTTTGAAATCTTGTCTTGTAGCAAGTAGCGATACAGGTATTGTAACAATGAGGATATGCACTGCTAAAGAGAGCAAAAATCCATAGTTGTTTTTAAAAGGCAAAACTAACCCCCTCTATTTCTTATTGAAACCTAAATTGAGCGAACTTTCCGGCAATAAGACAAAGAGGAATGGCCCTCTTTAGTGCTGTATTCAGAAAGTGCGTTAGTAAGAGAGTCTTTTAAAATTGCCACTCCGCACCTGCCATACCTGCTTCCCTACGAGCGCACTATGTGTAGCCGGTCGCCTTTCTAACCATCGCCTGGTTTAGGTCAAGACAAAAATCAAAAAGGCCATAAAAGTCTGCGCCATTATATCGCCAGACCTTCATGGTCCTGTTCCTTTTTTATTAGTCATTGAAAAAACCAAGCGGGCTTCTTGCCCAATTGGCAAGACACCATAGGATACATTAAAAAACATTAACCGGTCAATCACATTCCAAAAGGCCTTTGCCAAGGCATTACAGGCAAAGGGGTCATACACGCACTCTACTTGTCATGAGATTATATTTCGTGGTAGCTTTAAAGCAAAGGAGGAAGCAAGCAATGGCAACAACACATAAAATTACCATTGATATTTCTGAGGAGCTATTTAATGAAATCTCTGAATTCAAAAAAAGCGCAAACATAGCTGATGATGAAACAGCTATATACAGACTTCTCAAAAATGCCCTCTTATTACCTGAATATTTCAAGCATTTTGCTTGGGAAACCGCTGAAAAAGAGGCAGATGAAGACATAATATCGGGTAAAAAGAAAGATTTCTCTTCATCCATCTCTGAGGGTTAAAAAAATGCAGGGGCATGGAAATAGATGGGAATGCAGCATCACAATGTTTTATCGTTTTACTTTTTAAATCCATGAAAACCTCTATCTCCTCAGAAGAATCGGTCCCCACGACGATATCTTTAAAAACCCATGATTTTTTCTTATTCACCCTGGCACCTCATATAAAGACTCGTCGTTATCTCTTTCATCACAAAAGCAATCTCATCAGCAAGTGCCGTCATCTACTCCATCTCCCTCATATCGTCCCTGACCCACTTTTCTCTAACCATTGTGATAAGATAAGCATCTATTCCGCATGCAAGACCTACAACAGTTGTAATCAATCAATGCAGTTACCATACTGCCTGACAGTCATTACAAAACAACCCCCAAAATTGAAACATTTTATGTTAAAATAATCAAAAACAAAATATAGGAGGCATCTATGCAAAAGATACTTGTGGCTCACGATGGTTCAAAATCCTCAGACAAAGCCTTAAAAAAGGCCGTAGAATTGGCTACCCGCTTTGGCGCTTCATTAACAGTCCTTGCGGTTGTGCCAGAGCTATATTTAACAGAGCTCAGCGAATCAGACAAACAAAAGATTGCCAATTCGCTATCAAAAGAGACTACAGATGCTATGGAAAAGATCCGTAAATCACTTTCGGGCAAGTCAATTGAGGTAAAGACCTTAGTCAGACAGGGCGACCCTGCTGAAAAGATACTTGAGACTGCCCAAAAGATGAAGGCCGATGTGATTGTTACAGGTTCCCACGGCAGGCATGGAACCAAAAAGTTTCTTATGGGTAGTGTTTCTTCAAAGATCGTGGATTACTCAAGATGCCCTGTATTTGTGGTGAAGTAGGGCCTTTCATTAGACTAATATGGCATTTACTATAGCCTTTGCAGGCAAAGGAGGTACAGGAAAGACAAGCCTTGCCGCCCTTACTATTAAGTATCTTATCTCAGTGGGCAAGGGACCCATCCTTGCGGTTGATGCAGACAGCAATGCCTGTCTCAATGAGGCCTTAGGTGTAGAGGTGCATACCACTATCGGCAGGTTAAGAGAGGAGTCCCTAAGTGCCGTAAGAGGTGGAGGCGATAGGCCTGGTGGCATGTCAATGGAACAGCTCTTTGACTATCAGGTTCAGCAGTCAATTATAGAGTCAAAGGGTTTTGATCTGATCGTAATGGGAAGACCTGAAGGGCCTGGGTGTTACTGTGCCGCAAACAACATTATAAGAAAATACACCGACCTCTTGTCTGAAAAATATCCTTATGTGGTTATTGACAACGAGGCAGGGATGGAACACTTAAGTAGAAGAACCACCCATTCTGTAGATCTACTTATAATGGTCAGCGATGCTACCCAAAAGGGGATTATGACCATTAAAAGGATAAGCGACCTGGTAAAAGAACTTGACCTTGATGTGGTGAGAACTATTGCCATTGCAAATAGGGTCACAGAAGGACAACCGGACAGGCTCTTTGAAGTGGCAAGGCAGTGTGGATTGTCTCACCTTGAATTTATACCTGATGACCCTAACATAGCAGCCTTTGACATTGAGGGTAAACCAATAATCTCATTACCTGACGATTCCCCGTCATATACTAATCTCTGTTCAATCTTAAAACACCTTGTTTTAGCAAAATAAACCCTAATTGTGCAGTCTTCCCGAAATGTCATTCTAAGGGCAGTCCTCACTTAACCCAACTTGTTAAGTTTTCACCCAAATTTATCAAAAATCACCCCAATTTCTGCCTTTTTCATTTCATAACTCCTTGATAATCAATAACCAGTTTTTCAAAACTCTCTTGTAGTTCCAAAATAGTAATATCAGTCCTGACTTCCATCTTTTTATATGTCATACTCCTTTTCAACACTTGCTACCAAGTATGCAGAGATTGATATACACGCTGAAAACCTGTTTGACAAAAAATATGAGGAGCAGGTTGGTGATCCCCTTTCTGATATAATAGGGGTGGCTTTGAAATTGACCTTTTAAGGAGGTAGTTGAGTATGTGTATGCAAAAGACTGCATGGGAGAGGTGTGTAGAGTTTCATGGGCATTCATGCCCAGGCCTCGCAATTGGTTATAGGGCTGCGGAGGCTGCTATGGAGCGATTAGGAATAGGCTTTTCAAGGGATGAGGAACTGCTCTGCATTACAGAGAACGATGCCTGCGGTGTAGATGCAATTCAGGTCCTTACAGGCTGTAGCCTTGGTAAGGGTAATCTGATATACAGGGCTACTGGCAAGCAGGCCTTTAGTTTCTTTAACCGCTCTACAGGCGACAAGTTGAGGATAGTATTTAAAAAGAGGCTTGATAAAAAGACTATGGATAAGGCAGAACGAGAGCGCTACATTCTTACGGCACCTATTGATGACCTCTTTGACTTTAAGGTACCAAACTTTGAGCCACCACAGCGGGCAAGGCTCTTTAATAGCCTTGAGTGCGAACTCTGTGGAGAATACGCCGCCGAACACAGGATGAGGCTATATGAGGGCAAAAAGGTATGTGCAGACTGCTATCCCGACTACTCAAGGGGTTGGTGAGATAATGAATAATGGAGAGCAAAGGGCAAGAAGATTTTGGCAACACAAGGCCAAAGGATACCCCCTTCCCTACGATGAGGATACCTTAAAGACTACCCGTGAGGTTATTGAGATCGTCAAAAGTAGGAATGTTGAACTGAAGGGCAAAAGGGTCATAGACATAGGCTGTGGCACAGGTATCTATACCCTACCCATTGCAGAGGAAGCATCCTTTGTTTTGGGTTTAGATTATACCTTAGAGATGCTCAATAGGCTTATGGAGGAGGCCAAGAGGGTTGGCTTAAATAATGTGGATACGCTCCATGCCTCCTGGAAGGAGATTGACATAGAAGCGGCAGGTCTTAAGGGTGCCTTTGATGTGGCCTGGGTGGCCATGTCTATGGCCGTAAGGGAAGAGGCAGAGGTCCTCAAGATGCAGGCCTGTGCTACCCAACACTGTGTATATATTGGTTGGGGCAGTAGAAGAGAAAACACCTTAATGGAAGAGGTCTTTCAGGCCCATGATGTGGATTACGGTCCACCGCAAGGAGGTAAAAGGATGCTTGAGCTCTTAAAGGGGCTTGGCAAATCACCTACCTATGACCTTATAGAGACCTCATGGACATGGAAAGGTACAATTGATGAAGCAATAGATGATATCTCTGCAAACTTACTTATGCATGGTGCAGATCCTGACAGGCAATTGATCAAGGGTATTTTGTCCTGTTACGAAAAGGGTGGTGTGGTAAGTCACACGACCTTAGTAGAGGAGGTGGTACTGACATGGCAGGTTTAGCAATGGGATTGTCAACCTTAATTCTCGTTTTATGCCTACCGATTAATTCTATATCCAATGAAAAGGCAAAGATTACCGATATGTTGGGTAGGGGAATAGTCCTCCCAAGCCATACCGACAGGCTAATACCACTTGGTAGTGCCCTCAGGTTTCTGACCTACATGCAGTGCCTTGACAAAGTGGTGTTGCCCTCTCTATTTAAGGACAAGAGGGTCTCCATGACGATCTTTGCGTTTTTGCTGTCTAAGTTTCTGGTGGGTTTGTCAGCAAATATTAGGTAGCTTTGCCAATGATTCCTTTATGAGTTCCTCTGGGTATTCGTAATCAACGAGCCGGCCGTTTAGGTAATCATCATAGGCAGCAAGGTCAAGGTAACCGTGTCCGCTGAGGTTAAAGAGTATTGTCTTTGCCTTCCCCTCCTCTTTACATAACAGGGCCTCATCAATAACTGCCCTTATGGCATGAGAGGTCTCTGGGGCGGGGATGATGCCTTCAGTCTTGGCAAACATTATTGCCGCCTCAAAACAGGCAAGCTGTTTATATGCCCTTGCCTCAATAATACCATCATGGTAGAGTTGGGAGACCAGAGGTGAGTCGCCATGATAGCGAAGTCCGCCTGCGTGTATGCCAGGTGGTATAAAGTCATGTCCAAGGCTGTACATCATCAAAAGGGGTGTAAGGCCTGCGGTGTCTCCAAAATCGTATCTAAACTCGCCCCTTGTGAGGGTCGGACAAGATGCGGGCTCCACAGCAATGGCCCTTACCTCTTTGCCATTGAACTTGTCTAATAAAAATGGGAAACTTATGCCTGCAAAGTTGCTCCCACCACCACAACATCCTATCACTATGTCTGGATACTCTCCGATGAGCCCAAACTGCCTCTTTGCCTCAAGCCCTATGATGCTCTGGTGTAGTATCACATGGTTTAGCACAGAACCTAAGGCATAGTTCGTGTCGCTATGGGTGGCTGCATCCTCTACGGCCTCCGATATGGCAAGACCAAGACTGCCTGGGTTATCTTGATCTGCCTCAAGGGCCTTAAGGCCAGAGTTTGTGTTTGCTGAAGGGCTTGCATAGACCTTGGCGCCCCAAGTCTCCATGGCTATCTTCCTGTAGGGCTTTTGATTATAGCTTACCCTCACCATATATACTGTCACATCAATTCCAAACATCGTGCCTGCGAGGGCCATTGATGAGCCCCACTGAACCGCGCCAGTCTCAGTGGCAATCCGCTTGATCCCTGCCTTTTTGTTGTAGTAGGCCTGTGGTACTGCGGTATTGGGTTTATGGCTACCTGCTGGGCTTACTCCCTCATACTTGTAATAGATCTTTGCTGGTGTCTTAAGGGCCTCTTCAAGCCTCTTTGCCCTACATAGGGGTGAGGGACGCCATAGGGCGTATATCTGTAGCACCTCTTCTGGTATGGGTATCCATCGCTCCATTGAGACCTCCTGTTCAATAAGTCCCATAGGGAAAATGGGGCTAAGGTCCTCAGGCCCAACAGGCCTCTTTGTAGCAGGGTGGAGTGGCGGTGGGGGTAATTTTGGCATATCCGGGGCTATGTTATACCACTCATTGGGCATGTCCTTAACTGATAAGAGTATCTTTGTGTCCTGACTCATCTCATCCTCCTTAATCTATACATTCAGCCTCTTTTTGAGTCCCTCTAACTGGTTCAAGAGCTCTTGGGGTAGTCTGTCTCCGAATTGGCCAAAAAAGGCCTTTATCTCGTCTATCTCCTGAGACCATGCAGCATGGTCTATCTCAAAGAGGCCTTCCTTTTCTGCACTACTGAGTGAGAGGCCAGAGAAATCCATATCCTCTAAATATGGGACCAATCCAATAGGGGTCTCCTTTGCCTTGACCCTTCCATGTATCCTGTCTAATATCCATTTAATTACCCTTATGTTTTCCCTAAAGCCAGGCCATATAAACCTTCCACTTTCATCAACCCTAAACCAGTTGACCATAAATATCTTTGGCGGATTTATGAGTTGAGGACCTATCTTGAGCCAATGGGCAAAGTAATCAGCCATATTATATCCGCAGAAGGGTAGCATTGCAAAAGGGTCTCTCCTAATTACCCCGACCTTCAAGGCAGCGGCCGCTGTGGTCTCTGAACCCATTGTGGCAGCACAAAAGACGCCGTGATTCCAGTCAAAACTCTCTAACACAAGGGGTATGGTCTTGCTTCGTCTTGCACCAAAGGATATTGCCGATATGGGCACGCCTTGGGGATTATCCACCTCTTTTGAAAGGGTAGGGGCATTGTATATTGATACGGTGAATCTTGAGTTAGGGTGTGCCGCCTTTTGCCCTGATGATGGGTCAAATTCCCTGCCCTGCCAATCAAGAAGGCGTTTTGGTGGAGGGTTATCCCTCTGCATCCCTTCCCACCATGGGGTGTTTGTCTCGGGGTCAAGGGCAGTGTTTGTAAAGAGGGTGGGGAAGAATTTGTTGGCCTTCAGGGTGTCCATCATGTTGGGATTTGTCTTGTAGCATGTATCAGGGGCAACGCCAAAGAAGCCTGCCTCTGGATTTATGGCATAGAGCCTCTTGTCCGGGCCAATGTTTATCCAGGCAATGTCATCACCGAGGGTCCATACTTTGTAGCCGGGCAAGGAGGGTGACATCATGGCGAGATTGGTCTTACCGCAGGCAGAGGGAAAGGCACCTGTGATGTATGTGATGCTACCACTAGGCTCTTCAATCCCTGCCACTATCATGTGCTCGGCAAGCCAGTTTTCCTTTAGGGCAAGTTCTGAGGCAATCCTTAGTGAGAAGCACTTTTTACCAAGTAGGGCATTACCGCCATAGCCTGAACCAATGCTCATTACGAGGCTCTCCTGTGGAAAGTGCATGATGTATCTCTTTTCAGGGTCAAGCTCTCCAATAGAGTGGAGGCCCTTGACAAAGTTTGGGCTATCACCTATCTTGTCAAGCACCTTCTTACCCATTCTGGTCATTATCTTCATGCTGACTGCCACATAGACCGAGTCTGTGAGCTGTATGCAGTGCTTGGCATAAGGCGAGTCAGGGAGCCCCATGGTGTAGGGCAGCACATACATAGTCCTACCCCTCATGGAGCCCTCAAAGAGCCTACTTAAAAGGGCCTTTGCCTCATTGGGCTCCATCCAGTTGTTGTTTGGCCCTGCCTGTTCCTTAGTAGGTTGATTCACATAGGTCAGGTGTTCCACACGGGCCACATCAGAGGGATGACTCCTGTGGAGGTATGCATTAGGATACTCCTTGTGGTTTAGTTCATAGAATGTGTAATGAGGGCCTATCTTCTCAATGGTCATGCCGATCTCAATGAGCCGTTGGGCCTCTTCATCGGTGCCGTCACACCAGTAAATCTTGTCTGGTTTTGTAAGCTTCGCCTGTTGTGCTACCCATTTTTCTACCTCAGTTGACACCTTTCCTCCTTATCAAATCATGTATTTAGCCCTTTGAGGCTATTTATTGGCAGAAGCGTGGAAGTGCGTTAGTAAGAGCGCCTTTAATAAGACTACCTAATTGTCAACTCTCCTTCCCGCTTCCTGAAGTGTATGAATTCTGATGACCCGAGTTCCTCACTCTATGTTGCCGCCGGTTTTGTTACACTTGCCCAATTTAGGGTTAGCCTCTTGTGCGCTGTATTGTTACGAAGGGTCCCTGTCTGTTGGACAGTCGTCCTTTTTGTTATTACCAATTAAGTTGCCTCTCCATGAGCCTTTTATACAGACCTTCAGGCAAAAAGCATTGTGTGTGTATCTCTTCGCTGTATATCTTTGTGTCAATGCGACAGGGGGTCTTTATTTCTCTTAAGGGATGCCTCATTGAGGCGGCAGAGAAGGTCCACCAGTTACCCGCATAGGTAGCAAGATTTGCAGTATAAAGGTCAACAATAGGGAATATAAGTCTCATAGACTCCTGGACCTCTATGACCATCTCTTTATGGAAGTGTAATGACTCTGAAAGGGTAACAAACATGCCCTCATCGGTCAGACAGTCCTTGACATGCTTAAAGAACTCCACAGTAAAGAGGCTCTTGGCAAAGCCAATGATGTCTGTAGAATCTACGATCACCACATCAATATCACCCCTCCTGCTCTTTACAAACTCGGCACCGTCCATACACTTTATCTCTACCCTCGGGTCCTCCATTGCAGAGGCCACTGTGGGGAAAAACCTCTTAGAGGTCTTGATTACCTCTTCATCAATCTCCACGAAATAGACCTTCTCTACTCCCCTATGTTTTAGCACCTCACGCACTGCACCACCGTCGCCTCCGCCTATGACTATCACCCCCTTGGGTTCTGGATGGGCGTGCATCACCGGGTGCACAAGCATCTCGTGATAGAAAAACTCATCTCGCTCTGTGATCTGTACGACCCCATCAAGGATTAGCATATTACCGAAATAAGGGTTATTAATGACCATAATGTCCTGAAACTGACTCTTGCCCTGATATAGGACCTCTTTTACTTCGTACACATATTGGATTGGTGCGTATGGGTCTTTTTCAAAAAACTTGATCATGGCCTCTTCTCCTTATGTATTGGCATTTATTGTCAATCGTTACTGTTAGACGCTGCTGAGCTCTTATTATGGGTAATGAAAATCGGTATAACCCCTTTATGGTTATAAAAAGGCCTCCTATGATAACATAAGGACGCTATAATCTGTGCACCTTTTTATTGGGAGGTTTGATAGAGTGCGAAGGTTATTATCCCTACTTACCACACCAGTTTTTGTAGTGGTGTCTCTTGTCTCAACGCCAAGAGCCGACAGCCCTGTGGACAGGTTACAGGCCTTTTACAGCTCCTTTAAGGACTTAGAGGGGACCTTTACGCAAAGGAATCGGGTCAAAGAACTCAATAAGACCGTCTCATACAAGGGGCATTTCTATCTAAAGCAAAACAGGTTGTTTATTGATTATAAAGGTCAGAACCCACAGAAGGTTTATATAACGGGCTCAGAGATAGTTATATACAACGAAGGCCAAAAGACGGCCTACAGGATGCCCTTTGATGAGCGACGGTACGGACAGACACCAGTAGCCCTGCTTAGGGGATTTGCCGACCTAAAGGCCGAGTTTGATATAAAAATAATTGATGACAAAAGGCTAATACTTAGGCCCCTAAAGGGGGAGGCAAACATAGAGAAGATTGACCTTAGCCTTACAGAAGGGCAGGACTTCCCCATTAGTTCCTTTGTGCTAACAGACAAATTAGGGAACACTACCGAGATAGTCTTTGGCAGATACAAGCTCAATCAGGGTATAAGCGATAGCCTCTTTAGATTTAGCCCTCCACAGGGCACTACAGTGGTTGAGCAGTAGACAGGATAAACTCGTCAATTAAAGGCAGTGTCAAAGTTTAGCCACAGACTGACACATTCTTAACCTACATTGAAGTGTCTTGGCGGTGCCCTTAATAGTGATTAAACTTTGACACAGTGAATATAAGAAGGAGGTCTGGGGACTTGAGACAGAAGTATAACCCACAGGAGATTGAGCCCAAGTGGCAGGAATATTGGAAAGACAAGGGTTTTCATAAGACAGGAGATGACCCTAATAAGAATGGTTTTTATTGCCTTGAGATGTTTCCCTACCCCTCTGGCAAGATCCACATGGGTCATGTAAGGAACTATGCCATAGGTGATGTGATTGCACGATACAAGAGGATGAATGGTTACAATGTCCTCCATCCTATGGGGTGGGACTCCTTTGGTATGCCTGCTGAAAATGCGGCTATCAAACATGGTGTACATCCAGCCAAATGGACTTATGAGAACATTGAAGCAATGAAGGCCCAATTAAACAGGCTTGGCCTTAGCTATGATTGGCAGAGAGAGGTCACTACCTGTAGCCCTGAGTACTACAGGTGGAATCAGTGGTTTTTCCTTGAACTATACAAACGGGGACTGGCATACAAAAGGCTCTCCTTTGTAAACTGGTGTCCTTCCTGTGCCACAGTGCTTGCCAATGAACAGGTGATTGATAATGGCTGTTGGCGCTGCAGTGAGCAGGTCGTAAAAAAGGAACTCTCTCAGTGGTTTTTTAAAATCACCCACTATGCCGATGACCTCCTTGAGGGCTGTGACCGCCTCAAGGGTTGGCCCGAAAGGGTAGTGACTATGCAGCGTAACTGGATTGGCAAGAGTCGGGGTGTGGAGGTGGACTTTAAGATAGTTGGTCTTGATAAGACGCTTCGGATCTTTACGACCCGTCCCGATACCCTCTACGGTGCTACCTTCATGTGTATTGCACCTACGCACCCATTGGCCGAGACACTCTGTGGAGGCTCTCAGGAACTTGAGGCCGTAAAGGAGAGATACGGTATGGAGGAAGAAAAATATGGCCTCTTTACAGGCTATAATGCCATTAATCCCCTAACAGGTCAGCAGATACCAATATATGTGGCCAATTTTGTCTTGATGGAGTATGGTACAGGGGCCATTATGTCCGTACCTGCTCATGACCAACGAGACTTTGACTTTGCAAAAAAATACGGGCTGCACATAAAGACGGTCATTGTCCCCGAGGGTAGCAATATAAGTGGGGCCCTTCAAGAGGCCTACGAAGATGAGGGAACGCTCATAGACTCTGGACCCTTTTCAGGCATGCCAAGCCATGAGGCGAGGGAGGCTATTGCTAATTACTTACAAGAAAAAGGTCTTGGGACTATAAAGGTCAACTATAAGCTTAGGGACTGGGGCATATCAAGGCAAAGATATTGGGGAACTCCAATACCGATCATATACTGCGAGCAGTGTGGCATGGTACCTGTGCCTTATGAAGACCTACCAGTGATATTGCCTGAGGATGTCAGGTTCACCGGCACAGGTGGCTCTCCCCTACTTGATTCAGAGGAGTTCTTAAATGTCCCATGCCCAAAGTGCGGTGCAAAGGCACGGCGTGAGACCGATACAATGGACACCTTTGTGGATTCCTCTTGGTATTTTATTGCCTATTGCCTGAGGGAAAGCCAAAAGGCATATCCTTTAGATGGGAGCAAGGGGCCTAGCATTGATTTTGAGAGGTGTTTCAGGTCAGCCCGACCAGAGATAGAGGGATGGATGCCTGTTGATCAATACATAGGTGGCATTGAGCATGCAGTGCTCCATCTGCTTTATTCAAGGTTTTTCACAAGGGCACTTAAGGACATGGGACTGATAGACATTGACGAACCCTTTGAAAACCTACTCACACAAGGTATGGTCTGCAAAGAGACCTATAAGTGTGTAGAGCACGGATGGCTATTTCCTGAGGAGGTCAAAGAGGGCAGCTGCACCTACTGTGGTAGACATGTAGAAAAGGGCAGGGTGGAGAAGATGTCAAAGTCAAAGAAGAATGTGGTTGACCCTAATATGTTGATTGACAAGTATGGTGCCGATACGATACGGCTCTTTGTCCTCTTTGCGGCACCGCCTGAAAAGGACCTTGAATGGTCACAACAGGGTGTGGAAGGGGCCTACCGGTTTTTAAACAAGCTTTGGACAATTACCTTTAGGTTTATCTCCCACCCTTTGGCCAAAGGGTCTACCTTTAGCATAGGAGACTTAAATAACATCAGTGTCCAGGCAATGGGGATACTTAGGAAGACCCACCAAACCATTAAGAAGGTCACCACAGATATAGAAAGGGACTTCCATTTTAACACTGCCATAGCTGCCATGATGGAGCTTGTAAACGAGATGTCTACCTTTACGGTTCATGATAAAAGAGATGTCACCATTTTTGGCTATTGTATTGAACGCCTCTTTTTGATGCTTGCCCCCTTTGCACCGCACCTCTCGGAGGAGTTATGGCAGGCTTTGGGTAAAGAGGGCTCTATCTTTCTCTCTACCTGGCCTACATGGGATGAGGAACTGGCTCAAGAGCAGGAGATAGAGCTTGTAGTGCAGGTAAATGGCAAGCTGCGGGCCAAGATCATGGTGCCCTATGGGACTTCAGATGAGGAATTAAAAGAGAGGGCCCTTGAAGAGCCGAAGATCAGGGCACTTATAGAAGGTAAGACCGTCAGAAAGATAATCCCCGTTGGCGGCAGATTAGTCAACATTGTGGTGTCATGAAGAGACTGTTAATTTTGATAGTGGCGGTAACCTTGCTTACAGGGTGTGGCTATAGGCTCCAGACAAGGGGTGACCTACCCTTTGAATCTATCGCCATTGGTGAGATAAGAAACTTTACCTACGAACCGAGACTAAAAGATAGGATGCTATCAATACTCGCAGAGGCCTTGACTTCTTACGGTTTTTCTATAGCTAACGATGCGAGATTTAGGATAGAGGGCGAAATAAAGGACTTTAATATGCTGGTGTTATCAGAAAAGGATCTAACTGCTTCAGAGTATGGGATAGATATATCAGTTGCCTTTAGGGTTACTGACACAGTGACAGGCAAGACCTATTCGGTAACCATACTCAAGCCCTTCTCTACGCACTCTAAAGTAAGGGAGAGGTTCTCAGAGGTCCTTGTTCAAAAAGACCAACAAACGAAAAAGGCCCTTTCAGATATAGCCCAAGAGATAGTGCGATATTTACTTTATGACTTGGCTGCCCATAATGCAATAAACCAATAATGGATGTGACTATCAAAGTGGTCTACCACCTTCAACGATGGGCATTTTTTAGGTAAGCCGTGCGTTGGAGGCTTTTAGCCAAGTCCCAGAAAAATCAGAGTTGAAAGGGTTTTGGCAGTCTTGCCCCCGCTGTAACTGCCCTCTTAGGGTTATTGAGTTTTGAGTTTAAAAAAATCGTCTTTTTTGACAGCCATCATCTGCCTTGCCCAAGACATGCATGAGATTTTTTGCGAATGACCGTTTGTGTTTGACTTCTTTTTTGAACCTACGGGTTTAATAAAAGGATACTGGAGATGAGTCTGTAATTATGGTTGTCTCTTTCTCTAAGGCTTCTCTCAAGTATTTGGGAAGGCAAAACAGTGACCTATGTAGGTATTCATCATAAAATTTAAGCCTTTCTCTAAAGTGGGCTATTCGCCCTGCAATCGTTTGGACATCGGTTAAGGTGGGATCCTCTGCTTTTGAGGCAAGAACAAAACCCCAAGGGGCATGGAAAGATGGAACATTCACGGTGTAAGGGCAAACAATAGGAAAGACCCTTTTTAAGGTTGATGCTATGGCGATGAAGGTCTTGTAATTATTTACAGTGGCTGCTGTGGCCTGGGTGACAAAGATGCCCCTGTCATTCAATGCATTATGCACGGCACGATAAAACTCTATAGTGTATAGTTTAAGGGCTGGGCTCTCCTCAAATGGTTCGGGTAGGTCTGCAAATATTAGATCATAATCCTTTTGAGACTTTTCTATGAATGCCCTTGCATCATTGTAATAGACCTTCACCTTTTCATCCATAAAGGTACCTTGGTGCCATTCTGATAAGTAACTTTTGGCTATCTCAATGACCTTTTGGTCAAGGTCAACTATATCTATCTGCCTTATTGAAGGATACCTGATAATCTCCCTTGCAGTGGCCCCTTCGCCTCCGCCTGCGATGAGCACTGAGACAGGTTTTTCAAGAGCGACCATTGCAGGATGCACAAATGACTCGTGATAGATGAACTCATCGGCCTCTGTTGATTGTACCTTACCGTCAAGGACGAGGGTCTTGCCATAACTGCCGGTAACTATGACCTCTATCTTTTGGTATTCCGATTTGCCAGAATAGAGGATATTCTTTAAAGAATGAAATGACCCCTCATTGGCACTGTCTTGCTCAAGAAACCATTGAGAGTGCATAGTCGGATACCTTATGAGGGAGCTTTTCATTTTTATGGGACAGGATCCCCCTTTTCATCTCAACAATAGAGGGATTTTTGCTTTCAAACCTCTCTATTAGGTATCTTGCTGCCTCTTCAGGTTTGATGGTGTCTCCACAGGTGAATATATCTACCGCCGCATAGGCATATTCAGGCCATGTGTGGATTGAAAGGTGAGACTCAGCAATCACGACCATTCCGCTGATACCGAAGGGATTAAACTCATGGAAAGAGACATCAACAATAGTAGCCTTGGCCTCTTTTGCAGCAGTTACCAAGGTCTCCTTTACACTTGAAAGACTCTTTAGAATATCAGGATTACATTCCCTCAATTCCACTAAAAGATGGGTACCTAAAGCATGCAATTTTCCTACCCTCCTCCAGAAGAGAATTGAAGAAGCAACCGCTCCTTGTAAGCCAATTACTTTACAGGAAGTCTATTTATTTGTCAATAAAAAATTTGTCCCAAAATCCCG
>Ga0308411_10000932_pt1 | contig 19648 bp, 11 predicted proteins | sample HotsprottomLayer_2_FD_203530 | JGI IMG/M metagenome (GOLD analysis project Ga0308411, IMG submission 203530) | Hot spring phototrophic mat microbial communities from Octopus Spring, Yellowstone National Park, Wyoming, United States -... | ecosystem: Environmental > Aquatic > Thermal springs >...
TTCCAAATCCTTGAGCTGCGCGGCGATGCGTTGGGCGGCTTCCTCGTGCTCGGTCCAGGCTGTGCTGGGCAACGCTGCCTCGCGGAATCGTCGCTGGGCTTGGCGGAGCTCGGAGAGGCACGCGTTGATTCTGGGCTTGGTGCCGGTTGGTTTGAAGAGCGTCTCCATACGCTCTTCGAGCTCGCGCTGGGTCTCCCGAAGATGGACCAGGCCCCCTCCCGCCTGAAACAGCAGAGGTCCCAGTTCCCCGCCTCCTCCGAGAATTTCCCGTCCCCCGGCAACGAGGTCCTCATGGTCGAGGGCGAAGCGCCGGCGGAAGTCGGGTTCGCTCAGGCCACCGAGGAAAGCCTTCACTTCCTCTTCCGGCAGGGAAGAGCAATGGTCGGCCGCGAACAGTGTATTTCGGGTCCCTTTCCTCCGCCAGAATCGAAGCTCGCGGCCATCGGCCGCACGCAGAGTCAGGCCGATGCGTAGCTTCGCATAAGGATGGAGGAAGTCGTCTGGCGATTGGGGTGGGATTCCAAAAAGCGCTTGCCGGAGCGCCCTCAGGGCTGAAGACTTCCCCGCCTCGTTGGGCCCATAGATCAGATGCAACCCCTCCCGGCCGCCGCCGAGATCCAGGACCTCATCCGTAAACGGGCCAAAGGCAAGAAGGGCGAGCTCAAGGATCTTCATGGGGCTGCGAAGGGAATTCCGAACGGCTCCCTCATGGATCACGGAATCCTACGGCCGAACCAGTCGTTCTCTGAGCAGGAGGGCGACGTCATCCAGCAAACCTTCCAACCGCTCGGGCGTGGTGAGTCCAGATACCAGGTCGGGAGGAAGCTTCCGGACGAGGTCATCAAACACAGAGTCGGCAAGAGCGGTCAATCGTGTCGTGTCACGGAGCTCGCCCAGATAAGCCGCGAGCTCTGCCAGCGGAGCGGCCTCCATCTCATCGGCGATCGGGGTTCCAGGCAGCGAGGTTCGCAACAACACCTTCTCGACCCAGACCCTGCCGTTTCCCACATCGATTCCAACCTGGCGGATCTCGTTCAACCAGTGGGTCGGTCGGCTAGTGATGCTTGGATGAGCTGGCGTCGGTCCTTCGATCTCAACCCGGAGGGCAACGAGCCGGTCGCCACTTTCCCGAAGCAAGGCGGTAAGCCGCTCCTGGAATCGGAGCAGGAGCTCATCACCATCGCGTGCTCCCCTCGCATCGACCCGGCAAGTCTCCCAGCGGACCACGTCCAGCCATCGCGGCTCCGCTGAAACCACCCGCTGACTGTCATCCGCCGTCACGAGGAAACAGCCCTTCGGTCCGGTTTCTCGGGCATGACGCCCCTGGATGTTTCCCGGGAACACGATCCAGGGTTCATCGCGGTGGAGGATTTCCCGGGCATGAATATGGCCAAGCGCCCAGTAGTCATATTCCCGCTGCCGGAGGTCGGTCAGCGAGCAAGGGGCGTAGGGCTCATGCCCCTCACGCCCGTCGACGCAGGTGTGCAGGAGTCCGATGTTGAAGTAGCCCCCCAGCCGTGGAGGGTAGGACAAAGAAAGGTTGTCCACAACCACCCGCGCGGGAAAACTCCGGCCATGCACGGCGACCCCTTGGTCCTCCAGCACAACGGTCTCGGCACTGCGGTCGGAAAGCAAACGGACATTCTCAGCGAGCTTCAGATCCTTGGTCATTCGATTGGCGGCGTCGTGATTCCCCCGCACCAGAATCACCGGGATCCCCACCTCCCGCAACCGGGCCATCTGCCGACTGAAAAAAAGACCGGTGTTGTAGTCGGGCCAGTCACCGTCGTAAAGGTCGCCGACCAGGACAACGAAGTCCACCGATTCCCGGAGGGCTAGCTCAACGAGGTTCTCCAGCGCCCGGCGGGTCGCGCCGCGGCACTCGGCGACCGGTGCCCCCTCATATCGCTCCAAACCGCGTTGCGGACTGTCTAAGTGGACATCCGCGGCATGGATGAATTTCCACATCGATGAGAGCTATCCATCCGCTTCAGTAGGGCCTGACTCCAGATCAGACGATCCTCAGAATCATCCTCGAGTTTCAGTGTACGGATACTCCAGTCAGGTGACAATGACCAACGAGCCCCCCTCTTGACGGTTTTCGTTTGCTGGCCCAAGTTCACTTGGCAAGCTCACAACGGCTTCGATCTAATCAGGTCACGACTTGGTGAACGCACGCGCGTCCGTGGGAAGAAGATTCGCTGGAGGCTTGCAAAGGCCATGGAACCCTCGGCCAACGATGAAATCGAGGCCTTGGTCGAAGTCGCCCGAGCTATGGTGCCTGAGCGGAGACGGCGGTTTCTCCAAGCTGCGTGCGGCACCGACGCGGAGCTGCGGGCTGAGGTGGAGTCGCGGCTCCGCGACAACCGAGACCGACCAACTCAGAATTCGGAAACTGGGGCCGATTCACTCTCTGAACCACCTCATCGATCTCCAGATTCTGCCGAAACCCTCGCATTTGATCTAGTCTCTGCCGGGATTGATCCAACCACTGAGCCGACGCTTGAAGCGCGGTCAGTGCAACCCCCCGGTGTCCCGATCGATGTGGACGCTGAGCAACGTCGGCTGAACTTGCGGGACCGACTCTACCTGTTTCGGCAGGCGTGCCGCCTGGTACACAGCCTCCATCAACAGGGGCAGATCGATGGTCAGCTCCGCCCAGATCGCCTTTTGGTCGGGGACGATGGTGTTTGCCGCCTGGCTCCTCGCTCCTCCACCCAACCGGTTGAGTCCAGACGAGATGCGATGGAACTGAGCCAGCGGGAGAACCACAGCCGTGAGGGCTGGGAGGGGAAATCGGTGGATCCCCTCGGATTTTGCAGTCCTGAGCAAGCGTTGGGGCAGACCCCCACGACGCTGTCCGACATTTATGCGCTGGGAGTGATCCTCTATCAGCTGCTCGTGGGCCGCCGTCCGTTCCCGAACTTCGAGGTTGAGGAAAGGGAATGGGTCAAGGTGATCTGTGAGCAGCTGCCGGAACGACCGAGCCTTGCAGTCGTCCGCGGACCACGGCCAGGGGCTGTTCCCCCTGAGGCGACCTCGGAGGCGATTGCCAGGTCCCGTCGAACGACACCCCGACGTCTGAGCAGAGAACTGGCCGGTGATTTGGAACTGATCATTCTCAAGGCCCTGCGCAAGGAGCCAGAGGAACGGTACTGTTCTGCAGCCGAATTTGCCGAGGACATCGAAAACTACCAATCGGGACGACCTGTGCGGGCACGTCGGGGCAGCCGCACTTACGTCGCCGCGAAATTCCTCACGCGGCAGCCAGCTTTGGCCCTCGTAACGCTTGGTCTCGGACTGGCTCTGGTTTGCTGGCTGATTGCAGAACGGGCAAATCTGGCCTCGGAGCGGCTTCGACGCGAGCGGCTCGACCGCGCCTTTCAGGCCGCCCACACCATGGTGAATCAGCTTGCCGACGGCATCCGCCAAAACCACCAGTTGGAGGCGCCGAACGTTTTCGACGTCCGTCAGCGACTGCTGGGCAGCGCTGTCCAGTATTATCAGGACATCCTCGACCACCAGGGAGGAGCTGATCCGCAGGGGCGCGAATGGGATCTGGATGCCAGACTCCGGGCAGCCCGGCTCTGCCGGGCGGTGAGTCCACCCGCCGAAGCCGCTTGGCGGTACCGGGATGCGATTCGCCAGATGGAATCATTCCTCGTGGAACAGCCCACCGCTGCGCAGGTGCGTGAGGAGCTGGTTCGCGGGCTCAACGAGCTCGGCGAGATTCTGCTGGGGATGAACGAAGCGGGCGAAGAAACGTCACGGGTGTTGACGCGCGCCTTATCCCTGCTCGACCCGCAGGGAATCGGCAAGCCGAGTTCTTCTGCCAGGCGCCGTGAACTTGCCCGTACCTACACTCACCTCGCTGAGCTTGCGCGCCAACAAGGTGACTTTCCCCAGGCCCGGTCCTCCATTGAACGCGCGATCCAGATGGCGGCACCGCTGGTCGATCGGGAAACGGCCTACGGTGCAGACCTCGAACTTCTGGCTGGTGCCCACAGCGCCCGAGGGCGAATCCTCCTCGAGCAACAGGAGAGCCTGGATCTGGTCTGCGCGGCCATTCGCGAAGGCATCCGTATGCGCGAGCGGCTGGTCCACGACGATCCCAACTGGACCGAGCAGGCATACCAGCTGGCGGTTGAACTTTTTGACTTCGCAACCTTTCTGAAGTTGACCGGAGACCTCGCCGCGGCCGCGGAGCCTGGCCATCGCGCCGTGGAGCTTTTTGAGTCTCTGGACCGTCGTTTCCCCAACGCGACCCCGTATCAGCGCGGTCTTTACCTCTCCTACGATTTCGTCAGCCGCCTGCAGCATCAACAAGGCCAGATCACACCGGCACTGACTTCCCAGAATCAGGCCCGGAGTGTGCTGGAGCGATTGGTGGCCTCCGACCCTAAAGAGCCGATCTATCGGATCGACCTCTCACGCAGTCACAACTTCATTGGTCGATTGCTGCAAAAGGAGGGACGGTTCGCCGAGGCCCTCCGCTCCTTTCAGCGCGCAATCGACCAGCTCGAGAGCCTACCGGAGCGAACGGCCAATGATGATTACCAACTGGCCGTGAACCTCGCGGCGTGCGTGACATTGATCGGTTCTCGGGGCACGGTTTCTTCTCCAGATGACGAAGCAAGCCTAAGCCCTACCGATCGGCTCTATCGCCAAGTCTACGCCCAGCGTGCGGTAACAGCCCTCCGCAGGGCTGCCAGGAGAGGATTGCACGATGCCGAAAAGATCGGTGCCGACCCCGACCTGAAGATCCTCCAAAATGACGACGAATTCCGCAAACTCCTGGACGATCTCAATCAGCAGGACGTGGAGGCACGGGAAGGGAGTTCCTGATCCCAGCGACCTCCGCCGAATCCTCGTCTTGGATGCTGGCGGAAGCAACGTTATCCTATTGTTGAACAATTGGGATCGCCGAGGATCGGATGAAGCACGAAAGCGAGCGCAGGCCCATTGCGGGGAAGGACGGGAGCGATGCTGACACTTTGGGGACGCGACGAATGCAAGAGTTTCTGCGATCACCAGTCGCGACGTTCGTTCCTAAAGATCGGCGGGCTGGCAATGGGAGGCCTGAGCCTGCCGCAGTTGCTCGAAGCCGAAGCGCTCGGAGCCACGCGCGGAGCCGGCCACCGACCGACCCATAAGTCTGTCATTATGGTTTATCTTTCAGGGGGCTTGGCCCACCAAGACACGTTCGACCTCAAGCCGAATGCGCCGGAGGGGATCCGGGGGGAATTCCAGCCGATCGGGACTCGGGTCCCTGGGATTCAGATTAGCGAGCTTTTACCGATGATGGCCAGGGTGATGGACCGAGTGGCCGTGATTCGGTCCGTCGTGGGTCAAATCGACGAGCATTCGAGCTTCCAAAGCATGACTGGCTTTCCTATGGGGATCAGCCAGCGGGAAGGGAAACCACATTTCGGATCCGTGGTTTCGAAAGTGTTGGGCTCCGTCGACCCTGTTGTGCCGCCGTTCGTCGATCTCTCACCGGTGATGCAACACAAGCCATACAACACACCGGGACCCGGGATCCTTGGGGAGGCGTATCGAGCTTCACGGATGGAGGGAGAGGATCTGGCACTCTTGCGTCCCCCGGCCGGGATGAGTCAGACCCGCTTCGCGGGACGGCGACGGCTCCTCGACCAATTCGACGATTTTCGCCGGTCCGTCGATCAGGCCGCGCTCGACGGCATGGAGAGCTTTTACGACCAGGCATTCCGGGTCCTGACATCGAGCCGGCTCGCCCAGGCGCTGGACGTCGAGCGAGAAGATCCCAGACTGCGGGCCCGTTACGGCATTGGCTCTCCTGAACACCTCGGCGACGGTGCTCCGATGTGGAACGACCAGCTTCTGATCGCCCGGCGGTTGGTTGAGGCGGGAGCCCGGTGTGTGACGGTCGGCTACGGCTTCTGGGACACCCACGGTCAGAATTTCTCCTGGCTGCGCCAACGCCTTCCCCTGTTTGATCAGGGGATCTCAGCACTGATCGAAGACATTGAAGCTCGGGGACTTGACCGCGATGTGACGGTGGTTGTCTGGGGTGAGTTCGGGAGAACGCCCAGAATCAACAAGGATGCTGGCCGCGACCACTGGGCGCGGGTGAACTCGGCAGTCCTCGCCGGAGGTGGCATGAAGGTCGGCCAGGTCATCGGCGCCACGGACAAGCTCGGAGCCTCGGCCATCAACCGACCGGTGCACTACCGAGACGTTCTGGCGACGATCTATCACAACCTGGGGATCGATCCTCATGCCTTCGTTCGGGACAAGGCTGACCGTCCGGTCCATATCCTCCCACCGGGCTTTGAGCCGATCCAGGAGTTGATTTAGAGAGTTTGGGCCGGTCTTCGGGTTCTTGAGATCGCAGAGGATACCGGGGAGGACTTCAGCGGAGGAGAGGGCTGACCGCGGATCTGCTGGACAGCCTGCAACGCGCGGGGGATCAGGGCCGTCTGAAGAAAACGCCTCCCTTCATGACCATGCGAACGCGGCGGAGGGAGCTGATCGATTGGGTGGGATCTCCCTCGACGGCGATGAGGTCGGCGAGCATTCCCGGCTTGAGTGCGCCGAGGCGGTCGTCCAGACGGAGGACCCTGGCGGCGACGGTCGTCGCGGATCGCAGGGCCTCGACGGGCGTCATTCCGAAAGCGACCATCAACTCGAGCTCCCGTGCCCCGTCGCCGTGGGCAAAGACGCCGATGTCGCTGCCGTTGACGATGGTCACGCCCGCCTCGCGGGCTTGCTGGAAGAGAGTTCGAAGCCGGCCGAGAGGCTCCGGAATTGGCTCGCTTCCAACCCGCCAGCCCTGATTTTCCGCCACACTGATTTCAGAAGCCGCGAGGGTGGGGCAAAGGGCAACAGCACACTCCCGCATCAACCGGAAGATCTCTGGGTCGCCTCCGTACCCGTGCTCAATGGTTGCCACTCCCGCTAGCGACGCGCGGCGCATGCCTTCCCGGGATGATGCATGGGCCGCAACCATGATCCCGCTGGAACGCGCGGTCTCGACAATCAGCTTGAGCTCTTCGAGGGAGAAAGATGGCCGGATCGGGCCTCCGCCCATCGCGGCATCTGCGTAGACTTTGATCCAATCGGCACCGCGGCCAATCTGGTCGCGAACCACTCGGATCAGAGCATCGACGCCGTCGGCTTCTTCCGCACCTTGAGGAATCGTCCACTCCGGGGCATAACCCTTGGGTGCATAGCTCCCGGTTGCCACGATCGCGCGGGTTGCGATGAGCATGCGAGGACCAGGAATGATCCCTTGCTCCACAGCCTGTTTCAGCCCGACATCGGCATAACCAGCTCCCTCTGTCCCCAGGTCGCGAATCGTTGTGAAACCAGAAAGCAGGTCGCTGCGGAGATGATTCGTCGCCCGGCAAACCCGCAAGGCAAGCGGTTCCTTCAGGACCTGGTCGTTCCACGACGCCTCGTGGTAAGGGTGCAGCAAGACATGGGTATGGGCATCGATCAAGCCGGGAAGGAGGGTCAGCTCAGGAAGCTCAACAACCTGGGCATCGGCCGGTGTGTTGATGCGATGAGCCGGTCCGACCGCCTCGATCCGGTCGCCGTTGACGACCACCACCCAACCTTCATGAGAAGTCTCAGCGGTTCCATCGAACACGCGGGCAGGCTGGAGGACGATGGGCGGGGAGCTCGCCACAACTCCCTTGAGCAGGACGATGAGCCAGGCCAGAGTCGCCAAGAGTCGGCGTGCCCGCATGAATCGCTCCTTCGCTTGCACCGATGCGTCTGATGGAAGGTGGATCGCGAGCGCTCAGTGCAGACCGAGTCAATGGCTGTGTCCGTTGCCGTGGTGATGCCCCCCGTTGTGGTTGCCCTGAAACAGCGGATGCGCTGGATCACCACCGGAAGTGATATAGGCGATGAGGTCGAGGATCTCTTCCCGCGTCAGCTTATCCAGCAATCCCTTAGGCATCAGGGAGGCCGGAGCTTTCTCGCGGCTGAGGATTTCGGCCTTGCTCAAGATTCGCGGTTCGGTGCTGGCCAAGGGGTTTTCCACAATCTTGACCACTTCCGGCGTTTCCTCAACGATTAGGCCGGAGACGACCTGGCCGGAATCAAGTTCGATAAGAAACGCAGCATACTTGTCGTTGATCTTGGCGGAAGGCTCGAGGATGTTTTGGAGCAATTCCGCCGGCGATGGTTTGGGGTCGAGCCTGGTGAGATCCGGTCCGAATTCCTGCCCCGTTCCCTCCATGCGGTGACAGGAAATGCAGCTGGCCAGCTGAAAGAGCTGCTTGCCGTTGCTGTAGGATCGCCCGGCTTCGAGGTGGGCGATCGAGGGGGCAAGATCGTCAAATTGCCATTCCGTCCGAGGACGGGTCGACTTCAAGAGTTCGTCGGCAATCGGCACAGCGTGGCTTGCCAGGTAGGACTCAGGGGATGCCAGGTATTCGTCGAGATCCTCGACCACGTAGATGGCGCCATACATCCGCCGCCAGTGCCCTGGGTAAGTGCAAACATAGGGGTAGACCCCCATTTGCGACGGGGCCGTGAAACTGAGCCTCTGGGTTTCTCGCGGTTGGAGCAAGCGGCTGGCCAGGAGAACTCGGTCTGAGATTGGGACGTATTGACGCGCTGCCGCATCCGGCTGGGTGGCGGTGGCCTCGGCGAGCAATCCGACTTCTTCCAGGGCTCCTGGCTTGGTCACCACGAAGTTGTGCGGCATCATGTCGACGTTTTCGAACAAGATCTCCACGGGTCTGCCGGCCTGAACCACGATCCGGTCGACGTCGTACCGCATCTGCTCGAGGACCGTGCCGACCCGGATCACCCGTACGCCGAGGTCCGCGAGCTCCCTGCGGAGGTCGCGAGCCCGGTCTGGAGGTAATAGGGTCGTAAGGGAGTCCGCCAGCTGCAGCGCTTCGAGAGCCTCGGGGGAAGTTCGATCTGTGACGGGCGTCCGGCGCACGAAGGCGATGATGGTTTGGAGCAGAGGTGCTGCCTCCTCCGGGGGCCAAGCGACTGTCGGGATCTTTTGCAGGGCCAGGATCGCAGCGCGCCGGTCGACGTTCTCGTGGACAAACCGGCTCAGTGCCCGGACGGTCGAGGTTTCCTGCCCCCGGATGGAGGCAAGGGCGTTCATCGCTGCTCGGCGGATCGCTCCTTCCAGGCCGTCTCCCCCCAGCTCAAAGGCAACCTTGACTTCCGGAGCGGGAATCCCTTCTCTCTGAAACACGGCATTGCGACTGGCGTCGAGCACACGGATGGTGAAACCGTCCAAACGCTTGCTGAATAGCGCCTCCGTGCGATTGAAGACGACCACCGAATCAATCGGCAGTTCGCTTCCAAGGTCCAATTCCCACCAGGGATTGGTGGTCATTTCCTGAGTGTGGGTTTGGCCGCCGGCGGAATATACCCCGCTGGTGTTGCCGTCAATGGCCCGGGATGCGTCACCGTCACCGAAGGTGTTGATCTGCGTTGCTTTCCCTTGGGGTGCGACGTTGCGACCGTCGCTATATACCTCAACCTCGGCAAGGGTGAGGGTGCCGGGGCGGGGCAGCTCGATTCGAACATAACGGCCGATGATGGCCTGAGGCTTCGGGCCTGGAGCGAACTTTGGCGGCAGTCCCCGGAGCAATGGTTCAATCTTCGGATAGAATGCCGCGCGCAGTGCTGGATCGCGAATCCAGGGGATCGCGCTGAGCAGGTCGCGAAGCGAGGCGGGGGAGGGAGCCAGCAGCTCCCACACTGCCTCGACGTCTCCATCAGCCGCGATGAGACCGGCAATTCCGAACTGGCGGATCGAGGGATGTTTCCCGGTGGTCGCCAGAAGCGCAAGCTCGCTGCGGGCGGAAATCAGCTCCGAGCGGGGACGGTCCGTGAGCAACCGCGCGAGATCGAGCGCCACAACCTCGCTCGGAGCATCCTCCAGGGAATCGTGTTGAGTGAGGGTATGGATCAGAACCAACGTCTCGGTGCGATTCTCCAATCCGGCCAGTTCCGCAAGGGCGCGCCGCCGATCCTCCTCGCGAATGCCCTTGCGAACCAGGATTTCCCGCAGCACGTTCCGATCGCGCTTCATCCTGAGGAGCTCGGCGGAGTCGATGCGGCTGAGAAAAAAACGTGCGCCGGCGGGGCTTGTGAAATCCAGTGGACGTCCCTGGGCGAGAGCCTTCCGGATCGTGGGTTCGAGAGCCCGCATGGTTTCGCCCCGGGTGTATTCCAGGTAGTAGTCGGATGGATACGCCGCACTGATCACGACGATTTCCATCGCCTCGGGAACTTGGAAAAAACTCGCAGCCCGAACCGCTTCCAGCCGGACCCGTGGATGCGGATCGGCAGCGAGCTTCCGGAACCAGGCCAGGGCATCGGGAATCCGGTGGCGCCAGGAGCAGAGGACCCTGGTAGCGGCGGCCCGAGCCCGTCCATCCCGAGCCTGCAGCAGGCAAGTCAGCAGATTCTCGTTGACGACGTCATGAAACTGATGAACCCAGAGAGCTTCAAGGAGATGGTGCTCCCGCTCGGGGTCATCCCCAGGCAGCGAGTCCACCCAGGACTTGACGGCTGCGAGCACTTCGCGGGTGTCGCGCCGGCCGAGCTCGACTTTGGCACGTTCCCGAACTCGGTCCTCTGGCTCCTTGAGCAACTCGAGCAACGCCGCAATGGGTGCCCCGGCGATGCGGGCCGGTTTCAACAGATCACGGCCTTTGTAGGTCACTCGATAGACCCTTCCATGCGATCGGTCCCGGCTGGGATCGCGGAGGTTGTGCTGCATGTGGCCGATGATCGGATTTTGCCAGTCGAGAAAGTAAAGAGCCCCGTCAGGGCCAATCTCGAGATCGGAGGGGCGAAAGTTGGGGTCACTGGAAAAGAGGACGGGCTCCTGTTCCTCAGCGGTGAAACCGGAGTCGGCCTCGAGAATCTTGTAACGATGAATTCCCTGAAATCCGATCACGTTGGCAACCAGGTAATGACCCTGCCAATCCTCGGGAAAGTGGCGGCTTGAGAGAATCTCAGTGCCTGGACAGGGGCGTGTGCGTTGGGGAAAGAACGGCTTCATCTCCCGGTGCTTCTCCGGAAATTCGAGGTGTCCGGAGAAGGCGGTTGCGAAGTAGTTCAGATTGCCCGTGCCGTCGGTGACGAAGTCCTGCCCCCAGCGGTCAAAGACGTGGCCATGAGGATTGGCGAACGGATAGGTGATGTAAACCTCGAACTTTTGCGATCGCGGCTCGTACCGAAAGACACCTGCGTTGGCCAGCCGGACGGGCGGACCATACGGCGTTTCCACCTGGGTGTGGTGGAAGGTCCCTTCTTGAAAGTAGAGGGCTCCTCCGGGATCGAGCCGAAAGCTATTGGCCGTGTGGTGCGTATCCGCCGAGTCCAGGCCGCTGAGCACTCGTTCTCGGAAGTCGGCCCGGTCGTCCCCATCCAGATCTTTCAGCAGCATGAGGTCGGGGGCCTGAGCCACCAGAACTCCCTGCGGCACGATCTCAAAACCGGTGGGGCAATGAAGGTGGTCGGCGAACGTGATCTGGCGGTCGGCGACCCCATCCCCGTCGGTATCCTCGAAGATCAGGATCTTGTCGTCCATCGGCTCCTTGGGTTTCCAGTGCGGATAGGTCGGCCAGACGGCAACCCAAAGGCGGCCGCGGTTGTCAAAGGTCATTTGGACGGGGTTGACCAGATCGGGAAACTCCTTTTCGGAAGCAAACAGGTTGACCCTCAATCCCTGACCGAGCGTCATTCGCTCAATGGCCTGGTTACCATCCAGGAAGAAGTGTTCCCCGTTCGGACCAGGCCCCGGTTTGTTGGTCGTCACGGGAATGAAAGGGGGCGTGTTCTGGTCGTCGACCTCAAGATCCTGTCCTTGAGCAAGAGCCCAGATCCGGCGATCTCGATTGGCGGTCATCACCTCGAGGATTTCCATCTCCCGCTGCATCACTTCCCGGTTTGTTTGGCCGTTGACGAACCGCAAGTCGGCCCGGCCTCCGTAGATCGAGTATCCATCGACTGTCCGATAGCGGTGAAACCAGTGGAAGTTTTTATCAAGGATGGCCTGCCGCAATCGTTCCAAAAACTCGGGATCCCGCCGGGGCTGCGGAAGATTGCCAAACAATGCCCCGTCGACGATTTCCGCCAGGCGACGATTCCCCTCGGCGGTCAGATGGATCCCGTTGATCGTCAGCGGGCTGTCAACCTGGGCGTAGAGTTGGCGGGTGGGGTGGAAAAGATCGACAAAGGGGATGTGGCGGGCGTGAGCAACTTCGGCCATTGCCTGGGTGAACCGCTCTAGCCGCTCGTTGTTTTCCCGGCCGTCCGGAAGGGAGGGATCACGCAGATTCTCATGAGCAATCGGCGAGAAAAGGACCAATCGAGGAGCGGTCAAGCCGTTGTATCGCTCCTGCAAGGTATGGTCGATGAAGTCCGCAAGCTCACGGCGAAATCGATCCAGGTCCCCAAAGGATTCGTTGTAACCAAAGAAAGCAAGAACAACGTCGGCCTTGGTTCGGCGGAGCCATTCGTCCGGAGTGCCGAAATCAGCAGAGCGAAGGCGAAGGGTCAGTTCATCTCCCGAGAAACCCAGATGGCGAATGGTCAGCTCGTGCTCCGGGAACCGGCTATGCAGATAGACCTCAAGCCAGCCGTCATGTTGCATCCGATCAGCGAGGGTGTTGCCAATCAGGCTGATCCGGTCCCCCTTTCGGAGTTCCAAGGCGGGACGCGCATGGAACCCATGTGCGCCGTCAAGACGCAACGGCATTCCACCAAGAACGAGAAAGACCAGACTGGCCAGGACCAGGATCGGCGTCCTGAAGGGGGTACGATCGGCAATTGCGACCTGTTGGAGCCGATGGATGTTCAACATCTTGCAACAATCCTTGTGACCGATGGGACAATTCCAGAGGAGGAGAAGGCCGCGCGAGATGGCCGCCGTGGGGCTTCAGCTGTCCAAGCTTTCCCTGGGAAGGATCCAACTGGCACTCCCACCCGTCCTTGATGCACTTGAACTCATTGTGGGGGTGGCGAAACCACAATGCAACCCGAGAGGCTGCAAGGTTCCCGGACGTCCCTTGGGCGAAGATTCCGGTCCCAGCCACGGCGATCCGTCACTCCCCCGTCGTCGCCAAACGCAACTCTCCCTGCGCAAGCGCTTTGGCCTTCCGCGACCAGGCCCGGACCAAAGTGATCCCCGCTGTTGCTAACCCGAAGGCCAGCCCAACCCAGAGCCCGACCACTCCGTAACCAGCTGGAAATGCCAGCAAATAGCCAAGCGGAAGGCCAATGACCCAGTGAGCAACCAGCGTGCAAAACATGGGCGTTTGCGTATCCCCTGCTCCCCTCAGCGTCCCCGTGGAGACGCCTTGCAAGCCGTCGAAGAGTTGAAAAGCGGCGGCCACGAGCATTAAGGTCCCGGCCATCGCAACGACAGCGGTGTCGGTCGTAAAAATCGACGCCAGCCGCTGCGGGATGATGGCCATCACCAGCCCCGCCGCGATCATGAACGAGGTACCTAAGGTGAGCGCCATCCACCCAGCCCGTCCCGCCGCGCTCGGTTCACCCCGTCCCAGGGCCTGGCCGACCCGGACCGCCCCCGCAGACGCAAGACCGAGAGGGATCATGAACGTGATACTGGCCACATCAAGCGCGATGTGGTGAGCTGCAAGCGCCACGGGGTCGAGCAAACCCGCCAAGGTGGTGGCCACCGCGAAAACGCCGACTTCCAACGTGACGTGAACTGCCGCCGGAAAGCCAAGGGTCAGAAGCCGCCAGATTCGGCCAAAGCTCGGCCACCAGGGGAGAAGTGAACGTCGATCCCCGTGTCTTGCCTCGTGAACCAAAACCGTTCCCAACAAGACAGCAGCTAAATAAAGCCTTGCGATCGTCGTCACCCACCCTGAACCCACCACTCCCATGGCGGGGAACCCCCAATGACCATAAACCAAAATCCAATCACCTATGATGTTGAGGATATTGGCACTGACCAACGCGAACGTGACGGGTTTGACCAGCCCAATCGCTTGCAGGTAGCGCCGAAAGGCGGCATAAAAAAACAGAGGCACGGTTCCCCAGGATAAGGCATGGAGAAACGGCACGGTTTCCGTAAGTACGGATGCGTGCACACCAAGCCATCTGAGCCAACTCATTCCACCAGCGATGGCAAACATCACCCAAGGGGAGAGAGCCAGGCTTAAATAAATACCCTGAACCAACCACGAACGGCACTCATGGCGCTGCCCGGCACCAAACGCCTGAGAGATGAGGGGGTCGAGTCCCAGAAGCAGCCCCATGCCAAAAATCGCAATGGCGAAATAAACGGCGCTCCCTAGACTGACCGCTCCGATGGCCTCAGCTCCCAGCCGTCCCACGAAGATCGTGTCGACAATCCCCATGCTCATCCAGCCGAGCTCGGCCAGGATCACAGGCCCGGCGAGTTGCAGAGTCGCCTGGAGCTCCCCCTGGAAGCCTGGTTTCAGCAACTTCATGGTCAGCACGATGCCCTCTCACTGGGGAAACCGACCACCGCTTCCAACTTCTTCTGGACCGAGCATGACTCGCTGTGGACACAGACAAGGGATCACCGGTTCGCGCGTGTCACCCTGCTTTCCCAGCACCGAAAACGGTCTGCAGACTGGAGCTCCTCAAACGACGAGGCCTGAAGCGAGAAGCCATTTCCCCCTTCATCCACATTGCCTCAGACTTGACTCGGTGGCTAACTTGCATTGGATCGTGTCCCTCGTGGTGGCTCCTCCCCGGTTGTTGTCGCCGGGCGAATGAACGTGTCAAGAAGGTCGGAAACCATGACCAACGCCCAACCGACGGTTCCCGGCTCGAGCGGTGCTCAGGCTGAGACTGACCCTCGATTTCCGTCAGGCCCCTGGCGGGGGTTTTTTCTCATGGCACATCTCCCAGGTCGCCATCAGATGGAACTTTCGCTCACCTTCCAGCAAGGTGTGATGGTGGGCGAAGGACGCGATCTCATCGGCGCCTTCCTGATCCGCGGGCGATATCAGCTCGAAGATGGCCAATGCTGGTGGACCAAGCGCTATCTGGGCAAGCATGATGTCTCCTACCACGGATACAACGAAGGCAAGGGAATCTGGGGCCTTTGGGAGATTCCCCCGGGCTGGCGCGGTGGTTTCCAGATCTGGCCGGAGTCCATGGGGGATCCGTACCGACCCCGAATGGCCGTGGCCCGAGATCAGCCGCTCGAGTCAGATGACGAAATCTTGAGCTCGACGGCCGTCGAGCTGGAGTCGAGCGTTGATGAACTTCACCCTGTCGAAGCGGCTGGGAGTTGAACTCCAGTCGGCCGCGGCGACCGTGAGCGTCGATCCACCGAGTTCGGAGCAGCCAGCGTGGCGGATCCAACCCTTTCAACCGGCACCCACCAGTAGCCTTCACCAGAGGGCGCGGATCCACGAGCGGCGACATGCCGCTGGGGTTTCACCGCGGAGCCACCGCCTCAGATCGTCAGCCAAGGCCTGGCACGAAGGGTACCGCCGCTCGGGCTGCTTGGCCAAGGCCTTATGGCAAATGGCGGCCAGGCCTCGAGGAACTGCCGGTGCGACCTCCCGCGGCGACGGCGGTTCATGGTGGATCGTATGGAAGAGGACATACGGGGGTGGACCTGAAAAGGGAGGTCGGCCACAGAGCAGTTCATAGAGAACCGCCCCCAGGCTGTACTGGTCGCTCGCTGGCAAGATCTCCGACTGTCCCCCCTGTGCCTGCTCAGGCGCAACGTAGGCTGGGGTCCCAAGGATTCGCCCCGGCGGTGTGGGGACTTCTCCCGAATCTGGCCGATAAGCGATCCCAAAATCCATCAGGAAGGCCTCACCCCGGTAATCCAGCCGAACATTCGCCGGCTTGACATCCCGGTGGACGATTCCCAGGCTGTGAGCATATGCAAGGGCTTCAGCAATCTCGGCGACAATTTGAGCCGCGCAGCGCGGTGCCAGAGGCCCCTCTGCGATCAGCTCCGAGAGGCTGTGCCCCTCAATCAAACCCATGGCGATGTAATGTCGGCCACCGTCGTGGCCCGCTTCGTAAACAGGGACGATGCGGGGATGCCGGAGCCGCGCAAGGGCCCGAGCCTCGCCCAGGAACCGTTCCAAAGCCCGCGCCGTAAGTGAACTCCCCAGGCGCGGAAGCTTGAGGGCAACCTCGCGCTCCAGGATTGGATCGAACGCCCGGTAGACGGTAGAGTGACGCCCTTCCCCTAAAACGCCAAGCACCTGAAACCGAGCCAGCGTACCCCCAATGCGACCGATCCCCAGGGCTTGCCTCTGATCGATGAGCTGAACTCGACCCTTCCTGGCGGCTCGCTCCCCTGGCCCCACGCCTAACCCAGAAGCAGGATGTTGGTGGGATCCCCTCTGCCGGTTCTCCAAAGACCTCATCCAGTGTTCACTCGTCCCCGGGCAAGCAAATTCAGAGGAAAACTCATGGTCTGTCCAGACGCTTTCACCGTCCGGCTCGAACCCTTCCACGAAGAACTCACCGCTCTCGATCGATCCTCCGATGGGCAGAGGATCGATCACCCTCGCCGTTTCCGAGCACCGGGGAAGATCGCTTTTCGGCGGCGACTGCAACCTGTTGGACAACCCTGCGTAAGCGCCAGGCCGCCGCGGAGCAGCCATCCCTGAGGCACGGCGGGGGAGGGGTCCCAAAACGTTCGTCCATCCTGAATCGGGGTTGGCCAGCGCGGTGGTGGGAAGCTTGGACAGACAGCGGGGACAGCGGAAGATGCGGCCCAATGGGTCGTCGCCAAGCCGTGACGTTCGTCCACACGTCGGGTTCGGGCACTGCGCGATGGTTGCCATCTTGAGCTCCCTTGCATCCTGCTGATCACTCATTCCGGCCGAAACCCTGGTTCGAAGACAGATCCAACAGACCGAGCTCATCGACCCTGCGTTGGAGCTGAAGTCGATCATTGCCGACCCGTGCGGGCACGACCGGGCTTCATTCTTCAATCCTGCTCCTCCAGTGAGAGCGCCACGGTCTTTGCGGGAAACCCAGTGGATCGCTGTCGATTCAGGATCTGCGTGATCGATCAGAGCGGACAGTACCCTCCGCTCCGTTCCGCCTGCAAGCAAAGAACCGCACAGTTTGCAGGCCTCGCGAATCACGATGCCCTAAACTCGATATGGCCCGCCCAATCTCCCAGCCTTAGAACCTGGCCCTTACGGGCGTCGTTGGACGAGCAGCTCGACAGCTGATCCCTCGCCAGCCCTCGAGGGACCGGCTAGAGTATCCAAGATCACCCCCCACCCCGAACCTCGGCTGGGTCGCGATCGGAGTGGTTTTTATCAGCATCGAGCCTATTCCGGCAAGAGAGGGGCCATCCAAGGTTGCTCCGTCCTTGGCGACCGGGGAAATCTGCAAACCGACGAATCCCAAAGTGTGCGGACCATGGGACAGACCATCTTAGACAAGATCGTTGAGGCGAAACGGGTGGAGGTGGCTGAAGCCCGCAAGCGACTTCCCCTCGAAGAGCTCGAGGCACAGGCCGCAGAGGCTCCGCCGGTGCGTGATTTTCACGCCGTCTTGGCCAGTCCAGGACCGATCCACTTGATTGCCGAGGTGAAAAAAGCCAGTCCCTCAGCCCAGGTAATCCGGACCGACTTCGAGCCTGTTTCGATCGCCCGAGAGTATCAAGAGGCAGGCGCGACCTGCATTAGCGTTCTCACGGATTTTGCCTACTTCCAAGGCCACCTGTCTCACCTGGCACGAGTCCGAGCCTCCGTGGCGATTCCCCTTCTTCGAAAGGACTTCGTGATCGACGAATACCAGGTGGTGGAAGCACGCCTCGCCGGTGCTGATGCCGTCCTTCTCATCGCCGAAATTCTCGACGATCTCATGCTTTCCTCGCTCCTCGACCGGATCCACTCCCTAGGCATGACGGCACTTGTCGAGTTGCATGATGCAGCGAACCTCCCTCGGGTTTTGGCGGCGGAGCCCAGCCTTGTGGGAATCAATAATCGAGACCTCCGCCAGTTCAAAACCGAGATCGAACACACCCTACGGCTCCGGGATCAGATTCCGCCCCATATCCCCGTCGTCAGCGAAAGCGGCATTCAGACCCGTGAACAGGTTGAGCGGCTTGAAGCCGCGGGGATCTCGGGGATTCTGGTCGGTGAAAGCCTCATGCGGGCGCCCCAGATCGGTCCCGCCGTTTGCCGATTGCTCGGTCGAGATCCTCGTTACTAGGACGGTTCGGAAGATGGAATCGTCTCGAGCACGTGAGGCGAATCCCATCGTCAAAAAAAGAACGGTGCGGGGAACCGGGAAACGAACGTTGCGATCCACCGCTTCACCTCAACAGAAAAGACCGCTCCATCCCCAACGAACGGAGGCGGATGAGAAGCAGAACCGAAGCCTAATCACCCGTCGGCCGGCGCGACCGTCAAAACCACACCAAAACGGGAATTTCAGCCGGGCACCTCGTTGACAAGGCTCAGGCTAGCCGTTATGACTGTCCAAACGGTAGCTTGGTGAATCAATTCTTAACGATCCTAGCAACATAAAGCGAATTCCTTGGGAGACGAATCTTCCCCCTCAATGGGGATGATTCATCCTGCTTTGTGGCGTCATGCCGGCGAACCCGATCGTCCGCATGCCCGTTTTCGCCGACCCTGTCGAATGGGGACACGTCCATGGTCGGGTCGTTGAGGACGCGCCCCGATCCATCCGAGGAGAGCGCAGCCAACCATGAAAGACCTGATGCGCGGCACGATCTTGGGAGTCGTCACGTTGACCCTTCTGACGCTAGGGGGGTGCGGTGAGAACAATGAGGCTCGAATCGAGCAACAGGGGATCACTCCGCCAGGCGCGGCTGCGACCTCCGAAGACGGCCTGAAGGTCAAGGTGGAGGTCAAGACGACCAATCCCTACGGAGTCGGACCCAAGGCGCCTCCCTCCTCGGGAGCCACATCCAAACCCGCCCCCGCCGAGGCAACGGAAAATTGAGACGGTCGAACCGGCCAAGGGCAGCCGATCTCTGGAGAACTTCCGTCCAGCTCTGAGAAGCCTTCCGTCTTGGCGCGTGGAATCCACGCGCACATTCTGCGTCTGTTTTCATCCGTCATACCCCGAGGGAGTCACCTGTCTTATGAAACCCACGCATCGAGGATTCACCCTGATCGAGTTGCTCGTCGTCATCGCGATCATCGCGGTGCTGATCGCGCTTCTGCTGCCGGCCGTGCAAGCCGCCCGCGAGGCAGCCCGGCGTGCTCAATGCACCAATAATCTCAAGCAGTTGGGACTGGCAATCCACAACTACCACAGCGCGACCAACGCCATCCCACCATCGGGAACACGCAACGGAGACTGGACCCCCACCGGCGGAACCCTCTTCCAGCCCGGTCCTCCGAATTCCTTCATTCAGAATTATTCGATGAAGACCCACCTCTTGCCCTACATCGAGCAACAACAGGTCTTCAATTCGTTCAACTTTGAACATAATCCCGGCCCCATGGGCGCAGGACAAGCCTTTCTGCCGAATCCCTGGCAGAATCTCGGCGGTTGGATCAACTCGACCGCCTACCTGGTGAGGATCAACATGTTCCTCTGCCCCTCAGACATGAACCCGGGCAACCTCAATGTCGCCAACACGAATTACCCCAACAACTACGGCACGCACCGGGGGTTTGCGCAGATCAATTGGGCACCCAACGGC
>Ga0308411_10000933_pt1 | contig 19643 bp, 16 predicted proteins | sample HotsprottomLayer_2_FD_203530 | JGI IMG/M metagenome (GOLD analysis project Ga0308411, IMG submission 203530) | Hot spring phototrophic mat microbial communities from Octopus Spring, Yellowstone National Park, Wyoming, United States -... | ecosystem: Environmental > Aquatic > Thermal springs >...
TGGCCAACTCCGTCGTTAGCGTTCTTTCGGCCGATATGCTAGCTGGAGTCGCGCATCAGATGGCCGCTCGCATTTATGGGGGCGAATTGCCAAGCGGCCATCTCGATGCTGTGGGTCTGCCTGTCCTACCTGGAATTCGCCTGGATGTGGGGCCGGCACGGCTAGCTTATGCGGGCCAGGATCATGTGCTGATGACCTCTCCTTTCACCCTGGGCCGCGATCCGGCCTGTCATCTGGTGTTCGCTACCGAACAGTTCCCGCATGTCTCGGCTCGGCATTGCGATATTGTGTTGGATCAGTTCGGTTATGTGCTGCACGACCGCAGCCGACATGGTACTTTGCTTAACGAACGACCCGTGCAACAGGCTGCCCTGTCACCCGGCGACTGGATCCGACTGGGGCCGACCGGGCCGGTGCTTCGCTTCCTGGGGCAGCCGACCGAGCGACCTAGTTGCAGTGCGGCAGTCTCGCGGTAGCCAGGAGAGTTTCGCATGCGCATCCGCCACAAGATTCCCTCGATCTTCAGTCTGTCGATGGTGGACATGCTCTGCTGTGCGCTGGGCTGTGTGATTCTCGTCTGGCTGCTCAATGCCCGCATGAGTCAGGAAGAAATCGAGGAAAGCCACTTGCAACTCGACGAATTGCGAGCGCAGGTGAATGCAGATCGCCTTGAGAGTCAGCGACTGCTGGCCAGTGCCCGCAGTGAACGCGATCAGGTGTCTAGCCACTTGCGGCAACTGACCACCGAGCGGGATCAGTTGGCTAGCCGCTTGCGTGAGTTGACGGCCGAGCGAGATCGCCTTGTGGCCAGTGCGTCACGCCTGGAAGACGAGCGGAGCCGACTGTCTGGACTGCTGGCGAGTGAGCAAAAGCAGAGCAAACAACTCGCCGGAGAACTGGCCACGGCCCGTGAACGCTTGCAAGGTCTGGAGTCCGACATGCGTTCGACCACGGCCCGGCTGGAGGAGGAACGCAAGCGGGTCGCTGGGCTGGATCGTCAACTGACCGAACGGCTGACCGAATTGCGTGGATTGCGTGCGGATCTCAGTGCCGGGGAGAAACGCCTCCAGACGGAGAAAGCCCGTCTGGAGGCCTTGACTGACAGCATGGAGCGTCAGCAAAAGGAACTAGCGACAGTGAATCGTCAGTTGGCCGAGGCCGTCCAGGCACGCGATCGGCTCAATCTGTTGCTGGCGGAGCGGCAACGCGACCTGGAAAAGGCTCTGAGTCGCGAAGAAGCTCTCAAGAAGGATCTGGAAAAGCGACAGGCCAACATGACCGCCACCGAGAAAGCTTTCGCTCAGGCGGAGCGGGAGCGACAGGCGGCCCTGGCTCTGGCCAACGCGCGTGTAGCCAGTCTGGAAAAGGAGAGTGCCCGATTGCGAGCCGCCGCCGAGAATCGGTTTGCCGGCATCACCTTGACGGGTCGTCGCGTCGTGTTTCTGGTCGATGCCTCGGGCAGCATGTACTACGTCGATGAGAAAACGGTCGCTCCCCAGAAGTGGACGGAGGTGGCCAACACGGTTGCACTGCTCATGCGGAGTCTACCGGATCTGGAAAAGTATCAGTTGATCGTCTTCAACCGTTCTGAGCGTTTCCCACTAGGACAAATCGGCCAGTGGATCGACTACGACCCACGCCGCTCGCCTGACCAGGTACGAAAGGTTCTAGAAGAGATTCGTCCTAGTGGTGGCACGAACCTATACGCCGGCTTGAAGGCCGCCTTTGACTATCGGCCGCTGGGGCTTGATGTGATCTATCTGTTGTCGGACGGTCTACCCAGTGTCGGCGAGGGGCTGTCCCCGGAGCAAGCCAAGACGTTGAACGAGCAGGAACGCGCCCTCATTCTCGGTCGCCACATTCGCGACACCCTCAACCGAGACTGGAACGTGGTTCGACCAGGCCTTCCTAAAGTGCGGATCAATTCCATTGGCTTTTACTACGAGAGTCCCGACCTCGGCTCGTTTCTGTGGGCCTTGTCGCGAGAACACGACGGCAATTTCGTTGGCATGAGCCGACCGTAACCTGCATTTGTGCTGGTAAAAGAAGTGGATTGGGACAGGAACGGCCCCGCTCCTTCGCGATAATTCAGTGTACCGACATCAAGCCAAACTCGTGCGATTCCGAAGGAAGAGATAAGACAAGGGGGGGCAGCTCGTTTGACCATGCCGTTGGATCTCTCTAGGATGAGGTCACTACGGGTATGCCAGACGAGGAACAATCGCCTTTTGGCAAGTGCGCAAGGTGAGTGGATCATGGCCACCGACTTTCGCTTGAAGGAAACCCTGCCAGAGATTACCGAGGCTCTGGTCGCCACCTATGTCGATTGCAGTCGAACCAGCCACCTTGGTCACAAGCCGTTGCCTAGTCGCGAGGCTATCGCCGACATTCTCGCTGATTTTCTCGACCTCCTCTATCCGGGCATTTGGCGACGACAGAATCTGCATCTGGGCAACATCGAGTACTATGTGGGCGATCTGATCGACAAGTTGCATGACAAGCTGACCTTGCAGATCATGCGTGCCTTGTTGCATGAATACAGTTGTTTGCCCGCTGAGCAACGACCGCCCATCGACTTGGAGAGTGTCGCCCAGCAAAAGACCATCGAACTGCTCCGGCGACTACCCGACCTGCGCTCGATTCTCGAACTGGACGTACAAGCTGCCTACGAAGGGGATCCGGCTGCCAAGAGTTTCCACGAAATCATCTTCTGCTACCCCGGCCTGGAAGCAGTGTCTATCTATCGCATCGCTCACGAATTACTGTTGCTTGGTGTGCCACTCGTGCCACGCATGATGACCGAATATGCGCACTCCAAGACCGGCATCGACATCCATCCCGGCGCACGCATCGGGCCAGGATTTTTCATCGATCACGGCACAGGAGTTGTCATCGGCGAAACCTGCGACATCGGTCGAAACGTCAAGCTCTATCAGGGCGTGACTTTGGGTGCCTTGTCCTTCCCTCGCGACAGCGCAGGCAACATTATCCGCGGCATGAAACGCCATCCCACGCTGGAAGATGAAGTAGTCGTCTATGCCAATGCCACCATCCTGGGAGGCGACACGGTCATTGGTCACCATTCGGTGATCGGCTCGAATGCCTGGATTACCCAGAGTGTTCCGCCAGGCACAGTCGTGACTCTGGAAAAGCCCAATCACCGCTTCCGCGGTTCACAGTCTTCAGGACTAACGGTGCCGATCGACTACCAGATCTGACGCGATGACCGCGCTAGTCCTCGACTGCTCAAGTGATCTGGAACTCGCGCTCCAGCGAGCTACGGAAGTGTTACGTCGCGGTGGACTGGTGGCCATTCCTACGGAGACGGTTTACGGACTAGCTGGGCACGCCCTCGATCCCGAGGCCGTTCGCCGCATCTTCGTCGCTAAGGGACGGCCCAGCAACAATCCGCTGATCGTCCACATCGGCACCCTCGAACAAGCTCGTGCTTTGACTACGAACTTCCCCGAGATGGCCGACCGCCTGGCGAAAGCGTTTTGGCCCGGCCCTCTGACTCTCGTTCTGCCGAGTGCCGCGGTGATTCCGCCCGTGGTGACTGCCGGCGGTGCGACAGTGGCCCTGCGCATGCCGGCACATCCGGTCGCTTTGCGCTTGCTACGCGAGAGCGGTTTGCCCCTGGCCGCTCCCAGTGCCAACCGCTCGACGCGGCTATCGCCCACTCGAGCCGACCACGTTGTCCACGACTTGGCAGATCGCATCGACCTGATCCTCGATGCTGGCCCCACGACAGGCGGCATCGAATCGACCGTGTTGGATCTGACGCATCAGCCGCCTCGGTTGCTTCGGCCGGGACTTCTCTCGCCGGCAGCCCTGGAAGCGATTATTGGCCCCATCGACCGAACTGCTCCGGTTTCCACAGCCACAGCTCTGCCCTCCCCTGGCCTGCTCGAACGCCACTATGCCCCGCGAACGCCTCTAGAGTGCGTCTGTGATTCCGGACATCGTGTACGAGAATTGCTAGCCACTGGGCAGCGTGTCGGCTGGGTGCCGCTCGACACGACGGGAGAACGGATTCCTGAAGTACAGACCGTCGTCTTGCCTGCCGATCCGATGGCCTACGCGGCCAGACTCTACGCCGTCTTGCACGAACTGGATCGGGCCGGACTGGATCGCATTATCGTCGAACAACCACCGGCAGACGAGGCTTGGTTAGCGATCCGCGATCGATTGCGACGTGCCGCAGAGCCGAGGAAATTATCTTCCTGAATGACGCAGAGTGTGGCCAAGGCCGGTTTTCTGAGAGCGGGTCTTACGCATGCAGCGACAGATACGCCCACGGAAAGTAGGCACTCTAGGAACTCGGAGTGTTCAGGCTGGCCCGGCCAACTTGACACTGTGCAGGCCACGGCATAGCATCCCGAGGTATACTCATCCTCTGCGAGGGCCGCTCCAATGCCACACGCCACTCAAATGTCAGCGGCCGACACTGGCCTGCTCGTCATCGATGTCCAGGAAAAATTGCTGCCGTTCATCCCCGAGGCGACAGCCCTGGTACGCAACATCGACTTTCTAGTTGAAGCGGCCCGCCTGTTGGACATGACGATCCAGGCCACGGAACAGTATCCGCGTGGTCTGGGAGCCACGGTCGAGCCATTAGCCGGCAAGTTGCTGCATCGTCTAGAAAAGACGGCCTTCAGTTGTTGTGCTATCCCTGAGATCGTCGAAACCTTCCATCGCCAGGGGCGGCCCAAGATCGTGCTGGTGGGCATCGAGTCGCACGTCTGTGTGCTGAACACGGCTCTGGATCTGCTGGCTCAGGATTTTCGCGTCTACCTCGCCGTCGATGCCGTTGCCGCTCGCTACCGCATCGATCACGACACGGCTTTGCGCCGACTGGAACAGGCCGGTGCGATCCTGACCACCGTCGAGACGTGCGCCTTCGAGTGGATCGGCGGTGCCAGTCATCCGAACTTTAAGGTCATTAGCCGACTCGTCCAGAATCGCATGAAGGAACTCTCCTCTTCCTGACATCCTTCCAGACCACCGAGGATTCTCGACATGCCAGCTTATCCTCCGCTCAATCCCACGCCTCGCTTGTTGCTTGGACCGGGTCCCAGCGATGCTCCTCCTTCCGTCCTGCGTGCTATGGCCACGCCTCTGGTCGGCCATCTCGATCCGCAGTTCCTCGAACTGATGAATCAGGTGCAGGACATGCTCCGGCAACTGTTTCAGACGAAAAACAGCCTGACACTGCCCATCAGTGCCACCGGCATGGCCGGCATGGAAACCTGCCTAGTCAACCTGATCGAACCGGGCGACCGCATGATCGTGTGCGTCAACGGGGTCTTCGGCGCGCGTATGGTGGACGTGGCCCAGCGTGCTGGCGCAGAGGTCACCGTACTAGAGCGTCCTTGGGGGCAGGTGTTCGACCTCGACCAGATCCGCGACACCCTGGCACGGGTTCGCCCCAAGGCTCTGGGCATCGTCCATGCCGAGACCTCGACAGGAGCCTGGCAGCCAGTCGAGCAACTGGGCAAACTGTGTCACGAGTTCGACACGCTGCTAGTGCTGGATACGGTCACCTCGCTAGCGTGTGTGCCGGTGTGCATCGATGCCTGGGAGGTGGATGCCGTCTACAGTTGCTCGCAGAAGGGATTGAGTTGTCCGCCTGGCCTGTCGCCGGTGTCGTTCAGCCCGCGTGCGGTCGAGGTGATGGAGCGGCGTAAGAAGAAAGTACAAAGCTGGTATCTGGATCTGGAGTTGCTGCGTAAGTACCTGGGCACCGATCGCGTCTATCACCACACGGCCCCGATCAGTTCCAACTACGCGCTACACGAGGGGCTTCGACTGGTGCTGGAGGAGGGACTGGAGGCCCGGTTCGCGAGGCACCTGCGCAACCATCGGGCACTCAAGGCCGGCCTGGAAGCACTCGGCTTCCGCTATGCCGCTGCCGAGGGGCATCAGTTGCCGCAACTCAACGCCGTGCTGCTGCCCGCCGGGGTCGATGATGTCTTGGGCCGCAAGCTGATGCTGGAGCGGTTCAACATCGAGATCGGTGGCGGACTGGGCGACTTCAAGGGCAAGGCCTGGCGTATCGGGTTAATGGGACACAACAGTCGGCCCGACGTAGTGTTGCTGTGCTTGGCCGCTCTGGAACAGGTGCTGGCCGCACTGGGTGCGAAGATCGCTCCTGGAGCAGGCGTGGCGGCCGCCAATGCTGTGTATGCCGCATGAAGGAGGTGTCTGCATGTCGAGCGTACAGCCCCTTCCGCTGGGGTTAAGCAGTTGGCGGCACGGTTGCAGGCCATCCTCGATGACCCCAATGGTTGAAATCCTCTTCTGGGATCTTGCATGAGTACAGCTTCTTTCCCTCAGTTGCGCCTACGTCGGCTGCGGCATCATCCGTTGGTTCGCGAACTGGTTCGCGAGACCGCGTTGTCGCCGCGCGATCTGATCCTGCCGCTGTTCGTGCGGCCCGGTAAGGGCATTCGCAACGAGATCGCCTCGATGCCGGGCAACTACCAGTTGTCGGTGGACACGCTGGTCGAGGAGGTCGGCCAGGCTCTCGACCTGGGCATCGCCGCGTTCCTGCTGTTCGGCATCCCGGCACACAAGGACGCCGTCGGTTCCTCGGCCGTGCAAGACGAGGGCATCGTGCAGCAGGCCTTGCGCGCCTTGCGACAGGCGTATGGCGATCGCGCCCTGCTCATCACCGATGAGTGCTTCTGCGAGTACACCGATCACGGCCATTGTGGCGTGCTGTCCGAGACGACGGGGCGACTCGATCTAGACAACGATGCCACTCTGCCGCGATTGGCCGAGCAGTGCGTCAGCCATGCGCGAGCCGGTGCCGATCTGGTCGCGCCGAGCGGAATGCTCGACGGCATGGTCGCCGCTATTCGGAGCGGCCTCGATGCAGCTGGGTTCTCGCATGTGCCCATCCTGGCCTATTCCGCCAAGTACGCCTCGGGGTTCTATGGCCCCTTCCGCGATGCCGCGGAGTCGCCGCCGCAGTTCGGCGATCGCTCTAGCTATCAGATGGATCCCGCCAACAGCGACGAGGCACTGCGCGAGGTGGCTCTCGACTTGGCTGAAGGGGCGGATCTGGTGATGGTCAAGCCGGCGTTGTCCTACCTGGACATCATTCGCCGGGTCAAGGATCGCTTTGGTGTGCCGGTGGCGGCCTACAACGTCTCTGGCGAGTTCGCGATGGTCAAGGCCGCTGCCGCCAAGGGCTGGATCGACGAGCGGCGGATCACGTTGGAGATCCTGACCAGTATTCGTCGCGCTGGGGCCGACATGATCCTGACCTACCATGCTCGTGATGTAGCCCGGTGGTTACAGTGAGTGATCGCGGCGAACCGCGGCCAAGTCGCTTGTTCGTGTCGGCGGTTTCCCTAAGATGATCAGAGAGGGAGAGCCACTCAAGGAGAAGGTTTCCCGCCGCGCCGGGGCATAAAAACCAGCGGGCGCGAGGCAGCGACGAATCCACAAGGCCAGACAGGGGCGACGGCGATGAACGAGGTAGTCACCTTCATCTTGGGCGGCGGCCGCGGAGCGGGTCTGTACCCCCTCACCAAGTTGCGCAGCGTTCCCGCCGTCAGCTTGGCAGGCAAGTATCGGCTCATCGACGTTTCGGTCAGCAACTGCATCAACAGCGGAGCCAAACGCATCTATGTGCTGACGCAGTTTCTCTCGGTCAGCCTGCATCGCCACATCAGCAACACCTATCAGTTCGCTCCCTTCAGCAATGGCTTCGTCGAGGTGCTGGCCGCCCAGCAGACTAACGAAGGGGCCAACTGGTATCGCGGTACCGCTGATGCGCTACGGCAAAATCTCCGCTATATCAATGCCGATCCCGGTCGCGATGTCCTCATCCTGTCTGGCGATGGCCTGTATCGCATGAACTACTACGACATGGTTCGCTTCCATCGCGACAGTGGTGCAGACATCACGATTGGTGCCGTCCCTGTGTCGCGTGAACGGGCCAGTGGCCTGGGGGTGTTGCGGGTCAACGAGCAGACTCGCATCGTCGAATTGGTCGAAAAGCCGCAAACGGCCGAACAACTCGATGCGCTGCGTACTAGCCCCTCCTGGCTCGAACGCCGGGGCATTACCTCACCGGACAGGCACTATCTGGCCAACATGGGGGTCTATCTGTGCCGACGCGAGGTGCTGCTGGCTCTGCTCCGTCGCAGCAGCGATGCCACCGATCTGGTCACTGATTATTTCGCCCGCATGCTCCGCAGTCATCAAGTGCATGCCTACTTTTTCACCGACTACTGGCAAGATCTAGGCAGTTCCATCCGTGCCTACTACGAAGCCAATCTCGCTCTGGCCAGCGACAATCCTCCCTTCGACTTTCACGATCCTCAAGGCATCATCTACACCCGCGCTCGTAACTTACCCGCCTCACTGCTATATAGCAGCAGCCTCGAACAGTCCCTGGTCAGCGATGGCTGCCTGATCGAGTCAGGCACTCGCTTGAAACGCTGCGTCGTCGGCCAACGGCTGCGTATCGGCCGCAATGTCTCCATTGAAGATACCGTGCTGTGTGGGGCCGACTGGTACGAAAGCGACGAGCAGCGACGCCTCAACAAACAACAAGGGATTCCAGACATGGGGATTGGCGATGGCAGCGTCATCTCTCGAGCCATCATCGACAAGGACTGTCGAATCGGTCGAAACGTGTCGATCGGTCAAAGCGGCCCCCGGCCCGACAGCGAGGCGGCCACGCACGTCATCCGCGATGGCATTATCGTCATTCCTCGTGGAACCGTCATTCCCGACGGCTCGGTGTTGTGATTTGTGAGTACTCGCTCTCCCGTCTCAAACTGCACTAGTGTGGTTGTCTTGCCTGATTTACAATACTGATTACCTTCTCGCCTAGGCGAGTCGATTGACCTCTAAGAGAATGAGGCGAGCCGGGAGCGTCAGCGACCGGAGGGGCTAGAAAACTACGTTTGCTGACGCTTCCGGCTCGTTAGAGGTTTCACAGGTTCTGAGCCGATTGCTCTTTCATCGAGGAAAGGAATCCTCCCTTGGCTACCCAGAAACCAACTATCCGCATTGGCATCTATGGCCCCGACCTTGGCGTAGGACAAAGACACGGATCTGGCCTGTGGCCGGGTGGCATTGCTGCCTCGGTCACTTACGCCGAAGGCCATCCCGTAACCCTGCCCGATCAGGCGGACAATTCCTGGTTAGAAACCCTCGAGGGCATCCACGGCGTTGTCCTGGTCGGTCACGACAGTCATCCGCGTCGCAACATCAGCGAGGCCGAAGCTCTGGTGTCCTGGTGCCACGATCACAACGTGCCAGTTCTGGCCATCGATCACGGCCTGCAAATCCTCAACACAGCGCACGGCGGTACTCTGCACAATGACCTACCACGCGATCTGCCGGAAGCCTTGCAGCACCGTCATCCCCCCGAACGCGGCCTGCGCCACGCCATCAATGTCTTGTCCGGCACACAACTCGCCCTTCTCTACGGTGAGGGGGAGGTAGTCGTCAACAGCGAACATCGTCGAGCTGTTGCTCGACTCGCTCGCGGCTTCCGCGTCTCGGCTCAGGCTCTTGATGGAGTTATCGAGGCTGTCGAGTCCACCAGCGATTGGTGGGCCTTGGGCGTGCAATGGAATCCCACCTCGTCCACTTCGTCTGGCCTCGACATCCAGTTGTTTCGCGGTCTAATTGAAGCCTGTCTGAATCGTTTGAACCCGAATGCCGGCAAGCCGTCCTCCGCTCTCGCCACTGCCGGAGTCGAAGAATAGAAGCGCCCCTTTGGAACAGGCTAGTGACAAACAGGAAAAGGCCGAAAGTGTCTGGAATCGGTATTCTAGATACCATCCCAGACACTTTCGGCTTTCTTCACACACGCGAACTAGGTATTATTCCTTCGGCAGGATGACCGCGTCGATGACGTGGATGACACCATTGGTCGCCTGGACGTTCGGCTTGATGACGGTGGCCTTGCCATTCAGCTTCAGCTTGGCAGCCTTGCCCTCGCCCTCGAGGGACAGAGCGATCTCGCCACCCTGAACGGTCTTGGCGGACTTGTTGTCCTTGGCCAGAGCAATGGCATCCTTGGCCATGACCTTGCCAGCGACGACGTGGTAGGTCAGGATCTTCTTGAGCTTTTCCTTATCTTTCAGAACGGCGTTGAGGGTCTCCTCGCCCAGAGCCTCGAAGGCCTTGTCGGTGGGAGCGAAAACGGTGAACGGCCCTTCGCCCTTGAGGGTTTCGACCAGACCAGCGGCCTGAACAGCAGCCACCAACTTGGTGAACTTGCCTGCGACGGCGACTTCAACGATGTCGCCTTTGGGGCCCTTCTTCTTCTTTTCCTGGCCATCGACGGTGACGATGGACACCAGAGCCAGCACGACGGCCAGCGCGCTCAGACGAAACAGCTTGGACATGACGTAGTATCCCCCTGTGGTTGATTGGTCGCGGATTCTCTCTTTGCCGCGACACCAGATCTGTAGACAGTGCCGCGTTAGCTTCCACATCCAATCACAAAATTTTCACTTCTTGAAATCGTTGCCGCACCTGAGCGGGGCTGGCCGTACCTGTGGTGCCCAGTTGCTGTACGGTGATGGAAGCGACCAGATTGCCCAGGGCAGCGGCCTCGGTCAGGGATAGACCGGCAGCTAGCGCGGCCAGCAGTGCCGCGTTGCAACTATCGCCGGCCCCAACGGGATCGACTGGGCCGGTCACCGCATAGCCGGGAATCCACTGCGACGGCTGGCCCGGCTCGGCCAGTACCATGCCGCGTTCTCCTTCCGTACAGAACACGGGACGACCGGTGCGTTGGGCCAGGACTTGAGCGGCGGTCGCGGTATCCTCCACTCCGGTAGCTCGGCGACACTCGCTAGCGTTGGGCTTCAGACACACGCCGCGAAACAGCCCGATTCGCTCGCGGCTGTCTGCCAGCATCCAACGGCGTGGCCACCGTGCGCTGTTGCCGGCTAACCAGTCGCGTACCCGAGCGGTCACCACGCCGCAGTCCGGCTGGCGAACCTGATCGAGAATCATGATGGCGTGGATTTCCGTCCAGGCCGCATCTAGTAACTCCAGCAGTTGCTCCTGGGCTTCGTCGGGCAAGGGCTGACGATTGTGGATGTCCAGGCGGTTCAATTCACGGGCGGGTTGGCCCGGTTGCTGCAACATGGGCTTGGTGTAGGTTGGAGTACGTCGTCCGGGCCAGCTTAGAATTCCAGAGGGCTCCACTGCTGGCAACTCGGCCAGGGCCTGCCGCAGTTCGTAGCCCTCGCCGTCATTGCCAATGATGGACAACGGCATGATCCGTCCGACTCCCAGAGCTGCTAGGTTGTTGATGATCGTGCCAGCCGCTCCAGGATAGTCCCGAATACGCACCACCTGATAGGCATCCAGCCCCGTTTCTAGGGATGGCTCTGTCAGGCGAGCATCCAGATCCAAATAGCGATCCAGGTACAGATCCCCTAGAACCGCAATGGTCAACCCCGGTAAGGCCGTCAGGAACCGCTCGATGGTATCAGCGTGTAACAAGGGAGCAGACATGGGACCCCTGATTCGATTTAGCCGCCAGCCCGCAGTGCCTCGTGGTACAGTCGAGGCACAGTCTGGCGATGTTCTCCCTGGATGTAGAAGCTCTCGCCGCCATCGGCCACTGTACGAACCAGAATTGTTTTCCATGGCCTGTAGTAGTAGCGTGGATCGCTTTTCGGAGCTTGCTGTCGGATATCACCTTCCAGGCTCAACAGATCGAACACGGCAGTGGTGAAATGGCGGATCGACTCGCCACGCTGATGCGCCACGTTACGCGACATGGCCAGGGCCTTGAGGTAGACCTCTGGCCCCATGACGGCGGTGCCGAAGTTGAGCATGACCCCGCCCTCCAGGCCGGCCACACTCTGCGTGAAGATGAGGAAGTCCTGGTAACTAGTCGCGCCGAGAGCTGCCCCGTCACAGTTAGGATGCTCGTGGAGGATGTCCTGACCGATGCCGACGTGAACCGTCAACGGCACTCCCAGGCGAACGGCGGCGGCCAACAGGCTGTCGTCCTTGAAGGGGAAGTCGCCTTCGAGGATGGCACGTCCCAAACACTCGCCCATGCCTAGGCCAGCTTTGGCTCCCGCGGCGATTACGTCATTCATTCGGCCGGTTTCTGCCCACAGGCCAAACTCGCCCGAAGAGATGTAGCGGGCCACACTCTCCGTGCTGGCTCCGATCAGGCTAAACTCCCAGTCGTGGATGGGGCCGGCCCCATTGACCGCGATGTGTGACAGCAAGCCGCGTTGCATCAGGTCGATCAGGTAGCGCACCACACCGGCTCGCAGGACGTGCGCGCCCATCATCAACAAGCGTGATCGGCCCTTCGCTCGTGCTTCGACGAGTCGTCGGCCCAGCACTGGCAAAGCAGGATGGTGGAAGTCCGGCTCCGGGGCATCCAGAGGCACGATTACGGAGCGATCCAGATCGTGCTGCCGATTGGCCAGCGGTTGAATGTGCAATTGCGAACGGTCGAACGCAGGATAAGGCATGGATGGAACTCGTGAATCGACTCGTGTCAGCAGTCGGAGGCAATCATTTCCGGGTTGGATCGGGCTGTACCTCGACCTTCAGAGCCGGCCATTGCAGCGTCGAGCGGTCGATGTCGCTATCCGCTCCTAGGCTGACGGCCAATCCGGGCGGCTCGAACTGCCCTCCCTGAATGCTCAGGTGACTGATCTTCTTGGGCCCCAGCAAGCTGCTATAGATGTCGAAGCGAATAGCGGCTACCTCTGGGCGTATCGTCTCGAATCGCAGGTTTTTCAGGCGAATCGGGTTGTCCGCCGTACCAGCGGCATTGGTGATGTGCAGCAGACGTTTGCGTGCGCCGCGCAGTTCCAGATTCTCCAGCTGCAACCCAGGCGAATGTCCCAGTACGAGCAACAGGGCATCGAGACGATCCTGGCCGTCGAAGACGATGCCGGCTATTTTGCAGCCGACCGCATTGTTCAGACGAAGCAGTCTGGCCCCGGCATCAGCACTGGCCGGACTCTGCCAGGCGATTTTCTTGCCCGGCACCGCTTCGAGGGTGATGTTCTTGCGATCCTTCAGTTGCAGATCGATTTCGCTGATGGTGTCGGTCAAGACAATGCGATCGCCATCGCGACAGTTGAGCAGTGCCTCGCTCAGTCGTTTGTAGAGCCGGCCCGGCACGCGGATGGCCCGATCGTCGGACGAGCCGGTCGATTGTTTCGGAGACGGAGAGAGCATCCAGACGAGCAGACAGCCAACGACCAGCACGAGCAACCCAGCTGCGCCTCCTAGAACCCATAGCGGAACGGTTCGCGGAACTGAGGAGACCCGGTCTTTTTTGTGCCGTCGTTGACTGCGAGTGCTGGGCGTGTCTTCGAGTTGCGGTGTGGTGACTTCGGCGGAGACAGCAGCCGGCTCCGAGTTGAGGTTCAGTTCCAGCACCGGTGTGGGATTGACTACAGGAGGCGGCGGAGGCGGAGCAGGAGCGACCAGTCCGTTTGTGGCAGAAGAAGGAGGAGAAGGAGGAACTGCTGACACCGGGGTCGGGCGGGGGATGGGAGACATCGGAGCAGAGCGATCTGGCGGTGGTGGCGGCATGGGGTGCGAGCGCGACGTGGACGGCGATGCCGCAGGTGGCGATGGGGTCGGCAGTGGGCTGATCGAACCGCTCGCCGCACGATTACTCACCGTGGTGGCGACGTGTAGTGGCGAAGGAGAGATCGGCTCCGTGGGCCGCTGAGGTGTTTTCGTTGCCGTCGTACTCTCGGAAGATCCCGTCAGATTTCGCATGGCCGCCGGGCTGAGTTGCGGCATTTCGACTTCTGGCGGCGGCGGGATGGGAGTCTGAGCCCACGGTTCCAGGATGTCCGCCACTTCTTGTGGAGTTTGGAACCGATCATTGGGATTCTTGGCCATCATGCGGCGAACGATGCCGAGGATTGGCTCTGGCACGTCCGAGCGAAACTCCTCAATGGGACGCGGGTTTCGCATTTGATGCCAGATGAGCTTCTGAGCGATGGTTCCCTCGGGGAAGGGCGGCTTGCCGGTCAGGCAGTAGTAGAAGGTGCCTCCTAAGCTGTAGATATCGGCCCGAATGTCGGCATTGTGCGAATCGACTGCCTGTTCAGGCGACAGATAATCGGCGGTGCCCAGGACGGTTTCGTCGTACTTTCGGGTCAGGACATCGTCTTCGTCATTGAAGAAGCGAGCCAGCCCCATGTCGAGAATCTTGACGATGCCGTTGCGATCGACGAGGATGTTGCCAGGCTTGATGTCGCGATGCACTAGGCCAGCCGTATCGTGGGCGTGCTGGAGTCCCAGAGCGGATTGTCGGATGTAATGGATGGCTCGCAACACGTCCATCGGGCCGGTTCGCTTGACGATTTCCTGAAGGCTGGAGCCGTCTACATGTTCCATGACGAGAAAGTGCAAATTCTCGTCCTGGTCGATGTCGTAAGCGCGAACGATGTTGGGATGATCGAGAGCGGCAACGGCTCGGGCCTCGCGGTAGAATCGCTCCAGAGCCGAGGGATCGTTGGCCTTGTTGGTGGGCAAGACCTTGACCGCCACGCGACGGCGCATAAGGGTGTGTTCGCACAGATAGACACTGCCCATGCCACCGGAACCGAGGCGTTCCAGCACGCGATATTTGCCGATCGTGAAGCGACGCCATTTGCCTTGCAAGAACTGCTCCGCCTGGAAGTGCGTCAGCACCCCATCGCGTACGAGTTGCGTGGCCAGCCGAACGGGTTCGGCCGGCATTTGGCCCGATTCTCGCAATCGCTGGATGTGGGTCGCGAGTTTGCGCTCATCGACCACGCCACTCTTGCGAATCAGTTCCAGGAGATCTTCTGCGGAAGAAGGTGCCGGCATCGACGATCCCGTGCAAGACACCAGACATCAGGACACGACAGTACCCATCAAACCTAATATAGCAAATCAAATTCATAAGCAAAAGGTGCAGCAAAAATCTTTGCCAGAAAACCGAAAGAGCGTGCCATGCGGTAAGCTCGCTGGTGAGTAGTAGCGGTTCATGGGGAGAACAATGGCTGAGCGAACTCGAATGTGTCTGGGAGAACTCTTTTGCACCTATCTGCTCGTGCTGATTGGGGCTGGAGCGGTGTGTGCGGCTTCGTTGCCAGGCAGTGCCGCCTATTACAACGGTACGGGCGGAGTAGTGGTGGCGGTCGCTCTGGCGGAAGGGGCGGCGGTCGCCATTGCCGTCTCTGCTGCCCTGCTCGTTTCGCCAGGGTGTTGCAATACCGCGATCACGCTGACTCGCTATGTGGCCCGACAGATTGAACTGGGGCCAACGCTCAGTCTGGTGGCGGCGCAGTTGCTCGGAGGGTTCCTGGCCGGTATGACCCTGCGCGGCGTGTTTCCCACGGAGGTACTGCTCGAAGCACGTCTGGGAACCCCTCATCTGAAACTGTTCCTGGCCTCCGATGGAACCGTTACCCTGGCTGGACTTGCCGTGGGGGTACTGCTCGAAATGCTGTTCACTGCCTTGGTCACTCTGACGGCCTTCGCCACCCTGCTCGACGGTCGAGCAATGCGACTTGGGGCGTTGCCGCTCGGCTTGGCCCAGATGGCGGTGGTGCTGTTCGGCTATCAGTTGACCGGAGCGGCGGCCAATCCGGCGCGTTGGTTCGGCCCGATGCTGTGCCAGTTCAGTCTCAGTCTGCCCGGCACTGTCCGACCGCTGGCCGATCATCCCGTCTACTGGCTCGGCCCGATTCTCGGTGCGTTGGCCTGCGGCGTGTTTTACGTCTGGGTGTTGGCTCCGCGGGCCAGGCCGTGAGCCGTTCAGTTTTGCCGGGCCAGCATCAAACTCCGCTCGGCCAGTTTGCCCAGGGGTAACACCTCCTCGGCGGCTCCTAGAGCCACCGCCTCGCGCGGCATGCCGTAAACTACGCAGGTCGCCTCGTCCTGGGCCAGCGTCCGGGCACCGGCTTGACGCATAGCCAGCAGTCCCGCTGCTCCATCGTTGCCCATGCCTGTCAGGATCACTCCTACGCAGTTGCTGCCCAGCGACTCGGCACAGGAGCGGAACAGCACGTCCACCGAGGGTTTGTGGCGGTTGACCGGCTCGCCGTTGAACACGCGAACGCTGTAGCTGGCTCCGCTGCGAACCACACTGGTGTGCAGTCCGCCGGGGGCTATCAGGACGTGACCAGGCAAGATGCGGTCACCGTCGCGAGCTTCGCTAGCTCGCATCTGACAGACACGATCGAGCCGCTGGGCATACGAGGCCGTGAACCCTGGCGGCATGTGCAGAACCGCCACCACTCCCGGCGAATCGGGCGGTAAGGCAGCCAGCAACTCGCACAACGCCTCGGTGCCGCCCGTCGAACCGCCGATGGCGATCACCTTGTGCGTCATGCGGATATTCGGGCCGGCCACTCGGCCTTTCTGGACAGTCGGTCTGGGGGTCGCGCTACCTGGTCGAACCCGCGCTCGCGCCGCCGCCTTCACCTTGGCGATGATCTCGTCGGCCAGGGCCACCGTCCCGCTCGCCACGTCGATACGCGGCTTGCTCACGAAGTCCACTGCTCCCAGTTCTAGAGCGCGTAGCGTTGTCTGATTGCCGCGTTCTGTCAGCGACGATATCATGACCACCGGCATGGGGCGGGCCAGCATGAGCTTTTCTAGAAAGGTCAGCCCGTCCATTTTGGGCATCTCGACATCCAGAGTCAGCACGTCGGGATTGGTCAGTTTGATGCGATCCCAGGCGGTGTAGGGATCGCCTGCCACGCCAACTACCTCGATGTCGCGATCTTGCTGCAACAGATCGGTCAATAGCTGCCGCATCAACGCCGAGTCGTCGATGATGAGTACACGAATCTTGCTCATGAGTTCCTCCCGCCACTCCCACCGCTGACGCGGGTGGGCTTGCTATTCTGTATTTCTTCTCTGTGCCCTCTGTGTCCTCTGTGGCTCCATTCTCTTGCCGGGATCAATCCCAGCACGTCACATCCTCACGGGGTTGTTGCAATTCCGTCAGCAGTGATTGGCTGTAGCGAGCCTCTTCGTCGGCGACCTCGCCCAGAGAGTTGCCGTCGAGCGGTTTGACCAGCACCTTGCCCAGATGAGTGAAGAAGTGAATCCGCAAACCGCTAGTGCCTCCCAGGCACTTGCTGACGACGGGGATGCCTTCTGTCTGCAGATACTCCAATACGAACTGGGCGTTGCGTTCGCCCACGGTCAGCCCTTCCGGCACACCGCGCAGCACCCGCGCACCGCCAAACACCTTGGCCCGCAAGCGATGACGGTCGCCGCCCCGCTTCATCACCTCGTTGATGAGCAGTTCCATGGCGTGCATGCCATAGCGTGTGCTGCAGCCCTCATCGGGCAGACCGGGCAGCGAGAAGTGGTTCATGCCGCCCACGCCGGCCTCTAGATCGTAGATACAGGCAGCCACGCACGAACCCAGCAGCGTGCGTAGCAGGGTTGGTTTGGATTCGGCCACCACGTCGCCGACGATGAGGTTGCGAATCGGAATGCTCGGCACAGGCTCAGCGGTGGTTTGCGGCGTACTGGCCGGCACAACGCCAGCAGGGCGAGCTGAGTCGTCCGAGCGGAGTTGATGGATTGTCCCTCCTAAGTGGTGATAGCGATCCGAGAGCCGATGGATGTTCTCCGAATGGCCGAGGAACAGATAGCCTCCGGGGACGAGAAAGTCGGCGAAGCGATCCAAGAGCTTCTGCTGGGTCGGTCGGTCGAAGTAAATCAGCACGTTGCGACAGAAGATGGCATCGAAGCGGGTGTGGATGGGCCAGTCTGGATCGATCAGATTGATCTGTCGAAACGTCACTAGATTGCGCACTTCCGGGCGGACACGCACCTGTCCGCTGTTGGCTCCCTTGCCACGCAGGAAGTAGCGATGCAGCAGTTCTTCACTCAGACCACTGGTTCGATTTTCGGGGTAGATGCCTAGCTCTGCCTGGCGCAAAACCTGCGTGTCGATATCCGAGGCAAGGATGCGCACGTCCCAGGTGGCCAACGGGCTGAGATGTTCGAGCAAAGTGATGGCCAGCGTATAGGGTTCCTCGCCAGTGGAACAGGCGGAACTCCAGATCCGTAACCGGCGCGGCGCGCCGCGAAGAGCCTGCTCGCGCCGGGCAGGCAATAGTACGTCACGGAGGAAGTCGAAGTGATGCGACTCGCGAAAGAAGTCGGTCTTGTTGGTGGTGACGCAGTTGATGAACTCCTGCCGTTCCGTGCCGTCGGGATCGTTTTCCAGCAGATACCGATAGTAGTCGGCGTAGGTGTGCAATCCCAGGTGGCGCAACCGCCGCAGTAGTCGTGAGGCAAGCATGTCACGCTTGGAGTCGGCCAGCGAAACGCCAGTGATCTCGTAGACAAGCCGTCGCAACGCCTGGAACTCCGACTGGCGAATGGGCCGTGGGCTAGTCCTTTCTTCGATCGTCTCACCGCCTACCGTGTGCCCGTTCATGGAACGCTCTCCTCAGTTCGCTCCTCCGCCCGCTGACGCGGGGCGGCTCGCTGAAGCGAGCCAGGTTGCGTCAGCACCTGGAGAATTCGCACTCCGCCCGCTGACGCGGGGCGGCTCGCTGAAGCGAGCCAGGTTGCGTCAGCACCTGGAGGGGCAACAGCAATCGCTCAGAACTCTTCAAACCCGGCCTCCTCCTCGGCATTGTTGGTGCCGATCAGATCGAGTTCGTGCTTGCCGTTCTTTATCGGGGTGGACATGGCCTGCCGCGGCCGCTGCTGCCCGCGCTGAGGGGCGGGCGATTGTCCACGCTGCGTAGCAGCTGGTGCCTTGACGCGGCGGGACGGTGCGACAGGCGGAGGAGTTTGCAGATCCACCGCTTCTGCTAGGGCACCGAGGCGGAAGCGGGCCACCAGCTGGCGCAACTGTTCGGCTTGGCTCGATAGCGACATGGCGGTCGCCGACATTTCCTCGGTCTGCGAGGCGTTGCGCTGCGTCACCGAATCCATCTGCATGACCGCTTTGTTGACCTGATCGATGCTGGTGGATTGCTCGCGTGAGGCAGCGGCGATCTCGGTGACAATGTCGGTCACACGCTTGACGCTGGTGACGATTTCCATGAGGGTCGCCCCAGAACGATTGACTAGTTCGGTGCCGTTGTCCACCTTGCGTACCGAGTCCTGAATCAGAGCCTTGATTTCCTTGGCGGCGGTGGCGGAGCGTTGAGCCAGATTGCGTACCTCGCTGGCGACAACGGCGAAGCCGCGTCCCTGCTCGCCGGCACGGGCCGCCTCGACGGCCGCGTTGAGGGCCAGCAAATTGGTCTGGAAGGCGATTTCGTCGATGGTGGTGATGATGTCGGCAATCTTCTTGCTGGCCTGGTTGATGGCACCCATCGCTTCGACCGCCTGATTGACGACCTGACCGCCCTTTTCGGCCACGTCGCGCGAGCCGCTAGCCAGTTGTCGGGCCTGCTGGGCACTTTCGGAGTTCTGCTTGACGGTGGCAGTGATCTCTTCCAGACTGCTGGCCGTCTCCTCCAGACTGCTGGCCTGTTCCTGGGCACCGTTGGCGATGTCTTCCGAGGCCGCTGACATCTGCTGCGAGGCATCCGCCACCTGATCGGCGATCTGACGCACGCCGCCCAGCACCTTGCCGAGCGTCTCTAGTGCCTCGTTGAGAGCCTCGCCCATCTGGCCGACAGCATCCTCGCCCAGAGCGGGCA
>Ga0308411_10000934_pt1 | contig 19621 bp, 18 predicted proteins | sample HotsprottomLayer_2_FD_203530 | JGI IMG/M metagenome (GOLD analysis project Ga0308411, IMG submission 203530) | Hot spring phototrophic mat microbial communities from Octopus Spring, Yellowstone National Park, Wyoming, United States -... | ecosystem: Environmental > Aquatic > Thermal springs >...
CGATTCACGGTTTGCACGGTTCTCGCATCGTCGTGCCTCAGCGGTTGCACCTGCGGGCTGCGCCTGAGCTCGTGGAGATACGCTACGAGCGGTTTCGCCAGTGGAGGCAGCCGTGAATGGCTCGCGTGCTTCGTTCCACACTCGCATGCCGGAGGGCGTGATGTCGGAATCCAGACGCGGAGGGGCCATGAGCCTGCTCGAGCGCTCGCCGCTGGTCGGCTTCGCCATCCTGACCATCGTTGCCGGCCTGGCGAGCTGGGCGGTCTACGCGCTCACCTCGTGGGTCTCGGAGGGCGGCGTGCGCCTGTCCGAGGACCTGGCCGCGCCGGTCGCGGTGGTGCTGGGCACGGCCGTGGCCTTCGGCGGCTCGATCGTCGCGATCTTCCTGGCCGCCTACGCGCTGCGGCTGCAGCGCCAGCAGGACCAGCGGAACGACCTCCAGGTGCAGGTGGAGCTGCTGAACCTGCTGGCGGAGCAGTCGAGCCACTTCCTCAAGCCGTATGCGGAGGTGGTCCGCCACGTCCGCGAGCTGGGCGGGGTCGTCGAGGTCCACAGCGGCCTGATCTGGCAGAGCATCGATCGGGACAAGGCGATGCAGGTGGACCCGCAGTTCGCCCGTGCCGTCGCGCCAGTGCTGAGCGAGGCTGCCGAGCGCCTGACCCGCATCGCCACCGGCCTGGACGCCCTCTACGTCAACGCCAGCTCCAACGCGTTCGCCAACGCGATCTTCCGAGGCACCTTCGCCCTGCGCCAGTGGTCGCCGGCCGGCGCGCCGGGCGGGCCGCGGATGTCGCTGGCGTCGCTGCCGACGATCTCGATCATGCTCAACCGGTACGCCGAGCACCTGCGCGAGCTGGCCACGCTCCAGAAAGGCGGGCACGACGCGTACATGGGGGTCGTGCAGGCGCGGCTGATGGCCAACGCGTGCCGGGCGCACGACGGGAGCGAGTTCGACCACGCGGCCGTCCGCAACTTCCTGCTGCTCGGGTTCCTGGCGCCGGGCGCGTTCGGGGTGGGCGATCTCCAGGCGGGCGCCGAGATCCGGCCGCCGCTGTCGGAGCTCATCTACCTGCTGGCGAGCGCGTACTCCGAGCAGGCCTTCCGGACCAGCCTGCAGGGGCTGTTCTCCGCGAACCCCGCGCTGGCCGCGGTGCTGGACAAGCTCCAAGAGTTCGCGCCGCACCCGCTCGACCCGACGATGCGCGAGTACCTGGACGCCTACGGACGGCTGCGGCCTCGGCTGAAGATGACGGCGGCCGGGTTCGCGTGACGGACTCACGTCCGGTGGCGCCTCCGCCTTGACACCCGCGTCCCCCGCCCGGATACTACTCGTACAGCACCATCACCGGATGCACGCGATGCTCGTTGTGCGTTCACTCTCGGCGCGGACCCGCAGTCCGTACACCCCTCGACAGTGCATCTGTCCGAGGCGGAGGCGGGAGCGCGCCTTCGCCTGACTTCCCGCGATCCGCGGGATCCTTCCACCAGATCGTCAGGCCACCGCGCGCCCGTCCTCCGCTTGGGCTCCACACAGCCTGTGGGGGTGAGGGGTATGGCAGCTCAGGTGGTCGATCGTACCGCGATCAGGTTCACGCAGACGCTCGTGGTGGGCGGGGTCGCGCTGGCGGCGGCACTGAACGCCGCGTGGGTGCTCGCCGTGCTGGCGATCGCGCTGGCGGCGAGCGCCACGGCGCCGGCGTGGAGCCCGCTACGCGCGCTCTACGCGCGCGTGGCCGTGCCGCTGCGGCTGGTCCGGCCGAATCCCGTTCCGGACGACCCGGCCCCGCACCGGTTCGCGCAGGGCGTGGGGGCCTCGGTCCTGGCGCTGGCGACGCTGGCGTTCGTCGCTGGGCTCGCGACCGCGGGCTGGACGCTGGCGACGCTGGTCGGGGCCCTGGCGCTTCTGAACTTGACCCGGGGGTTCTGCGCCGGCTGCTTCCTCTACGGATGGCTGGCGCGGCTCGGGTGGTTCCGGCTGTTCCCGCGCAAGGGGTAGGGAACCGCCGCCCTGCGCGTGGAACCATAGAAGGCTATGGCGACCGATGCGCAGGCGTTCGTCAAGGAGATTCCGAGCAAGGCCGAGCAGTTCTCGGAGTGGTACACCGCCGTCTGCCTGAAGGCCGAGCTGGCCGACTACTCGCCGGTGCGCGGCTGCATGGTCGTGCGGCCATACGGCTACGCGCTGTGGGAGACCATGCAGCGCTGGCTCGACGACCGGTTCAAGGCGACGGGCCACGTCACGGCTTACTTTCCGCTCTTCGTGCCCGAGGCGCTCCTCAAGAAGGAAGCCGAGCACGTCGAGGGGTTTGCCCCGCAGGTGGCGTGGGTCACGCACGGCGGCGACGAGAAGCTGGCCGAGCGGCTGGCCGTGCGCCCGACCTCCGAGGCGATCATCATGCCGATGTACGCCAAGTGGATCCAGTCCTACCGCGACCTGCCGGTGCTGCTCCTGCAGTGGTGCAGCGTGGTGCGGTGGGAGAAGGCCACGCGGCTGTTCCTGCGCACGGCGGAATTCCTCTGGCACGAGGGGCACACCGCGCACGCCACGATGGAGGAGGCCGACGCGGAGTGCCGGACGATCCTGGAGATCTACCGGCAGCTGCTGGAGGATGTGCTGGCCATTCCGGTGCTGGTGGGCAAGAAGCCGCCCTCGGAGAAGTTCGCCGGCGGCGACTGGACCTACACGCTCGAGGCGCTCATGCCGGACCGCCAGGCGATCCAGGCCGGCACCAGTCACTTCCTGGGACAGAACTTCGCCAAGGCGTTCGGCGTGAAGTTCCTCGACCGCGACAACGTCGAGAAGCCGGTGTGGACGACGTCGTGGGCCGTCACGACGCGGCTGATCGGCTCGCTGGTCATGGCGCACGGCGACGACCGCGGGCTGGCGCTGCCGCCGCGGGTCGCGCCGATCCAGGTCGTCATCGTCCCGATCCCGGGCAAGGAGGGCGAGAAGGTGCGCGCGGCCGCGCGCGCGCTGGCCGAGCGCCTCGGGGCCGTGGCGCGCGTGCGGCTGGACGACCGCGACGAGTACACGCCTGGATGGAAGTTCAACGACTGGGAGATGCGGGGCGTGCCGCTGCGGCTGGAGATCGGGCCGCGCGACGTGGCCGCACGCCAGGCGGTGCTGGTACGTCGGACCGGCGGGCCGAAGGCGACCGTGGCGCTCGACGGCATCGAGCAGACGGTGGCCGCGGCGCTCGAGGAGGTCCAGCGCGAGTACTACGCGCGGGGCAAGGCGTTTCTCGACGCGCACACCGTGAACGCCGAGACCATGGACAGGCTGGAAGAGGCGGTGCGGGAACGCCGCGGGTTCGTGCGCACGAGCTGGTGCGGCGACCAGGCGTGCGAGGACGCGATCCGCGAGCGCACCGGCGCCTCGCCGCGCGTGATCCCGCTGGACGACCGGCCGCAGGGGACGTGCCTGGTGTGCGGGAGGTCCTCGGCGGCGACGGTCTTCTACGCGCGGGCCTACTGAGACCGCGCCGGCGCCCGTTGCGCGCCCCCCGGGGCCGGGGCGGTGTAAGGCAGCTCACGGTGCCCGGCGGTCGGGCCCGGTATGAGGAGATCGGGACGGGGCCAGCGCCACGACGGCCCCGGCCCGGCGCATACTGGGAGCGAGGTGGAGGACCGTGACGACCCCGACGCGCACGTTCGCAGTCGCCGCAGCCCTGGTCATCCTGCTGACTGCGCCCCTGGCGGCGCAGTCGCCCGTCGGCGGATCCGAGTGGAAGACCGACTTCTCGAAGGCTGCCGTGCCGCTCGGCGAGATCCGCGCCGGCGGTCCGCCCAAGGACGGCATCCCGCCGATCGACCGGCCGAAGTTCCAGACGGTCGCCGAGGCCGCGGCCTGGCTGCGGCCCAACGAGCCCGTCGTCTACGTCGAGCGTGCCGGCGACGCCCGGGCCTACCCGCTGCAGATCCTGATCTGGCACGAGATCGTCAACGACGTGGTCGGCGGCGTGCCGGCCGCGGTCACCTTCTGTCCGCTGTGCAACACGTCGATCACCTTCGATCGTCGGCTCGAGGGCACGACGTACGACTTTGGGACGACCGGTCGGCTGTACCGGAGCGCGCTCGTGATGTACGATCGGCAGACCGAGAGCTGGTGGTGGCAGGTCTCGGGCGAGGCCCTGGTCGGCGCGCTGATCGGGAAGCGGCTCTCCGTGCTCCCCTCGCAGATCGTCTCGTTCGAGGCGTTCCGCGCCGCGCACCCCTCCGGCCGCGTGCTCTCGCGCGACACCGGCCACGTCCGCCGCTACGGCCAGAACCCCTACGTCGGCTATGACGACATCAACGCCTCGCCGTTCCTCTACGCCGGCCCGCGCGACCCGCGCCTGCGACCGATGGAGCGCGTGGTGACCGTGTCGATCGGCGGTGAGCACGCCGCCTTCCCCTTCAGCGTGCTGGCGCAGGTCGAGGTGGTCCACGATCAGGTGGGCGGCGTCCCGATCGTCGTCTTCTACCAGAAGGGGACCTCGTCCGCCCTCGACCAGGGCGACATCGCCGCCTCGCGCGACGTCGGCGCGGCCGCGGTGTTCTCGCCGGTGGTGGACGGTCGGCGCCTGACCTTCAAGGCACGCGACGGGCGGTTCCCCGACGACCAGACCGGCACCGCCTGGACGATCCTCGGCCGGGCCGTCGAGGGACGCCTGGCCGGCCGGCAGCTCGCGCCGGTCGTCCACGGCAACCACTTCTGGTTCTCGTGGGCCTCCTACCGGCCGCAGACGAGGGTCTACCGGCCGTAGTGCGCCACCTGGTCCTCGCGCGCCCGATCGTCTTCCTCGACCTCGAGACCACGGGTCCCAACCCGGCCATCGACCGCATCGTCGAGCTCTCGATGATCAGGGTGCGCCCCGGCGGCGATCGCGACGCGCTGACGCGGCGTGTGAACCCGGGCGTGCCGATCCCCGCCGAGGCCACCCAGGTGCACGGGATCACCGACGCCGACGTGGCCGGTGCGCCCCGGTTTGCCGCGATCGCGGCCGAGGTGGTCGCGTTCATCGGGGAGGCCGACCTGGCGGGGTTCAACGTCCAGCGGTTCGATCTGCCGGTGCTCCACCGCGAGCTGGCGACCGCGGGCACGCGCCTGGACATGACCGGCCGCGCGGTGGTGGACGCGCAGGTGATCTACCACCGGCGCGTGCCGCGCGACCTGGCCGCGGCCTACCGCTACTACTGCGGCAAGGACCTCCACGACCCCCACAGCGCGCGTGCCGACGTGGAGGCGTGCCTCGAGGTGCTGGACGCGCAGCTCGAGGTCTACCCCGACCTGCCCCGTACCCCGCGCGAGCTGGCCGCGGCCTTCGCCCCGCGCGAGGTCGAGGCCGTCGATCCCGAAGGGCGCTTCGTGTGGAAGGGTGACGAGGCGGTCGTCGCCTTCGGCCCGGACGGCATCCGCGGCCGACCGCTCCGCGAGGTGGCGGCGAAGGACCGCGGGTTCCTCGAGTGGGTGCTCCGGCGCGACTTCACCCCGCAGGTGAAGGCGATCGTGCAGGCCGCGCTGGCCGGTCGGTTCCCGGCCCGGCGCCCGCCGACGTAGGGGCTTGAGTGCGGCGGACCGGGCCCGCATGATGGACGCATGTCCACCGCGACGGAGCGCGTCACGCAGGCCCTGGCCACGTTCGGCCTGAGCCCGCGCATTCGGGAGTTCCCGCAGGGCACCCGCACGGCGGAGGACGCCGCGCGCGCCATCGGCACGACGCTCGGTCAGATCGTCAAGTCGCTCGTCTTCGTCGCCGACGGTCGGCCGGTGCTGGTGCTGGCATCGGGGAAGAACCGCGTGGACCCCGGCAAGCTCGCGCAGGCCGCCGGGGCAGCCCGGGCGACGCGGGCCGACGCCGACTTCGTCCGGTCGGCCACCGGGTTCGCGATCGGCGGCGTGCCGCCGGTGGGGCATGTCACGCCGCTGGAGACCTTCGTGGACGAGGACCTGCTCGCCTACGACGTGGTCTATGCCGCGGCGGGCACGCCCACCGCGATCTTCCCCATCGCGCCTCCGGACCTGGTGCGCGTCACCGGCGGCCGCGTGGCCGACCTGGCCCAGCCGCAGGAGCCTGAAACAATCTCGCGGGCGGGCACGTTCTGATGGCAGATGTCCGGAGGTGACCGGATGCGGGTCGCCCGCCTTGTCCTGCTCACGCTGGTCGTCGTCATGCTCGTGGCGCCTGGGGCGACCACGGCATGGGCGCAGCCCGCGCCGTCGCCTGAGGCCGCGTTCGCGCACGTCCAGCACCTAGCCGGGGTGATCGGCCCGCGGGTGGCGGGCACGCCGGCCGACCGCGCCGCGCAGGAGTACCTGGCCGGCCAGCTCAGGCAGTACGGCTACGCGGTCGAGCTCCACACCTTCCAGTTCCCGTTCTTCGAGACGCGGCGGGTCGAGGTGGTGCAGGTCGGGCCGCCGCCGCGGGCGCTCGAGGCGGCGGCCCTGTTCTACTCGGCCGCGACGCCCGCCGCCGGCCTGGAGGCCGACGTCGTCCCCGTGGGGCTCGGCCGGCCCGCGGACTTCGAGGGCCGGCGGGTGGCCGGCGCGATCGCGCTCATCGAGCGCGGGGACATCACCTTCCGCGAGAAGGTCGCGAATGCTGCGGCCGCGGGCGCGGTCGCGGCGGTGGTCTACAACAACGGGCCGGGGGTCATCTCGGGCACGCTCGGCGCCCGGTCGGAGATTCCGGCCGCGGCGATCGCGCAGGACGACGGACGGCGGTTGACCGAGGCCGCGCAGGCGGGCCGCGTGCGCCTGCGGCTGCTCGTGGACACGGTCTTCGAGACGCGGACCTCGGCCAACGTGGTGGGTACGAAGCGGGGCACCACGCGTCCCGAGGAGATCGTCGTCGTCGGCGGGCATTTCGACTCCGTGCCCAACGCGCCGGGCGCGAACGACAACGCCTCGGGGACCGCGGCGGCGCTGGAGGCCGCGCGGGTGCTGGCCGGGGTGCCGCTGGCGCGCACGGTGCAGGTCGTGCTGTTCGCCGCCGAGGAGCTCGGGCTGCACGGCTCCGCCGCCTTCGCCGCCGAGCGCCGCGCGGGCGTCGTGGCGATGATCAACCTCGACATGGTCGGTTGGGGCGAGCGCCTGATGATCGGGGCCTCGCCCGGCCGCGACGAGTCGGTGGTGAACGTCGCCGAGCAGATCGCGCAGCGGCTGGGCATCCCCGTCACGCGCTTCCGCGCGAGCGCGAGCGACCACGCCAGCTTCGAGCGTCACGGGATCCCGGTCGTATTCCTCCATCGGGGCGTGGACCCGTTCTACCACCGGCCCGGCGATGTCCCCGCGAACGTCACCCCGCGCCACCTGGCCGAGGCGGCCCGGCTGGTCGTCGGCATCGTGCAGGAGCTCGCGGCGGCCCGCGCCGGGCTCGTCCCCGTCCGACCGGGCGGCTAGCGCGGCCGCTGACTCGCGCGCCGCCACCCCCTCCGGCCCGGCCACATCCAGTAGCGGCGACTCTCGTAGTAGTCCACCGGCGCGTCGGGGTGGGCGCGCTTGAACGCCGTGAAGCGCCGGAGCAGCCGACGATACCGTCGGTCGGACGAGCGCAGCGGCGTGTGCGGATAGTCGATCAGATAGCGTTCCAGCCACCAGAGGTTGCGGCGGCTCAGCCGCCAGTCGTAGGGCGCGACCGCGCGCAGATCCACGAGCGCATACCCCGTGAGGCGGCCCGTATAGTCGACGTAGGGGTCGAAGTAGCTCCAGACCAGGTCGCGGATGGACCGGTAGACGGGCCGCCGACCGTGCAGGCCGGCATCGCGCGAGCGGGCCACCGCGCCCCAGCGCCCGCGGTGGCGGAAGACGAACAGCACGTGGTCCAGGTTGTCCTGCGACTCCAGGCTGACGACGAGCGGCGGGTACCCGTGCTGTTCCAGGATGACGGCGGCGGCGAGCGCCGCCTCCATGCAGTGGATCCTGCCCTCGTGCAGCACGCCGCGGAACGAGCGCAGCGTGCGTCCGACCCGATGGTGGTCGTAGCGGAGCGCGGTGTTGAGGAACCTCTGGACCTGCGCCGGGGTGCGGTGTCGGTCGATGACGGCGAGCTCCCGTCGGGTGAACGCGGAACGGGGCGGCGGGGGGGTCGCGGCCATGGCGGGGGGAGTTCGGAACGGACCACGGAGGGGCCTGCCGGGTGCCCTTGAGGCCGTCACCCGCACGTGCTATGATTCAAGGTAACCGAATAGCAGACCTTCGGGGCAGGGTGAGCCGGTGTCAGGCGCCGGCAATTCCCGATCGGCGGTACAGCCCGCGAGCCCGCTGCGCAAGCGGCGGGCAGGATCCGGTGCAACTCCGGGGCCGACGGTACAGTCCGGATGGGAGAAGGTCGAACCATGGAGCTCGGCAGATGGTCGCCGGGGTCGCGGTGCTGCATCGCGAAGCGGCGCACGCGACTTCCAGCCCGACGCGGCTCCTGAGCACACGCGCCCGGAGGTCAGGGGGACCCCGGGCGTTGGTGTTTTCGGTGGGGCAGGCAGACGACATCGCCATGATGCGAGAGGCGCTGGCGCTGGCGCAGCGCGGGGCCGGCCGGACCAGCCCGAACCCGCTGGTGGGCGCCGTGGTCGTCGCGGACGGCCGCGTGGTCGGTCGCGGATTCCACGCCAGGGCGGGTGACCCGCACGCCGAGGTGGTGGCCCTGCGCGAGGCCGGCGCGCGGGCACGGGGGGCGACCGCGTACGTCACGCTGGAGCCCTGCGACCACACGGGCCGCACCGGCCCGTGCACCGAGGCCCTGCTCGCGGCCGGCGTCGGGCGCGTGGTGGTCGCGATGCTCGACCCCGACGCGCGGGTGGACGGGCGAGGGGTCGCGCGGCTGCGCGCGGCGGGCCTGACGGTGGACGTGGGGGTGCTGGAGCAGGAGGCCCGCCGCCTCAACGCGTTCTACGTCAAGCACCGCCGCACAGGGCTGCCCTTCGTGACGCTCAAGTGGGCGATGAGCCTCGACGGCAAGATCGGCGCCGCGCGCGGGAGCGCCACTGCGATCACCGGGCCCGCGGCGCGCCGCTACGCGCACGAGCTGCGCAACGCCTACGACGCGGTGCTGGTGGGCGTGGGGACCGTGCTCGCCGACGACCCGCAGTTGACCTGTCGGCTGCCCGCCGACGCGGTGCCGGCACCCCGCCACCCGCTGCGGGTCGTGGTGGACTCGCGGTTGCGGACGCCCGATGCCGCGCGCGTGGTGACCGGCGCGGCCGAGGCGCCGACCCTGATCGCCACCACGGCCGCGGCGCCGCCGGCGCGCGTCGAGGCGATGCGCCGCGCGGGCATCGAGGTGCTGGTGGCGGACGGGCCGGGCGGCCGCGTGGACCTGCGGGCGGTGATGGAGGCGCTGGGCCGCCGCGGGGTCCTGAGCGTCTTGATCGAGGGCGGCGGCACGGTGAACGCGGCGGCGCTGGAGGCGGGCCTGGTGGACCGGGTGATCGCGCTGGTCGCGCCGCGACTGCTCGGCGGCGCGCACGCGCCGACGCCGATCGACGGGGCAGGGCAGGCCGCGGCGGCCGGCGCGCGTCGGCTGCGCGAGCTGCGCGTGGCGCGCCTGGGCGACGACGTGGTGCTGGAAGGCGACCTGGAGGCGTGATGTTCACGGGCATCGTGGAGGCCGTGGGCGAGGTCGAGGCGATCGAGCGGTCGCCCGAAGGCGCGCGGCTGCGTGTGCGCGTCGGCGGGCTCCTCGACGGCGCGCGCGTGGGCGAGAGCATCGCCGTCGCCGGCGTCTGCCTGACGATGGTCGCTGTCGGCGACGGCGTCTTTGCCGCCGATCTGGCCGCGGAGACGCTGCGACGGACCACGCTCGGCCGCCTGCGGCCCGGCGACGCGGTGAACCTGGAGCGGCCGCTCCGGCTCGCCGACCGCCTGGGGGGACATGTGGTCGGGGGGCACGTGGACGGCGTGGGCACGATCACCCAGGTCCGTCCCGACGGCGACGGCGCCTGGATGGAGATCGAGGCGCCGTCGGCGCTCGCGCCCTACATCGTCGAGAAGGGCTCGATCGCGGTGGACGGCGTGAGCCTGACGGTGGCCGACCTTCCGGGCGGCTCCCGGTTCGCGGTCGCGCTGATTCCGCACACGCTGGCGGTCACGACGCTGGGGCGGTGCCGCCCGCACGACACGGTGAACCTGGAGGTGGACATCCTGGCCAAGTACGTCGAGCGGCTGCTGGAGGGGGCCCGGGTGCGATGACCGAGCGCGGCGAGGTCGCGGCCCCGGCGTTCGCCACGGTGGAGGAGGCGGTGGCGGAGATCCGCGCGGGCCGCCTGCTCGTCGTCGTGGACGACGAGGACCGCGAGAACGAGGGCGACTTGGTGATGGCCGCCGAGCACGCCACCCCCGAGGCGGTCAACTTCATGATGATGCACGGCCGCGGGCTCGTGTGCGTTCCGCTCACGCCGGAGCGCTGCGAGGCGCTCGCGTTGCCGGTCATGGTGACGCACAACACCTCCCGCCACGGCACCGCGTTCACGGTATCGGTGGACGCGCGCCGGGGCGGGACCGGGACGTCGGCCTTCGATCGGGCGCTGACCATCCGGCTGCTCGCCGACCCCGCGACGCGGCCCGACGACCTGCTCCGGCCCGGCCACGTCTTTCCCCTGCAGGCGGCCCCGGGAGGCGTGCTGCGGCGCGCGGGTCACACCGAGGCCGTCCTGGACCTCACGCGCTTGGCGGGCCTGCAGCCCGCGGGCGTGGTGTGCGAGATCGTGCACGAGGACGGCACGATGGCGCGGCTGCCGGAGCTGCGGCGGTTCGCCCGGCGGCACGGCCTCAAGATCCTCACCGTGCGCGACCTCATCCGCCACCGGCTGCGGCACGACCGGTTCGTCCGGCGCGAGGGGCAGACGCGGCTGCCGACGGCGATCGGCGAGTTCCGGGCGGTGGTCTACGAGAACGCCCTCGACGGGACGAACCACCTGGCGCTGGTCGCCGGCGACATCGGCGGAGAGGAGCCGGTGCTCGTGCGGATGCACTCCGAGTGCCTGACCGGCGAGGCCTTCGGGTCGCTGCGCTGCGACTGCGGCGAGCAGCTCCGCGCGGCGATGCGGATGATCGCCCAGGCCGGCCGCGGGGTCGTGGTCTACATCCGGCAGGAAGGCCGCGGCATCGGGCTCGGCAACAAGATCAAGGCGTACGCGCTCCAGGACGGCGGCGCGGACACGGTCGAGGCCAACGAGCTGCTCGGGTTCCCGCCCGATCCGCGCGACTACGGGGTGGGTGCGCAGATCCTGGTGGACCTCGGGCTGCGGCGCGTCCGCCTGCTGACCAACAACCCGCAGAAACGGGCGGGGCTCGAAGGGTACGGCCTCGAGGTCGTCGAGCGCGTGCCGCTCGAGATTCCCCCGAACGGGGAGAACTACCGCTACCTGGCCACCAAGCGCCACCGCCTCGGCCACCTGTTGCACCTGGAATGAGCGGCGAGACCTTCCAGGGCACCGACGACGCATCGGGGCTGGCCTTCGCCATCGTCGTCAGCCGCTACAACGAGTACGTCACCGGCCGGCTGCTGGACGGTGCGCGCGGGGTGCTCGCGGCCGCGGGCGCGGCCCGGGTGGACGTCGCCTGGGTGCCGGGTGCGCTCGAGGTCCCGCTGGTGGCGCGCCGTCTCGCGGAGACACGCCGCTACGCAGCCGTGATCTGCCTGGGCTGCGTGATCAAAGGCGAGACACTGCACTTCGACCTGGTCGCGCGGAACGCGGCGGCCGGCATGGCCCGGGTCGCACTGGAGACGGGCGTGCCGGTGATCAACGAGGTGCTCGCGGTCTTCGATCCGGCGCACGCCGCCGCGCGCGCCGGCGGGACGGTGAACCGCGGCGAGGAGGCCGCGCGGGCCGCGATCCGGATGGCGACGCTGCTCCGGACGCTGCCCGCCTAGGCCGACGCGGGTCTCTCGAGCGCGCGAAGCGGCCCGGCGTCTCGTGACCATCCGGCGCGATCGCGGTGGGCGCCGCCGGCAGGACACTCCCGGCTCGTCTCGCGAATAGAGCCCTGGGTTGCACGGCACCCTGATGCTCCATGAAGCGGGGTACGGGGGTTGAGGCAGTCCAGACGAGCGAGGTGATCGGGAATGTCTCACGCGGCTCGCAGGGGCGGAGCGTTGCTCGTGCTGGGAGCGCTCGTGGTCGTCCTCGCGGTGCCCCCCGCGCCGACGGCCGCGCAGGCCCAGCAGGTGGCGGTCATCACGTCGTTCCCCAAGGAACTGTTCGATGCCTACAAGGCCGGGTTCGAACGCGCGCACCCGGGCTGGCGGATGGAGGTCGTGCCGAAACCGACGTCGGCGGCCATCACCCACGTCCGTGAGCGAGCGGCGCGGCCCGACGTCGACGTCTTCTGGGCCAGCGCGGTCGACGCGTTCATCTTCCTGAAGAACAACAACATGCTCGAGCGCTACGCGCCGCCTGCCGAGTTTCGCCGCGGGATCCCCGATCAGGTCGCCGGGTTTCCGATCAACGACCCCGAGGGTTTCTTCCACGGGTTCGCGGTGAGCGGCTACGGGATCATGTGGAACCGCACGTACCTGGCGCGCCACCGTCTGCCGGCGCCGAAGGAGTGGGAGGACCTCGTCAAGCCGGCGTACTTCGGTCATCTGGTGATCTCGGCGCCGAGCCGCAGCGGCACCACGCACCTCACCGTCGAGACCATCCTGCAGGGCTACGGCTGGCAGAAGGGGTGGGAGTTGCTCCTCCAGATGGGCGGCAACATGGGCGCGATTACCGAGCGGTCGTTCGGCGTGCCCGAGGCGGTCATCGCCGGCCAGTACGGCGTGGGGATTGTCATCGACTTCTTCGGGCTGTCCGCGATCGCATCGGGGCAGCCCATCGACTTCGTCTACCCCTCGGTCACCTCGATCGTGCCGGCGAACGTGGCCATGATCAAGAACGCGCCGAACCCCGAGGGGGCCCGTCGCTTCATCAACTACCTGCTCAGCGACGACGGGCAGCGGCTGCTCTTCAGGCCCGAGATCGCGCGCCTGCCGGTGCGCACGACGCTGTACCGCGAGGCGCCGAAGGGGATGCCCAATCCCTTCACGATGAAGGCCGGCGTCCAGTTCAACGCCGACCTGTCTGCCAGCCGGTATCAGGTGACCAATCGTATGTACGATCAGATCATCACCTTCCGGCACGCCGAGCTCAAGCGTGCCTGGGAGACGATCTATCGGGCCGAGCGGACCATCGAGGCGGCCCGTGCGGCGGGACGTGACGTCACCGATGCCGAGCGGCTGCTCGCCCAGGCGCGCGCGTCCGCCCGGTACGTGCACGTGAGCGAGCGGATGGCCGCCGAGGTGTCGAGCGGCATCGAGAGGGATGCGGCCTACCGCAGCGCCAAAGAGCGGGAGTGGGGCGAGGTGGCCCGCACGTCGTACCTGCGGGCCGCGCAACTCGCCGGGCAGGCCGAGGAGATGGCGCGGCGCCGGTAGCCGGGGCCCGGCGCCGCTCGGCGCTCGCGTCGATGAGCATCCCCGTTCCGCAGCAGGCGCCCGCGCGCGCGCCGGCGAGGATCCGGTGGCGCGCGTCGGTCGATCCGGGGCACGCGGCGCTGGCCCTGGCGCTCCTGCTGATCCTCGGGGTGTTCGTCGTGTGGCCGATCGCGGCGGTGCTGCGCGTGGCCCTGACGGACGCGCAGGGCCAGGTGACCCTGAGCCATCTCTTCCGGTTCTTCGAGAACCCGCTGTACCTCGAATCCCTCGCCAATAGCCTGCTCGCCGGAGCGTGGGTGGTCGTCATCGGCACCGTGCTGGCCCTCCCGCTCGCGTTCGTGGTGGCCCGCTACGACTTCCGCGGTCGGATGCTCGTGGTGACGCTCTCGACCCTGCCGCTGGTCCTGCCGCCGTTCGTCGGAGCCATCGCGCTGACCCAGGTCTTCGGGCGGGCCGGCACGATGACCCTGCTGCTCCAGGACGTGGTGGGCCTCCATGTCAACATCATGGAGGGCCTGCGCGGGATCATCCTCGCGCAGGCCCTCCACTTCTTCCCGTTCATCTTCCTGACGGTGACAGCCGCGCTGATGAACGTCGACCGCTCGCTGGAGGAGATGGGGCAGATGATGGGCGCCCACGGCTGGCGGCTGCTCCGCCGCGTGGTGTTCCCGCTCGTGCTCCCCGCCTATGCCGCCGGTGCGCTGCTGACGTTCGTCAAGGCCGTCGACGACATCGGCACGCCGTTCATCCTCAACGTCAAGAACATGCTCGGACCGCAGGCCTACCTGCGCATCACCACCGTGGGCCGCGACGACGTCGACGGCTACGTGATCTGCGTGATCATGGTCGTCATCTCGATCGCATGCGTGGTGGCCTCCAACTGGATCGTCGCCCGGCGAGAGTATGCGACGCTCCAGACCGGCGCCCGGCCGCCCGAGGGCGGGCGGGCGCTGACCGGATGGCGGTCGGCAGTCGCGTTCGGGGCTTGCGCGGCCATCCTGGGCATCTCGCTCCTCCCCCACCTGGGCGTCGTCGTGATGTCGTTCAGCCGGGTCTGGAGCCTGACCTACCTGCCGACGGCCTACACCCTCGGCCACTACGCCGAGATCTTCCTGCGGGCGCCGCGGTTCATCCTGAACACGCTCACCTACAGCGTCGCCGCCGCCCTGCTGGGCGTCGTCGTCGCCGCGGCGATCGCGTACCTGCTCCAGCGCGGCCGTGTGCCGGGCAAGGGGCTGCTCGATGCGATCGCCATGATGCCGATCGCACTGCCCGGTGTGGTCATCGGCGTGGGGTTCCTGCGGGTCTTCTACGGCATGACGCTGCCCGGCACGGAGACCTCGTTGGCCTCCACCTGGGCGATCTTCGTGTTGGCCTACATGGTCCGGCGGCTGCCCTACGCGCTCCGGGCGAGCCACGCCGCGCTGCACCAGGTCCACGGCTCCCTGGAGGACGCGGCGGCGATCGCCGGCGCGCCCCGAGTCCGCGCCTTCCGGCGAGTGGTGCTGCCGCTGATCATCGGTGGGGTCACAGCCGGCGGGGTGCTCATCTTCATCACCGCCGCGGTCGAGTTCAGCACGACGATCACGCTGGTCAGTCGCGTCGAGCAGAGCCCGCTGTCGTACGCCATCTACATCTACTCCCAGAGCCCGCTGGGCCGGGGCGCCGCCGCGGCGCTCGGCGTCGTGGCGATCGTCATCGTGGCGGTCGGGACCTACCTCGCCAACCGGCTCAGCGGACGCGGCCGGATGGCGTTCACGCTCTGACCGTGCCCATGGGGGAGGCGACACCGCTGACGCGCATCCGGCCGGTCGAGGTCGAGCTGCGCCACCTGCATCGTCGGTTCCACGACGCGGTGGCGGTGCACGATCTGTCGCTGACCATCGGCCGCGGGGAGTTCTTCACCTTCCTGGGCCCGAGCGGCTGCGGCAAGACCACGACGTTGCGCATGATCGCCGGGCTGCTGCCGCCGGACGGCGGCGAGATCCTCTTCGACGGACGGTCGGTCACGGCCACCCCGCCCTGGCACCGCAACATCGGCATGGTGTTCCAGAACTACGCGCTCTGGCCGCACATGACCGTCTCCGACAACGTGGCGTTCGGCCTGGTCGAGCGCAGGGTGCCGCCCGCCGAGATCGCGCGCCGCGTCGAGGACGCGCTCCGCCTGGTCGGTCTCGAGGGGCTCGGGCACCGCCTCCCCTCGCAGCTCTCCGGCGGTCAGCAGCAGCGGGTGGCGCTGGCGCGCGCGATCGTGGTCCAGCCGGGGCTCCTGCTGCTCGACGAGCCGCTGTCGAACCTCGACGCCCGGCTGCGGGTGCAGATGCGCAACGAGCTCGTCAAACTGCAGCGGCAGCTCGGGATCACCACCATCTATGTCACACACGATCAGGACGAGGCGCTGATGCTCTCGACACGGATCGCGGTGATGCACCGCGGTCGTCTCGTGCAGCTCGGCACGCCGGTTGAGGTGTACGAACGGCCGGCCGACGTGTTCGTCGCCGATTTTTTGGGCGGCGCGAACTTCCTGCCGGGAACCGTCCGCGGACAGTCCGGGGATCGGCTGGTCGTCGCGCTGGAGGTCGGCGGCGGCGATGACCCGGTGGCGCTCCGTGCGTCGGCCCACCGTAATCCCGGGTTCGCGCCGGGGGACACCGTGACCGTCTGCGTGCGCCCGGAGGCGCTCGAGCTGGTGCTCGACGGCCGGCCCGCCGACGACGTCAACCTCCTGCGCGGCACCCTGCGCCTGGCCAACTACCTGGGCTCGGTCCTGGCCAGCGAGATCGAGTTGCCCGGCGGTCGGGTCCTGCGCGCGCAGATCGCGCACCCCCGCGGCGCCGCGCGCCTCGCCGAGGGGAGCCCGGTGACGCTCCGCGTGGGGCCCGACGACGTTCTCCTGCTCCGGCCGCAGGCACCACCCGACTGATCTCTGCCTGGCAGGTACGGCCCGACGCCCCATCCTTGATCGCGGTGCCGCCGCCGTGCGCCCCGGCGCGATAGGAGGATCCCCCACCGGGCGGGAACTCCGGGGGGTGCTGTCCACGGTCTACCTGAACGCGCGCGTGCATCCCGACGGCGGCCCCGAGGTCGCGGCGGACGCGGTCGCGGTCACGGGTGGCCGCGTGGCCGCGCTGGGCGCGGCCGGCGATGTGCTCGACGCCTTCCCGCGCGCCCGCCGCGTCGATCTGCTGGGCCTCCCGGTGCTGCCCGGGCTCATCGACGCGCACATCCACGTCGTCGGGTACGGGCTCGGGCTGCTGCAGGTCGAGCTGCGCGAGGCGCGCTCGTTGGCCGAGGCGGTGCGGCTCGTCGCCGAGGCCGCCCGCCGCGGCCCCCCCGGCGAGTGGCTTCAGGGCCGCGGGTGGGACAAGACCCCCTGGCCCGAGGACCGCTTCCCGACCCGCCACGACCTCGACGCCGTCACCGGGGACCGGCCGGCCGTCTGCGCCAGCAAGGACGGCCACCTCCTGTGGGTGAACACGGCGGCGCTGCGAGCGGCGGGGATCACGCGCGACACCCCCGACCCCCCGGGCGGCGCGATCGGCCGCGACGCGTCCGGGGAGCCCGACGGCCTGTTGAAGGAAGACGCGACGCTGCTGGTGCGCCGGGTGATCCCGCCACCGCCGATGGAGGCGCTCGAGCAGGCGGCGCTGGCCGCGCAGGCCGACGCCCACCGGCTCGGCCTGACCGGCGCGCACGCCTTCGTCGGCCCGAGCGCCGACTCGCCCGACCAGTTCGCGGTTCTCCACCGCCTGCACGCGCGGGGCGCGCTCACGCTGCGGACGGTCGCCTGCGTGCCCGAACGCCTCCTGGACGCGGCGGCAGCCTGCGGGCTGCGCACCGGCCTGGGCGACGAGGTGCTGCGCGTCGGTCCCCTCAAGGTCTTCGCCGACGGCACGCTGGGCTCGCAGACGGCCAGAATGCTCGCCCCCTTCGAGGGGCAGCCCGCGAACGTGGGGATCACGGTCCGCACGCCGGAGGAGATCGACGACCTGGTGGGCCGGGCGCTGGCCGCCGGGCTGTGGAGCGCCGTCCACGCCATCGGTGACCGTGCGAACCGCGACGTCCTGGACGTCTTTGCCCGGCATCGTGAGGCGTCGCGGCGCGCCGGGGCGCGGCAGCGGATCGAGCACGTGCAGGTCCTGCACCCCGACGACCTGCCGCGGCTGGCTGCGTTGGCGGTGACCGCGTCGATGCAGCCGGTCCACGCCACGGCCGACCGCGATGCCGCGGAGCGGTACTGGGGCCCCCGCTGTCGCTACGCCTACGCCTGGAGGTCGCTGGCCGCCAGTGGCGCCGTGCTGGCCTTCGGGTCGGACGCGCCGGTCGAGACACCCGATCCGTGGCGCGGGCTCTATGCGGCGGTGACGCGCCGGCGGGAGGGCGACGACCGGCCGTCGTGGTACCCCGAGGAACGCCTCTCCCTGCGCGAGGCCGTCCGTGCCTACACGGTCGGTCCGGCCTACGCGGCCGGGACCGACGCCTGGCAGGGGACGCTGGCGCCGGGCATGGTCGCGGACTTCGTGGTGCTCGACCGCGACCCGTACGCGGGCACCGCGGAGGACCTGCTGCGGGTCGGCGTGCTCGCGACCGTCGTCGGCGGCCGCGTGGTGCACGCGGCCGGCGCGCTGCGGGGGCTCGACGGCGCGTCCTGACGACGTGGAGGTGGGCGATGAGGAATAGCGTGCTGCTCGAGGAGCTCTCCTGGCCCGAGGTGGACGAAGCGTTGGGCGCGGGGATGCGGACGGTCGTCATCGTGACCGCGTCGGTGGAGCAGCACGGCCCGCACCTGCCGATGCTGACCGATACCGCCATCGGGCACGCCGTGGGGGAGCGGGTGGCGCGGCTGTTGGGCAACGCGCTGATGGCGCCGGTGATCCGGCCCGGGTGCTCCGACCACCACCTGGCGTTCCCGGGGAGCCTGTCGCTGCCGGCGGACGTGTTCATCGAGACCGTGGTGGCCTACGTCCGCTCGCTCGCGCCGCACGGGTTCGACACGTTCGTCCTGTTCTCGTCGCACGGCGGCAACTTCGTCCCGCTCGAGGCCGCGGCGACGCGCCTGCGCGAGGAGTTCGGGCCGCGGGGGGTGCGCATCGTGGCGTTCGCGGGCCTGGCCGCGCTCCACGAGATGATGCGGGTCATGGTGGAGGTGGCGGCCGCGCTGGGCGCGCCGCAGGACGTGGACGCGATCCACGCCGATGCCACGGAGACCTCGGTGATGATGGCCCGTCACCCGCACCTGGTCGGCACGGGTCGGCTCGAGGCCGGGTTCCTCGGGAGGGTCGAGGCGGCGGAGATCTTCCGGCGCGGGTTCCGGGCCATCACGCCGAACGGCGTCTTCGGCGACCCGCGGCGCGCGAGTCCCGCGATCGGCGAGGCGGTGATCGAGCGGTTGGCGGAGCACATCGCAGCGCACGTCCGCCGCCGGCTGGCGGAGGCGGAGGCCGCGCAGCAGGGCGGGGCCGGCTAGGTCGGGAAGGCGCGCGACTCGGCGTCGTCGTCCGGCGTCACGAAGTCGCGGCCCCGGGGCACGGCGCGGTGCCCGCAGATCGGGCACTCGTACCACACGTGTTCCGGCATGTGCAGGTCGAAGCGCCGGTCCATGACCGTCTCGCAGTAGGGGCAGCACAGCTCCGTCTCTGCCATAAGCATCGTGCCACCTTTCCAGGCTGCCCGGACCGCTTTCGGTTCCCTCCCGCACCCCTCCTGCCGCCCGGTTCCCGAGGAACGCGACACGCCAGGGCGAAGAGGGAGACGAGGCCGGTCTCCGCTCTTCCCGGGGGACCAGGGGGAGGACGCCAGATGGGCACCACGGGCCGCGAGATCGTCGATCTGGATGTCTCGGCGCTGCTCACCGATCTGCGCCGGGCCTACCTGATGGAGCTGCAGACCTTCTACTCGTACTGGTTGACCGCGATCGTGGCGGAGGGCTGGCACGGACACGAGCTGGCCGAGGAGTTCAAGAAGGAGGCGCTGGAGGAGCTGGGCCACGCCGGGCGACTCGCCACGCGGATGCTGGAGCTCGGCGGCGATCCGGTCGTGGATCCGGGTGACTGGGCCGCGGGCGCCGGCGGGCCGTGGACCGCGCCACGCCGCGACCGCAGCGATGCCGACGGCATGGTCGCCGACCAGCTCCGCGGGGAGGCGGCGGCGATCCGTCACTACCACGCGATCGCGAAGATGGTGCTCGGCAAGGATCCGGTGACCTACCAGCTCGTCGCCGAGCTCCTGGC
>Ga0308411_10000936_pt1 | contig 19617 bp, 20 predicted proteins | sample HotsprottomLayer_2_FD_203530 | JGI IMG/M metagenome (GOLD analysis project Ga0308411, IMG submission 203530) | Hot spring phototrophic mat microbial communities from Octopus Spring, Yellowstone National Park, Wyoming, United States -... | ecosystem: Environmental > Aquatic > Thermal springs >...
CGCCGAGCTTGTCGGCGAGCCAGCGCCAGACCTCGAGCGGCTGGACGTCGAGGTAGGCCATCGCCGCGCCGACCAAGATCGAGGCGACCACGAGCTTGACGACCGTGGCAAGCGTGATGCGCGGCATGCGATCCGGCCGGCGGGAGGGGCTTCGGGCTCGGCGCTCGCGGGTATAGGAACGGGGCGGGAGCCGGGCAAGCGGGGGAGGGGAGGATGCGCTGGAGCCGGTCGCTCACGCTGGTCGGGGTCCATGCCGAGGGCGAGATCGGCCGGATCGTGGTGGGCGGCCTCCTGCCGCCGCCCGGGCGGACCATGCAGGAGCGCCTCGCCTGGCTCAACGAGAGCGCGGAGGGCGACCGGCTGCGCCGCTTCCTCACCCGCGAGCCGCGCGGCTGGCCGGCCATGTCGACCAATTTGCTTCTGCCGCCTTGCGAGAGCGGGGCGGACGCGGCGTTCGTGATCCTGCAGCCGGACCGGGCGCACGCCATGTCGGGCTCGAACGCCATCTGTACGGCCACCGCGCTCGTGGAGCTCGGCATGGTGGCGATGCGCGAACCCGAGACGGTCGTCACGCTCGACACCGCAGCCGGCCTCGTGCCCGCCCGGGTCGGCTGTGCCGACGGGCGGGCCCGGCGGGTGAGCCTCGACATGCCGGCCTCCTTCGTCGAGGCCGACGGGCTCGCGCTCGAGGTCGAGGGGATCGGCCGGATCGAGCTCGCGATCGCGTTCGGCGGGGTGTTCTACGCGCTCGTCGATCCGGCCCCGCTCGGCCTGTCGATCGAGCCCGGCCAGGCTCGCCGGCTCGCCGAGACCGGGGTGCGGATCCTCGAGACCGCGCAGCGCCGTTGGCGACCCGTCCATCCCGAGCGCCCGGCGATCGCCGGTATCGCCTATCTCATGTGGTGCGGGGAGGGGCCCGAGGGGCCGCGCAACGCCACCGTGCTCCTACCCGGCCGGCTCGATCGCAGCCCGTGCGGGACGGGCTCGGCCGCTCGCCTCGCGCTCGAATGGGCCCGTGGCCGGATCCGGCCGGGCGAGGCGCGCCTCTTCCGCTCGACGATCGGCACGTGCTTCGAGGCCGAGTTCGTCGGTACCACGGAGGTCGCCGGCCGGCCGGCGGTGCTGCCGCGGCTCTCGGGCCGTGCCTGGCTCTACTCGATCGAGCAACTCGGCCTCGACCCCGAAGACCCGTTCCCCGAGGGGCACCTGCTCGCGGATCTGTGGGGCGGGCTCGCCGCCAGGTGAGCGCGGCCGAGGTGGAGACCGTCGAGCGCCTGCGTCGGGACGTCGAGGCGCTCGCGGGCGAGATCGGGCCCCGCACGCCGTGGCTCGGCGATTCCCTCGCCTGCGCCGAGGCGCACGTGGCGGGCGCGCTCGAAGCCGCCGGGCTCGCCGTGGAGCGTCGCCCCTACCGGTTCTTGGGCCACGAGGTCGCCAATCTCGTGGGCGTGCCGCCGCCGAGCCGCAAATCGAAGCAGTGGTATCTCGTGGGCGCCCATTACGACACCGTCGCCGGGACGCCCGGAGCGGACGACAACGCCTCGGCTGTGGCGGTGATGCTGGAGCTCGCGCGGCGCCTCGCCGACTGCCCGCTGCCGCTCCGCTTCGTCGCCTTCACGATGGAAGAGCCGCCGGCCTTCGGCACCCTCTGGCAAGGGAGCCGGCGCTTCTGCCGCGAGATGCGCCGGCGCGGCGAGCGGACCGCGGGTGCGATCGTCCTCGAGATGGTGGGCTTCACTGCCCCGGTTCAGCCCTATCCGGCGGTCCTGCGGGACCGCGGCTACCCCGCAACCGGGGACTTCATCGGCGTGGTGGGCGACCGCCGGTCGCGGGCCTTCACCGAGCGGCTCGTGGAGGGCATGCGAAAAGCCGGCACCGTGCCGGTCGAGAGCCTGGTCGTGCCCCTGCGCGGCTGGCTCCTGCCGATCGCTCGCCTCTCCGACCACGCCTCCTTCTGGGACCGCGGCTGGCCGGCGGTGATGGTCACCGATACGGCCTTCCTGCGCAATCCGAACTACCACCGGCCGACCGACACACCGGACACGCTCGACTACGGTTTCATGGCGGGCGTCGCGCAGGCTCTCGAGGCGGCGATCCGCGACCTGCCGCCGCCCGAGCCCACCGCCGGCTGATCAGCCCGGCGTCTCGATGAGCTCCAGGATGAGGCCGTCGGCGGAGCGCGTGTAGACCGCACGCCGGCCCTTGTTCGGCCCGCCCGGCACGGTGATCACCTCGCCCATCCGGCGAAAGCCCGCCGCCTCGACCTCGGCCAACAGCCGGTCGAGGTCGGCCACGTCGAGGGCGATGTGCGCTGCGCCGGCGTCGCACGGGCGATAGCGCGCCCGCCCGTGATCCGCCGGCGTGCGGTATTCGATGAGCTCGAGCGTGTGGCCGTAGCCGTCGAGATAGGCGATCTCGACATCGGCCCGGCCGAGGCCGGTGACCGCGCCGATCAGATCGGGATCGCGCGGGCTCCGATCCCGCAACGTGAAGCCCAGCACTTCCGTGAAGAACCGCACGCTCGCCTCCATCTCGGCGACCGTGAAGCTCGTGTGGTTGAAGCGGCGGATCTCGGGCCGGCTCACGGGTTCGTCTCCGCGTCGAGGAAGCGGTTCGGGCGGAGGAAGAAGGCGAGCAAGAGACAGCCTTCCTCCGACCAAGCCTCGTGCCGGCTGCCGGCCGGCCGCCAGACATAGTCGCCCTTGCGGCAAATACCCTGCTCGTCCCGGAACGAGCCCTCGAGGACGAAGCTCTGCTCGATCTCGACGTGTTCGTGGAGCGGCAGTCTGGCCCCCGGTGCCCAGCGGAAGAGCGCGGTCAAAAGCCCGCTCTTCTCGTCCTGCAAGAGCACCTTGATCTCGATGCCGGGAAAGCGGGTCGGCTGCCAGGGCAGGCTCTCGACCTCGACGTAGCGCGAGGCCAACGGGGGGAGACCCTCGTGGCCTCGGGCGTGCGGTGTGACGGCACTCATCGCTTCTCCCTCCTCCCCGATCGGGTTCGAACTCGGCTGCAGGCGCGTTCCGGTCAATAGCCTTCGGCCACGAGCGGGAAGGCCGACCAGAACCCGGGCGGGCGGACCGGCTCCGCCCGGGTCAGGTGCTGCGGCCCCAGATCCTCGAGCCGCGTAGCACCCAGGAGGCCGAGCGCGATCGCGATCTCGTCCTCGAGCAGGTCGAGCATCGCGACCACGCCGTCCGGGCCGCCCGCGGCCATGCCGACGGCGAGCATGCGGCCGAGCCCCACCGCCTTGGCGCCGAGCGCGATCGCCTTGAGGATGTCGGTGCCGCGGCAGAAGCCGCCGTCGACCAGCACGAGGCAGCGCTCGCCCACCGCCTCGACGATCTCCGGCAGGACGTCGAGCGTGCCCTGGACGTGGTCGAGCTGGCGTCCGCCGTGGTTCGAGACGACGATCCCCTCGACCCCGTGGTCGACCGCGATCCGGGCATCCTCCACCGTCATGATGCCTTTGAGGATCAAGGGTATACGGTGGCGGCCCTTGAACCGGGCGACCGCCTTCCAATCGAAGCCTTTCTGGAAGTCCGTGCCGCCCACGTTCTGCCGCCAGGGCTTTTCGAAGCGGTTCAGGAGATCCCGTTCGCGTCGCGAGTACCAAGCGGTGTCGACCGTGATCGCGAAGGCCGCGTAGCCCGCGGCCTCGGCGCGCGCCACGATCTCGGCGATCCAGCCCTCGTCGCCGCGCACGTAGAGCTGGAAGATCCGCAACGCCTCGGGGGCGGCCTCGGCCACGGCCTCGAGCCCGGGCGCGCAGACCGACGACAACATCAACGGCACCCCGAAGCGTGCCGCGGCCCGAGCGGCGCCGGCCCCGCCGGTGGGGTGGAAGGTCTCGAGCGAGCCGATCGGGGCCAAGAACACCGGGAGGCGGACGCGCCGGCCGAACAGCTCGCTCGAAGGATCCACCCGGCGTACGTCGACGCAGACCCGCGGTCGGAGCGCGAGCCGCTCGATCGCGAGGCGGTTGCGGGCGAGGGTGGTCTCGGTCTCGGTCCCGCCCACGAGATAGTCCCAAGCGCCCCGGGCGAGCCGCTTTCGGGCGAGCTGGACGAGCTCGTGCAGCGTGGTGACCTCGTCGAGCGCCGCCATCTCCGCCTCCCGAACGCCACGTCCGAGCGATGGCGCGGTCCGGGCGCCCGGGCAAGCGAAGCGGACGCAGGGGAGGGGCGAGGCCGCCCGTCAGAGCGGGAGGAGCACGAGGCCCGGAAAGGCGATCAAGAGCAAGAGCACGGCCAGCATGGCGAGGGCGAAGGGTGCGGCACCGGCGAAGGTCGTCCAAAGGCTCACCCGCGGATCGGCGAGCGTGCCGGTCACCACGTAGACCGAGAGACCGAAGGGCGGGGTCAAGAGGCCGATCTCGACCGCGACGATCGTGACGATGCCGAACCAGACGAGATCGAAGCCCAGCGCCTGGGCGATCGGCAAGGCCAAGGGCACGGTGACGAGAAGGATCGAGGTCGAATCGAGGATCGTGCCCAGGAGCAGCACGAGCAGCAGGTGACCGGCCAAGAACGCCTCGGGCCCGAGCCCGGCGGCACCCAGCCACCGCACCGCGAGATCGGGCAGGCCGGCGAGGGCCAACATCCGCGCGTAGAGGCTCGCCGCGACGATCAAGACGAGCACCGAGGCGGTCACCTGGCCGGTCTCGACGAACACCTGCCAGAGACGGCCGAGGTCGAGCCGCCTCCGGGCCACGGCGATCGCGAACGCCCCCGTGGCGCCCACGGCTCCTCCTTCGGTGGCGGTGAAGAAGCCGCCGTAGATCCCGCCCAGGACCAGGAGGACGAGGAGGAGCACCGGGGCCAAGAGCCGGAAGGTCGAGGCGGGCTCGGCCGCACTTCCGATCGGCGCTGCCTCGGCTCGCTCCTGAACGAGGCCCGGGGCGAAGCGCGCCACGGCCAGGATCCCCGCCGAGAAGGTGAGGGCCATGAGCAGGCCGGGGACGATCCCGGCGAGGAACATGGCGCGCACCGACTGCTCGGCCAGGAAGGCGTAGACGATCATGAGGAGGGAGGGCGGGATCAGCATGCCGAGGATCGAGGAGCCGGCGACCACGCCCACCGCGAAGGCCGGCCTATAGCCCATGGCCAGCATCTCGGGCACGGCCACGCGGGTGAAGACCGCGGCGGAAGCGATGGAGACGCCGGTCACCGCGGCGAACACCGCATTGGCCGCGACGGTCGCGATCCCGAGCCCGCCCGCGAGCCGGCGGAAGAGGCGCTCGGCCGCGGTGTAGCAGTCGCGACCGATGTCGGCGGTGGCGACGAGCTGGCCCATGAGCACGAAGAGCGGCACGACGCCGAAGAGATGATCGGCGATCGCGTCCGAAGCGGTCCGCGCGAGGAGGCTCGTGGCGACCTCGAGATCGCCGCGGATCGCCCAGACCCCGGCGAGGCCGGCGAGCAGCAGCGCGGTCGCGACGTGCATTCCGGCCCAGATCAGGAGCAGGAGGAAAAGGAGCGCCGAAAGGCCGATCTCGACCGGGCTCAGGAGCGACTCCCGAACGCTCGGCCGAGCTCGCGCGCGGCGATCCGCGCGAACAGGAGGGCGGTGAGCCCGGCACCGGCGACCACCACGAGCCGAACCGGCCAGAGCGGGGCGGTGAAGTCGCCCGCGGCACCGACATAGAGGCCCTCGCGCCAAGCCTCGGCCAGGGCCGGGGCCACGGCGATCGCGAGGAGCAGGAAGAGGGCGGCGCCGACCCCGTGGATCACCGCCTCGAAGGCATGGGCGAGCCGCGGCCGGGTGCCTCGCAGCCGGTCCAAGAGGAGCTCGGAGCGGGCGAGGCGTCCGGCCCGGAGCGTCTCGGGGAGCTGGAGGAAGAGGATCGCCACGATCGCGAGCGCCAAGAGCTCGCTCACGCCTCGGACCGGGGCGGCCAGGAGCTCGCGGCCCAGGATGTCGGCGTCGACCAGGAGCACGAGGGCGAGCACGAGGAGCGAGCCCAGAGCAGCCGCCCCGCCGCTCGCCGCGGCCAGGAGCCGGTCGAGCCGGCTCGCCGCTCCTGCGGCGGCGCCGGAAGCCGGGCTCACGCGACCGACCAATCGCGCAGGATCGGCACGCCCGCCTCGCGCTGGGCGCGCATATAGGCCTCGAGCACGGCCGTGCCGGGCAGGCCTTTGCCGTCGAGGTCCTTGGCCCAGCCCTTGGCGACGTTCGGGATGGTCTCCGCCCAGCGGCGCCGTTCGGCCGGGTCGAGTTCGATCACCTGCGCGCCGGCCGCAAGCATCTCGGCCATGCGCCGCTCGGCGAGCGCGGTCTGCGCTTCGGCATAGGCCCGGGTCCAATCGCGGCCGACCGCGAGCACGATGGCCCGCGCGGCTTCCGGCATTTTGTCGAGCGTGCGCTTTCCGATCGCGATGGCCCCGCCGAACATCGCCCCGAAGCCGACTTTGCAGATGTACGGGGCGACCTCTTGGAGCTTGGCGGCGGCAGCGCCTGTGGCAAAGGTCAAGGCGCCGTCCGACACGCCGGTCTGGATGTCGTTGTAATATGTCGTGAGCGTGCCGGCGACGGCGACCGCACCGGTCTCCTTGATCCAATTGGCCGAAGGCCCGGGAGCCGAAAGCTTGAGCCCTTTGAGGTCGGCCAGACCCCGGATCGGCTTTTTGGACCAGACGTGATAGGTGTCGAGCGCTGCCCCGCCCAGATAGACGAGGCCGTGTCGAGTCCAGGCCTCGCCCATGCCCCTGATCGAATCCTGCAGCCGCTCGACGATCGAGGCCAAGAGGAACACGTCCTCGACCCCGAACGGGCAGACGTAAGAGACGTTCTGCAAGGGCATCTTGGCTGCCTCGAACACGGTCGAGACGAACCCGGCATCGGAAATGCCGTCGCGCATCGTGTCGAGCTCGGAGCCGAGCTTGGCGAGCGTCCCTCCATAGGCGCGGTTCCACTCGATCGCGAGCGACAACCCGGCTTCCTTGAGCCGCCGGTCGACCTCGGGAATGAAGAACTCGTCGAGGAGCTTGACCCAGAGGAAGACGGGCGGGTGGCCGGCCGCGACGGTGACCCGGAGCCGCTGCGGCTGGCCGCGGGCCGCGGGTGGAGCGAGGGTCAAGACCGCCGCCGGTGCCGCGGCGAAGAAGCACAGGAGCCTGCGGCGCGTGGTCATGCGATGCCTCCCTGGGGCGTCGATGCCCCTTTCTTGCGAGCCGGGCGGCGCGCTTGCAAGCGGGCTCGCCCCGTGCGAGCGGGCTCGAGCCGTCGTCGTTGCTGCGAGGGAGCTCCGCCATGGCCGTTCGCCTCGTCGATCTCTCGGTCCCGCTCAAAGCGGGCATCGCGTCGGACCCGCCCGGCTACCGGCCCGAGATCACCTACCGCGATCACCGCGCGACCGCGGCCGAGGTCTGCCGGTTCTTCCCGGGCCTCACGGCCGAGCTGCTCCCGGAAGGGGAGGGGTGGGCGATCGAGCACGTCACCATGACGACGCATGCCGGGACCCACCTCGATGCCCCCTGGCACTTCGCCTCGACCATGGACCAGGCGCTGGTCGAGGGCGGGCGGCCGGCGATGACGATCGACCAGGTGCCGCTCGACTGGTGCTTCGCCCCGGGCGTCAAGCTCGACTTCCGCCATCTGCCCGACGGTCACGTGGTCTCCGCGGCCGAAGTCGAGGCCGAGCTCGCGCGGATCGGCCACGAGCTCCGCCCGCTCGACATCGTGCTCGTGAACACCCGCGCCGGCTGCCGCTACGGGGAGGCCGACTATGTGGACGCCGGCTGCGGGATGGGCCGCGAGGCGACACTCTGGCTGCTCGAGCGCGGGGTGCGGGTGACCGGCACGGACGCCTGGAGCTGGGACGCGCCCTTCGCCCACACCCGTCGCCGCTTCCTCGAGACCGGCGACCCCCGGCTCGTCTGGGAAGGCCACAAGGCCGGCCGGGAGATCGGCTATTGCCACCTCGAGAAACTCGCCAACCTCGAACTCCTGCCGGCCACCGGCTTCCGGGTCTGCTGCTTCCCGGTCAAGGTGGCGGGCGGGTCGGCCGGCTGGTGCCGGGCGGTCGCGATCCTCGAGGAGCCCTGAGACGGCTCGGCGCCCCTCTCGGGGGCGTCGCCTCGCGCCTCAGGAGCCGAAGCTGTCGGTCCAGCAGTGGATCAGCACGCCGACCAGCCGGCCCTCGGGAGAAAGCGCCGGCGCCCGGCAGACGTGCAGGTCGGCCGAGCGGGCGAGTTCGACCGGCGGTGGCACGTAGCGATCCGCCGGCAAGGGCCAGCACCGCCCGGCTTCGAGATAGCCGGCCTCGGCGCCGTGCACCGTGCAGCGCTGGGCGATCCCGCAGTCGCGGGCGTTGCAGCAGGGACCGCCGCCGTTGGGCTGCATCATCGACCGGTAGGGATCGGGTGCGCCTGGCGGCGGGTGCCGTACCCCCTCGGCCAGGGCGGTGCCCACGCCGAGCGTGCCGGCGATACCGAGAGCGATCAGAAGCCGTCGCACGAGCCGTCTCCAGCCGGATCGGGTCGCCGTCCGGCCTCCCTCCTTTCCGGGAGCCGTCCGCCGGCCACGGGATCCGGACCGCAACCACGGGTCGGCGCCCCGTCGCGAGCCGGGACCGAGCTTCCAACCCCCGGTTGCTCTTCCTGGGCTCGCCTCTCGCTTTGATAGCACGAATCGTGCCGAACGTCATGCATCGAACGGCGATCGGTCCGGCGGGGCCGCCCACGGCCGCCCGACCGCTTTCCCGACAGCCTCTTCGCCCCCATCTGCGGACCATGGCCGCGCCGCTCGCCCTCTACGTCCATTGGCCCTTCTGCCGCGCGAAGTGCCCCTATTGCGACTTCAACAGCCACGTCCGCCCACGGATCGAGCAGGGGCGCTGGCGTCGCGCGCTCTTGGCCGAGCTCGACCACTGGATCGGCCGGCTCGGGCCGCACCGACTCGTCTCGATCTTCTTCGGTGGCGGCACGCCCTCGCTCATGGAGCCGGAGACGGTCGCGGCGGTGATCGAGCGGGCGGTCGCCGCCTGGCCGGCCGACCCCGACCTCGAGGTCACGCTCGAGGCCAACCCCACCTCGGTCGAGGCGGGCCGGTTCCGCGGCTACCGCGCGGCCGGCGTGAACCGCGTCTCGATCGGGGTCCAGGCGCTCGACGAGGCGGCGCTGCGCTTCCTCGGGCGCGAGCACGGCGTGGCCGAGGCCCTCGACGCGGTCCATCTCGCCACCGCCGTCTTCCCCCGCGTCTCCATCGACCTGATCTACGCCCGCCCCGGTCAGACCGCCGCGCAATGGGAAGCCGAACTCGCCCGCGCGCTCGCCACGGGCACGGGCCACCTCTCCCTCTACCAGCTCACGATCGAGCCCGGCACGCGCTTCTTCGCCGAGGCGCATGCCGGTCGGCTCGTCCTGCCGGACGAGGATGCGCAAGCCGAGCTCTTCGAGCGCACCCAGGAGCGGTGTGCGGCGGCGGGGCTGCCTGCCTACGAGATCTCGAACCACGCCCGCCCCGGCGAGGAGAGCCGGCACAATCTCGTCTACTGGCGCTACGGCGAATATCTCGGGATCGGGCCGGGCGCGCACGGCCGAGTGGTTGTCGAGGGCGTGCGACGCGCCACGCGCAACCTGCGCGCCCCCGAGCGCTGGCTCGCCGCGGTCGAGGCAGGTGGGCCCGGGCTCGAGGTAGAGGAGCCGGTCGCGCCGCGCGAGCAGGCGATCGAGGCGCTGATGATGGGCCTGCGTCTGGCCGAGGGGGTTCCCCTCGCGCGGCTCGAGGCGCTGGCCGGGGCATCCTGGCGGGCGGTGGTCGACGAAGCGGCGCGCGTCCGGGCGGTTGCGGCGGGGCTGCTCGAGGAGGCGCCGGACCGCCTCGTCGCGACCGCCGCCGGCCGCCAGCGCCTGGACGCCCTGCTGCGCGCGCTCCTGCGCTGATCGACGGGTGGACGGGCGGGACGCGCGCTGTGGGGTCAGAAACCCGCGCGGGTCGCCGCGGCCGGGTCGAGCCGCACGCTCTGCGGGTCGGCGAAGCGCGCCGCCGAGGTCCAACCGAGCTGGGTGGTGAGGTACCAATGGGCCGCGTAGCCGAGCGCGGCGGCGACGACGAGCGCGGCGAGGAACGGCTTCATCCACCCTTCTCCGTGGTCGGTTCGCTGGGCGTCGTGACGCGCTTGAGGTAGGCGATCAGCGCCGCCCGGTCGGCCGGATCGGCCATCCGTTGCAGCGGCATCTTGGAACCCGGTGTGAAGGTCTCGGGTCCGAGGGCGAACAGACGGTCGACCGTTTCTTCCGACCAGACGATCCCGCTCTTCGCGAGCGTTTCGGAATAGGGATAGCCGGGGACCGAGCCGGCCGGACGACCGAACAGGCGATAGAGCGTCGGCCCGGCGCGGTTGCCGCCGTCGGCGGTCACGGTGTGGCAGGCCGCACAAGCGCGGAAGAGCTTGGCGCCGCGCTCGCCCTCGCCCGGGGGAGCGCCGGCAGCGGCTGCCTTGGCGGTGGTGTCGGCAGGATCGACCGGGGAGAGCGGTGGGTCGCCCTCGCTCCAGCGACGGACGATGGAGTCGTTGCCGGCCGACCAGAGGGCGGGCGGTGTGCCGACGAAGGCGAGGTCCCAGACCGGACCGCGGTGCGGCTCGAGGACCCGCTCGGCCCGCCCTTCGGGCAAGGACCAGATCACGATCCGGCCCTTGATGTCGCCGCTCGCGAGCCGGGCGCCGCCGGGCTGGGCGGCGAGCGCCGAGATCGGCGCCTCGTGACCCGCGAGCTCGCCCTCGAGCGCCAAGTCGGGAAGCCGCCGGAGCCGCACGATCCCGTCGATCGAGGCCGCGGCGATCCGATCGGCATCGATGCGAACGAGCCCGGTGATCGCGAAACCACTGCCCGAGAGTCCTTCGTTCACCGTCCCGCGATCCGGATCGACCGCCCACAGTGCCCCCTCGTGGGTGGCGACGAGCAACGAGCCCTCGTCCACGAACAGGAGGGCCGTCGGCCGTGACCGTTCGAGGCCCGCGGTCGCGCGGACCGCGCCCTCCGCGAGGCCGACGAGTCGGATCCGACCGTCGGCGGTGCCGACCGCCACAAGGCCTCGTTCCGGTTCGAGCGCGACCGCGAGCACCTTGGACTCGAGCGCGAGCCGCCAGCGCGGCGCGCCGGTAGCGGCGTCCCAGGCCAGGAGGAGCCCGTCCTCGCCACCCGAGACCGCCGTGGCGCCGTCCGGGGCGAGGGCCACGGCGTTGACCGCGGCCTCGTGGCCGAGCAGCCGATGGAGCGGGGCGCGGTCGTCGGGTCGCCAGACGATCAGGCTCGTGTCGAACGAGCCCGAGAGCAGGAGGCGCCCGTCGGCGCTCGCGGCCAGCGCCCGGACCGCGCCGCCGTGGCCGACGAGCTCGGTCGCCCCGGCCGGCGCGGCGGCGAGGAGCGCCGAGGCGAAGTAGGCGAGGACGGACCGCACGCGCACCGTTTCCGGTGGGTCATTCGGCCGGCGCGGGCGCTCGGCGCTCGAGCTCCTCGACCCAGAGATCGTGGTGCTGCCGCGCCCAGTTGTAGTCGACTCGACCCGAGCCCATCGCGGCGAAGGCGCCCTCCATGCCGAGCGAGCCGATGTAGATGTGGCCGATGATGATCGCGATGAGGATCACGCTCACGAAGCCGTGCCAGAGCGTGGCGAGCTGCTGCTCGGCCATCGGCGAGAGCCCGGTGGGCAGCGAGGTCCCCACCCAGTTGTTGAGGAAGGCGAAGGTCGAATCGAAGAAGGAAAAGGTGAAGGGGAAGAGGAGCTGCAGACCGGACAGGCTCAGGCTCGTGCCGAGCAGGATCACCGACCAGAAGATGAACTTCTGCCCGGCGTTGAACCGCTTGGAGGAGGGGTGGCCGCCACCGAGCAGGCCGCCGCCCTTCAGAATCCACATCACGTCGTAGCGGTTCGGGATGTTGTATCGGACCCAGAGGACGAACATCAACGCGATGCCGACCATGAAGCCGAAGGCCAGGTAATTGTGCAGCAGTTTGCCCCACTGGGTGAGGAAGGCGAAGGTTTCCTTGCCAACGAGCGGCAGGAGCAGCGTCCGGCCGAACATCAAGTTGAGGCCGGTGAGGGCGAGCACGATGAACGTGATGGCGGTGAGCCAATGAGCGAAGCGCTCGAGGGCGTTGAAGCGTTCGATCGTCCGCCCGGCGGGGCCGCCCTCGATCGGTACACGACCGCGGAGCGCGAAGAAGAGCGCGACGAGGCCGAGCATACCGAGGAGGATCCAGCCGGCCCACTGCTTGTAGGCACCGAGGCGGAGACTGCGCCAGACCTCGCCTTCGGACTGGATGAGCTGACCGCCCAGCATGTTCGGCGCCGCCACGTAGCCCTGATCACCTTGGCGAATGGCGCGCCAGAGATCGGAGCGGCTGCTTTCGGGCAAAAGGTTGGTGGGCGCCACCGGCTCGGCGGGCGTGGCGGTCTGCGCCGGAGCGGGGCGGGCGACACCGAAGAGCAGTGCGAAAGCCAGAAAAGCCGCGAAGATCGCCGGTGCCGAGAACAGGGTAGAACGTCGCATCAGTACCTCATCCCCTGGGCACGCTCCTGGAGTTGCTCGAACCGCTCGGGCCCGAGCGGCGTGTGGACGGGCCCACGATAGGCCCCTTTTTCGGGCAAGGCGATGCTGGTCGGGGGCGGAACGAGGCGCCCGGCCGCCCAAGACTGGTAGAGCCACCAGCCTCCGGCCGCGACCAGGAGCAAGGCGAGCAGGCGGAGCACGGTCAGCATGAGGCTTCCGCGGGTGAGGGCGCGTCACCACGTGCGAGCGGCCGGGGGGAGACCCCGGCCGCCGCGTGCGAGGCTACGAAAGACGGGTTCAGGCGCCGCCCTTCTGCTGGTAGGCGGTGCCCCAGCCCCAGGCCCCCGCGCCGAAGCCGCGCGCCACGACCCGCTCCCGGTAGATGTTCGAGATCGTGTCGCCGTCGCCGGCCAACAGCGCCTTGGTCGAGCACATCTCGGCGCAGATCGGCAGCTTGCCCTCGGCGAGCCGGTTCCGCCCGTACTTGCGGAACTCGGCGTCCGAATGGTCCTCCTCCGGCCCGCCCGCGCAGAAGGTGCATTTGTCCATCTTGCCGCGCGAGCCGAAATTGCCCGCTTGCGGGAATTGCGGTGCGCCGAACGGGCAGGCGTAGAAGCAGTAGCCGCAGCCGATGCACAGGTCCTTGCTGTGCAGGACCACGCCTTCTTCGGTCTGATAGAAACAGTCGACCGGACAGACCGCCATGCACGGCGCATCCGAGCAGTGCATGCAGGCGACCGAGATCGACCGCTCCCCCGGCTTGCCATCGTTGAGCGTGACGACCCGCCGGCGGTTGATGCCCCAAGGTACCTCGTGCTCGTTCTTGCAGGCGGTGACGCAGGCGTTGCACTCGATGCAGCGCTCGGCGTCGCACAGGAACTTCATGCGAGCCATGGTCGTGTCCTCCCGCCTCAGGCCGCCCAGATCCGGCAGAGCGTGGTCTTGGTCTCTTGGATCTGGGTCACCGAGTCGTAGCCGTAGGTTTGCGCCGTGTTCGTCGATTCTCCGAGGACGTAGGGATCGTTACCGGTCGGGTACTTCGACCGGAGATCCTTGCCCTGGAACCAGCCGCCGAAGTGGAACGGCATGAAGGCCACGCCCCGGCCGACCCGTTCGGTGACCATCGCCTTGACTTTGACCTTGCCCTTCTCCGGGCCCTCCACCCAGACCCAGGCGCCGTCGCGCACCCCGAGGCTGTTCGCGTCGAACGGGTTGATCTCGACGAACATGTGCTGCTGCAGCTCGGCGAGCCACGGGTTCGAGCGGGTCTCGTCGCCGCCGCCCTCGTACTCGACGAGCCGTCCGGAGGTCAGGATGATCGGATAGTCTTTGGAGAAGTCCTTGTCCTGGATCGACTTGTAGAGGACCGGAAGGCGATGCAGCTTGCGGTCGGTGTAGGTCGGGTACTTCGCGACGAGCTCGCGATCGGGTGCGTAGAGCGGTTCGCGGTGGACCGGCACGGGGTCGGGGAAGGTCCACACCACCGCCCGCGCTTTGGCGTTCCCGAACGGCATGCAGCCGTGCTTGATCGCCACCCGGATGATGCCACCCGAGATGTCGGTCCGCCAATTCGCCTTGGGCCCGCCGACCTGCTCGATCACCGCCCGCTCGGCATCGGTCAGGTCCTTGTCCCACCCCAGCTTCTGGAGCAGCTCCATGGTGAACTCGGGGTAGCCGTCCTCAATCTCCGAGCCCTTGGGCCAGCTCCCCTCGGCCAAGAGCGACTGCCCGTCGCGCTCGACACCCCAAGCCGCGCGGAAGCAGCCGCCGCCCTCCGCGACCGGCAACGAGGTGTCGTAGAGGTTGGCGGTGCCAGGATGCTTCATCTCGGGCGTGCCCCAGCACGGCCACGGCAGGCCGTAATAATCCCCGTGGCACGGGCCGCCGACCGCCCGCAGCGTCACCTTGTCGAAGGTGTGCTGGTACTGCATGTGCAGCTTCAGGCGCTCCGGCGACTGGCCGGTGTAGCCGATCGACCAAGCCCCTCGGTTGATCTCGCGGAGAACGTCCTCGACGTTCGGCTCGTTGTTCTCGACCTTGATGTTCTTGAACATCAGGTCGGCGAAGCCGAACTTCTTCGCGAACAGATAGATGATCTCGTGGTCGGGCTTGGCCTCGAAGAACGGCCCGAACACTTTCTCGCGCCATTGCAACGAGCGGTTCGAGGCGGTCACCGAGCCGCGCACCTCGAACTGGCTTGCCGCCGGCAGGAGGTAGACGCCATCCTTCCGGTCGTGCAGCACGGCACTCACGGTCGGGTAGGGGTCGATGATGACCAGGAGATCGAGCTTCTCCATCGCCCGCTTCATGTCGGGCAGACGGGTCTGCGAGTTGGGCGCGTGACCCCAGAAGATCATCGCCCGGACATTGTCCGGCTGGTCGATGTTCTCCTTGGCCTCGAGCACGCCGTCGAACCAGCGCGAGACCGGGATACCGGCCTTCTCCATGAGCGCCTTGCGCGCTTTCTCGTCGGCGTCCTTGGTGCCGAACCGGCCGAGCAAGTAATTGTAGTCGACGCCCCAGACCCGCGCCCAGTGCTTCCACGAGCCCTCGGCGAGCCCGTAATAAGCGGGCAGGCTGTCCACGGTGACGCCCATGTCGGTCGCACCTTGGACGTTGTCGTGGCCGCGGAAGATGTTGGTGCCGCCGCCGGCCACCCCCATGTTGCCCAGCGCGAGCTGGAGGATCGAGTAGGCGCGGACGTTGTTGTTCCCGATCGTGTGCTGGGTCCCGCCCATGCACCAGATCACCGTGCCGGGCCGGTTGTTGGCCATCAACATGGCGACGCGGCGGAGCTGGCTGCCGGGCACGCCGGTCACCCGTTCGACCTCCTCGGGCGTCCAGCGCTTCACCTCGGCGCGGATCTGCTCCATGCCCCACACGCGCTTGCGGATGAACTCCTTGTCCTCCCAGCCGTTCTCGAAGATGTGCCAGAGGATGCCCCAGATCAGCGCGACGTCCGTGCCGGGCCGGAACCGCACGTACTCGTCGGCATGCGCCGCGGTACGAGTGAACCGCGGGTCGCAAACGATGAGCGGCGCGTTGTTCTGCTCCTTGGCGCGGAGCAGGAACAGGAGCGAAACGGGGTGCGCCTCCGCCGGGTTGCCGCCGATCAAGAAGATCAGCTTCGACTTCTGGATGTCGTTGTAGGAGTTCGTCATCGCGCCGTAGCCCCAGGTATTGGCCACGCCCGCGACCGTCGACGAATGGCAGATCCGCGCCTGGTGGTCACAATTGTTGGTGCCCCAGAACGCCGCCAGCTTGCGGAACAGATAGGCCTGCTCGTTGCTGAACTTGGCCGAGCCGAGCCAATAGACGCTGTCCGGCCCCGACTTGTCGCGGATCGCGAGCAGCTTGTCGCCGATCTCGGCGATCGCCTGGTCCCACGAGATCCGCGTGTACTTCCCGTCGACGAGCTTCATCGGGTACTTGAGACGGCGCTCACCATGCGCCAGCCAGCGCACCGAGGCGCCCTTCGCACAGTGGCCGCCCAGATTGAACGGGCCGTCGAAGCCGGGCTCCTGGCCGATCCAGACCCCGTTTTGGACCTCGGCCACGACCGTGCAGCCCACCGAGCAGTGGGTACAGATCGTCTTGACCTGCTTGACTTCGCCCTTGGCCGCCTGGACCTGCGCTTCGGCCCGGGTGACCATCCCGGTCGACAACGCGGCGGCGGCGGCGAGACCGCCCGCGGTGAGGCCGGAACGGCGCAGGAAGCCGCGCCGATCGATCGTGCCGCCCGCGAGCGCCGCCTGCAGCTGGCCGAACGCGCCCGCCGCCGGCGACCCGTTGCTCCTCTTCTTCAGCATGGTGCTGGCCTCCTCGTCCGGGTCTCGTCCGCGGCCGCGCTCAGAAGCGGGCCGTCGCGTAGTAGCGTTTGACGTGGTCGGTCTCGCGGTAGCCGTTGGCGCGGCCCGGCTCCTCGGCCGCCTTCGCCTCGCCCTTACCGGCGATCGTGACGGCGGCCGCCGCAACACTGCCGAGGCTCGCGAGCTTGAGGACGTCGCGCCGCCCGTGCCCCTTGTCCTGCCGCTGCTCGCTCATCGTCCGCCTTCCTTCCGCTACCTCGTGAACCCTCCGGACCGCCACGCACTCAAGCCGCGAGCGCGAAGCCGGTCCGCTCGATCTCGACGAACAGCCGACCGACCGTCCCCAGCGGCTGGTAGAGGCGCGCCGCGCGGGCCACCTCGAGGTCGGCGAAGAACCGACCCGCCCAGGGTGCCAAATGCCGGTCGAAAAACCGTTGCTGGGTGGCGAGACCGGTCTCGCCGAAGCGCCCTTCCGCGAGCCCGGCCATGACCTCGCACAAGCTCGCGATGTGGTCTTCCGGCTCGGGATTGCCCGCGGCCCGGGCGATGCCGAGCTCGGCCAAATCTTCACGCAACAGGGCGAGCGGCTTCTCGTTCAAAAAGCCGGTTCGGTAGAACGAACCGTAGGGTACGAGCTCGCCGCGCCCGACTCCGATGAAGAGGTCGTGATATTCGTCCGCCGCTTGGGCCGGCAGCGTCGACGCCGCGATCCGGGCGAACAAGGAAAGCGCGCGGCCGAGCTCCGTCTCGGGCTCGCCGAGCCGGCTCGCCACCAGAAGGGCCTCGGCGTCGGGCGGAGCGGCCAAGAACCGTGCGAGCAGACGGTAGGTTGCGGCCCGCAGGGCATCGACGTCGGTCTCGCCGCTCACCGCCACCGCTGCGTCGCTTGGCTCCGTCATCGCCATCATCCGGTCCGGTCGCCGCCTCCCCCGCGCGTCCGAGCCTCGAGCCCCTCCACACTAGAACCGCTCCAACGGGCCGACAAGGGGGTGGCTGCGGGGAGCGAGGCGAGTTCCGCCGGCTGCGCGCGCGCTCGCTCGGCCGTGGCGTCGTCGGTCGACGCCAGGCCAGGCCCGGACGCCGGTCGACTTTGAACCGACGACCCGGTCGCGACTTCCGCCGCCTCGGCCACGGGCGGCGCTCCGGGCTCGCCCGCCAGCTCCTCGAGTGCGGCGACCATCCCCCGGCCGACTCGGTAGACGGTCTTGAGGTCGGCCACCACCGTGCTCGCGTCGGAGAAGTCGTGGACGATGTAGTAGTCGTCCGTGCCGTCGGGGGTGGAAATGATCGGATTCACTTTCCACAAGCGCCGCAACGCCCGCCTTTTGAGCTCGGCTGGGACACCCGGTTGCATGAAGACGCTGAAGTCGCTCGTGGCATCGAGCGTGTCGGGATCCGGGAGCTTCGCGAGGTCGAACTCCGCCGGCCGGGTCTCGGACCCCGGCCGCGGGTCCGTCCGCGGCTCGACCGGCCCGCCCTCGTCAGGCCTCGGCCCGGCCGCCTCCTCGGCCGCCGGCGCGACCGGGGGGTGGGGCTCGGGCTCGGGTGCCCCGCGCCGGGCCGCCGCCTTGCGCCGCGACCAGCGCGCCAGGAACGAGCCGACCTCGTCCTCGATCCCCCGCGTCACGACCGCCCTCCCCCCGGGACCAGGACCTCGAACTCGCTCGCCGCGTCGGGGGCCGCCTCCGCCGCCTTGCGCCGGCGCTTCAAAAACGGCTCGTCGTTCGGGTGCCGCTCGACGAACTCCTGGACGAAGGCGACCACCGGCTCCGGCATCGGCACCGCTTCGACGAGCGCGTCGCCCGGCTCGGCGTAGATCTGCGCTTCGAACGGCGAGGCGGTGAGCAAGAAGGGCCGCCAAGGCCGCTCGGGGTCCGCCTCGTTCGGTCGGAGCACGACGTAGAGCTGCGGCGGCGTGGCCGAGAGCGCGAGGCGGTAGTCGGCGGTCTCCTTGCGGTGCAGCTCGAGCGGCAGGGTCCCGGCGAGCCAGCGCGCCCAGCCCTCGTCCTCGACCAGGAGCCGCCACCCCTCGCCGGCGGGCACACCGGGCACCACCTCGACCGGCCGCCAGAGCCACTCCGCCCAGCGCGTGACCCCGCGCCGTCGCTCGACCACGACGCCGAGCTGGAGGACCGCCCGCCTTTCGCTCATCCCGCTTCCTTCGAGGCTTTCCGAGAACAATTCTAGCCCGCCCGCACCGGGCTCTGGTAGAGGCTCGGGGCGGATCGAGATCGCGCGAGGAAGCCTCCATGCGGCTGGCCGGCCGGCGTTGCCTGTTGTGCACCTGCGAAGGCACGATCCCGCTCGATGCGGCGGCTCTCGCCCGCGCCACGGGCGCAGCCGGGGCGCCCGAGCTCTTCGATCGGCTCTGCCGCGCCGAGCTCGCGGCCTTCCGCGACGCCGCGGCCGCGGGCGAGCCGCTCCTGGTCGGTTGCACGCAAGAAGCGCCCCTGTTCCTCGAGACCGCCGGGGAGGCGGGCGCGACGACGCTGTTCACCAACCTCCGCGAGCGGGCCGGCTGGTCGGCCGAGGCGCGCGCAGCCGGACCCAAGATCGCCGCACTCCTGGCCGAGGCCACGGTCGCGGTACCACCCACCCCGGCCCTCGAGCTGCGCTCGCAGGGCCGCGTGCTGGTCTACGGGCAAGGCGAGGTCGCGCTCGCTGCGGCCGAGCGGCTCGCCGGCCGGCTCACCCCGACCCTCGTGCTGCGCGAGCCGGTGGGGCTTCTGCCCCCCTCGGTCGTGCGCTTTCCCATCCTGAGCGGGCGCATCGTGCGCCTCGCGGGCCATCTCGGCGCGTTCACCGCCACGGTCGAGGACGCCGCCGTGGTGATCCCCTCCTCCCGCGCCGAGCTCCGCTTCGGCACGCCGAGCCCGAAGAGCGAGCTCGAGGCCGATCTCGTCCTCGACCTGTCCGGCGGAGAGCCCCTGGTCACGGCCCCGGGCAAGCGCGACGGCTACCGGCGGGTCGATCCGCGCGATCCGCTCGCGGTCGAGCGCGCGCTGTTCGACCTCACGGAGCTCGTCGGCGAGTTCGAGAAGCCCCGCTACGTGACCTTCACGGCCGAGCTCTGCGCCCATTCCCGCTCGCGGCGGGTGGGCTGCACCCGTTGCCTCGACCAGTGCCCGACCGGGGCGATCACCCCGGCGGGCGACCACGTCGCGATCGATCCGTTCGTGTGCGCCGGCTGCGGCAGTTGCGCGGGCGTCTGCCCGACCGGGGCCGCCACCTACGCCGCCCCGCCACCCGCCACGCTGCTCGAACGGGTGCGCACGCTCCTGCGCACCTATCACGCCGCCGGCGGCCGCAACGCCG
>Ga0308411_10000938_pt1 | contig 19604 bp, 12 predicted proteins | sample HotsprottomLayer_2_FD_203530 | JGI IMG/M metagenome (GOLD analysis project Ga0308411, IMG submission 203530) | Hot spring phototrophic mat microbial communities from Octopus Spring, Yellowstone National Park, Wyoming, United States -... | ecosystem: Environmental > Aquatic > Thermal springs >...
CAAGTGTCTCGCGGCGCTGAGGCAGCAGGCGAGGCTTGGCCTCGCTGCGCACCGTCCCGTGCTGTTCTGGAACACCGTGAGCAGTATCGAGCCACTACCGCCCGGAGGACGACTGCCGCCACTCGCTGCGCTTCCCAGCGCCGTACGATCAGCGCTGGGGCTGGCCTGAGCCGACCAGGCGCAGTGTGCGCCTCACAGGCGGCCGGCGGTGATGTTCCAGGTGATGTCGGCCTTGCGCAGCGAGGCAATGACGGTCTGCTCCCAGCGTCCGTCGAGCCAGCGGTAGCGGCGCAGCTGCTGCTGGTCTTCGGCCCCGACGTACACTTCCATCCGCCCGTCACCATCGAGGTCGGCAACCGCCACCGGATGCTCGTAGCCGCTGGACTGCGCATCGATCACCGTCTTCGTCCACCCGCTCGGACCCTGCTCGAACAGCCACAGGCCCGAGGCCAGTGCTCCACCCACGAGATCGATGCGACCGTCGCCATTGACATCGCCGGCGGCGAGCGCCCGCATCTGGCGGTCGTCGATACGGGCTACCTCGGCCCCGACGAATCGCCCGTCCTGCCAGCGATATTGCTTGACGGTCACCGGCCGGACGAGCGTTCCTCCCGCGCCGATCGCCCCTTCCCAGGCGACATACACCTCGCTGCGGCCATCGCCATCGACATCGGCGGTCAGGACCTCTTTGGCATGCGTGTCGCCTGGCGCGTCGACAACCGAGCGCTGCCAGGTGCCGTCGGCAGCACGGCGATACACCCGTACTTCGCCGGGCTGCTCCTGGTCGAGCTTGTTCGGCGCGCTCGGCGTCGCGAAGAACTCGAGCTGGCCGTCGCCATCCACGTCGCCGATCTCGATCTCGTGGACGAAGGTCGCCGGGGTGCGGTCGACCTCCTCGACCCGCCAGGCCTCGTCCGGATGCACCACCGCGATGACCCCCTGGTCGTGGGTGGCGATCACCAGCTCCAGCCGACCGTCCCCGTCCACGTCTCCGGCCTCGACGTCGCGCAGCCGGTCGAACTTGCCCCCGAAACGCGGGTTCCAATGGGTTGCCACCACCCAACCGCTCTCCGGGGCGAAGCGCCAGGTGCGGAGCAAGGCCTGCGTCGCGCCGATGGTGAGCACGCCGCCATCCCAGACAACGGCCTTGTGGAATACATTGGAGTCGGGATCTTCGAGTACGTGCGTCGTCCATCCCGCCGGCGTCTGGCGGACGATCAGGAGGCGGGCTGCGCCGGGCAGCGACTGTGGCTTCCCGTCCGGGCCAGGCCGATCGACGAACTGTGCCTGCGCCACCAGCAGCGCTGGGAAGGGTCCAGGGGCGAGCGGTTGTCGCAGCGGAGCCGGCGGCGAAGCCGCGGTGCCGATTCCTCCGCGTTCCTGCTCCGAGGGGGCCTCTCCGCCGCACGCCACCAGCGTGGCGAGCAGCAGGAGCGTCAGGTGCAGTCGCAGGAGGTGCATCGCAGGCGGCATCAAGACCGGCCTCGCACGACCTGTCAACGATGCTCGCCAAGCAGACCGCGCGCAGCCTCGGCGATTGCGATGACGGCCGGATGCTTCAGGCGGCGCTCGACGCTGATCGCCCAGAAGCGCTCCCGGACGGAATCGACCCGGCCGACTTCGCGCACCCCGTACTGCCGGCAAATCTCCCGGGCGAAACTCGCAGCCCCGGGGAACCCTCCCGCCCCATGCTGGCCGAAGACCTTGAGCAGCGCGCTGTCTTCGAACTCGCTGACGATCGCCGGACGGATGCCCTCCGCCTCGAACCAGTGGTCCAGCGCTCGCCGCATGCTCGTGTTCTCGGTAGGGAGCAAGAGCGGCGCGCCGTCGAGCGAGCGGGGGAACCCCCGCCGCAATCGGGCCGCGAGTGGCGGCGCCGCGAAAAAGGCGACGGCGCACTCGCCGAGCGCGTGGTTGTACGCCCGCACCCGGAGCGAAGGACCGACCGGCTCGTCGGCAATGACGAGATCGAGCCGGTGGAGCGCCAGGTCGGCGAGCAGCTGCGTGACCTTGCCCTCGACGCAGGTCATGCGTACCGCCGACTTGCCGCTCAGCACGGGCGCGAGCAGGCGATGCGCGACGAGCTTCGGAACCACGTCCGCGACGCCCACGTGAAGTCGCAGAGGTCGCCCCGTCGGCCGATCGCGGACGGCGTCCTGCAACTCGCGACCGAGCGCGAAGATCTCGTCGGCGTACTGGTACACGAGCTGGCCGACCTCCGTGAGGACGAGGCGGCGGCCCTCGCGACGGAACAGCCTCTCGTCGAGCGCGCGCTCCAGCGCCCGAATCTGCGCGCTGACGGTCGACTGCGCCAGCCGCAGCTCCTCGCTCGCGCGGGTAACGCTCCCTTCCTTGGCCGCCAGCCAGAAGTAGAGGAGGTGGTGGTAGTTGAGCCACTCCATACACCGGACTCGCGGGGGGAGATCAGCTCACGGGGTCGACAGTGCCGGCACCTTGTAAAGAGGAGGGCGCACGAACACCCGGTGGTCGTGATCCCCGACGAAGGCATCGAACTCCGTCCCGACGGCGATGACCGAGGGATCGTGGGTAGCGACGAAGGCATTCAACGCGTCGCGATCGCGAAAGCCGAACACCGAGGTCACCGCGGGGCCGGGGCGCGTGAGGTCGACGAAGGTCTCGACCGAGACGAGACCGTCGAAGGCAAGAAAGCGTTGGGCGCCTTCCCGCTGGAACCACTCCGTGAAGGCCTCCACCTTGCCCGGCAGGACCTCGTAGGACTGCACGAAGAACGCTTGCGCAGCCGTGGGCGGCGGATCCGGTCGCTGCACCAGGTTGGCCGGGATCAGCGTGCTCGGGTCGACCGCACCTGCGGTCGGACCCCCCGCGCCGGCGTTTCCCGACGGGGGACAGTGGCCTGGCGGCATGCCCTCGCCGCCAGCATGGCCGGCATGGTCCCCACCCGTCTTGAGCGACGAGAGGTACGCCACGAGATCGGCCAGCTGCGCCAGCGTCAGGTCGGGATAGGACGGCATGGTCGAATGCCCGTCGGGCCCGATCCAGCCTGGTCCCTCCACCAGAACGGCGTCCGGGTTGAGGATGGCTTCGACGAAGTAGCCTGGCGGATGGTGCGCCCCCATCCCGGTCAGCTCGGGGCCTTCGCTGCCAGCTTCCGCTTCGAACGGCTCTCCCGCGACCTTGTGACAGGAGTGACAGCCGAGGTCGACGTAAAGCGCGCGTCCGGCATCGACGTCTCCTGGTGGGGGGCTCAGAAGCCAGCCCGCGGGAACCCCTCCCATCTTGTGCAGGGCCTCCATCGTGAGCCGGGGGCCGGGCACGCCACGCGGCCGCGGCGTGGAGGCGGCGAGGTCCCCCTCGCTCGTAGGCCGCCCGCCCCCGCCGCCGCAGCCAACGAGGAGCCCAAGCAGTACGACGCGCAGAAGTGTACCCACGCCTGGAACCTCGCCACACCTCCGTGCCGGAGTAAAGGCACGGCGGGCGGCTGCGACTATCGGCCGCGCCAGGCCGCCCGGAGCAGCGCCTCGATCTCGCGGACCAGCGGCATCCGTGGATTCGTGCGCAGGCTGGGATCCTCGAAGGTGGCTCGCACCAGATCGGGCAGGGCGGCCTCGAAGGCATCCTGGGAGACCCCCGCGTCCTCGAGCGATCGCGGGATACCGACAACGTCGAGGAGGTCGTCGACCCGACGGAAGAAGCGCTCGCGGCGATCCGCCTCCGAGGCGCCGCCGAGACCCAGAATCCAGGCGATCTGCGCGTACTTTTCCGGCGCCACGTAGGCCGAGTAGCCCGGGGCGGGCATGAACTTCGTCGGGATGGCCGCATTGTAGCGAATGACGTGAGACAGGAAGATGCCGTTCGCACGTCCGTGCGAGATGCCGAAGCGAGCGCCGACCGCATGGGCCAGCGCGTGGTTGACCCCCACAAAGGCATTCGAGAAGGCCAGGCCGGCAATCGTCGCGGCGTTCGCCATGGCCGTCCGCGCCTCGAGGTTCGAGCCGTCGGCCACGGCCCGCGGCAGCGCGTCGAGAACGAGCCGGATCGCCTGCATGCAGAAGGCATCGGTGTAGGGAGAGGCAAAGATCGACACGCCCGCCTCAAGCGCATGGGTCAAGGCATCGATCCCCGTATCCGCAGTAGCCCCTGGAGGAAGCGACAGCGTGAGCGTGGGATCGATGATCGCCATGTCCGGGACGAGCGAGTAGTCCACCAGCGTCACCTTGCGATCGCCGACGCTGATCACCGAGGCCGGAGAGACCTCGGACCCTGTGCCGCTGGTGGTGGGAATCGCCACGAGCCGCAGCCCGTGAGCCGTGCGCGGCCAGCGCGCCACGCGCTTGCGGGCATCGAGGAAGGGGAAGGACAGCTCGGCGACGGTCACCTGCGGCGACTCGTAGAAGAGGCGCATCGCCTTGGCCGCATCGAGCACCGACCCGCCACCGACGGCAATCAGGACATCGGGCCGCATCCGACGCAGGACCTCGACCCCCGCGTGGATAGCCGCCTCGCTCGGCTCGGGTTCGATCTCGGAAAAGACGTGGGCGGTGGCCGTCTTCGGCAGGTGGCGGCGGATCTCCTCGGCCACGCCATGCTTCTCGAGCACGGCGTCGGTCACGATCACCGCCATCCGCGTCTCGAGCTGCCGCAGGTTCGCGAGCGCGCCGGCGTTGAAATACGTGTCGCTGGGCACGCGGAACCACTGGGGCGGGGTGAGGCGGTGCGACACGGTCTTCACGTTGAGGAGGTTCCGGTAGTTGACGTTGTCCGTGGTCATGGAGCCTCCCCACGTGCCACAGCCGAGGGAGAAGGTCGGCGTGAGCGAGTTGTACACGCCACCGAGCGCCCCGACGGCCGTCGGCGCATTCACCAGAATGCGGCCCGTGCGAATGGTCCGGGCATAGCGGTCGATGACGGCGCGGTCGCGTGCATACACCGCCGAGGTGTGGCCGAGCCCGCCGTGACTCGTCACGAGGTCGCAGGCCGCAATGCCATGCTCGACGCTCGGCGAGCGGACCACGCCGAGAACCGGCATCAGCTTCTCCCGGACCAGGGGATGGGTCCCCAACGCCTCGAGATCGGTCGGCAGCGGCGCCAGCAACACCTTGGTCTCGGGGGCCACCTCGAACCCGGCAAGCTCCCCGAGCCGCGCCGGCGACTGGCCCACGGCCTGGAGATTCGGCTCGCCGGTATCCAGAAACGCGATGCGGGCCAGGCGATCCACCTCGTCGGGGCTGAGCAGCCGCCCGCCCATCCGCTGGAACTCCGCCAGCGTCTTCTCCCAGATCGGCTCGTCGATCACGCAGGTCTGCTCGGCAGGGCAGATCACGGAGGCGTCGAAGGTCTTGGAGATCAGGATGTCCACGACCGCGCTGCGGATGTCGGCGGTAGCGTGGAGATAGACCGGCGCATTGCCCGGTCCGACGCTGATCACGGGCTTCCCCGCCTCGTTCGAGAGGCGGACGATCTTGGGACCGCCCGTGGTCCAGATGAGATCGATTCCGGGGTGGTGGAAGAGATAATGCGTCACCTCGCGGGGGGCGTCGGGGATGACCTGGAGCGCCCCGGGCGGCATCCCGGCCGCCTCGCCAGCCTCGCGCAGAATCTCGGCCGTGCGCAGCGAGCAGCGGATCGCATGCGGAGACGGCCGGAAGAGGATCGCGTTCCGGGTCTTCGCGGCGACGATGGCCTTGAAGAGCACGGTAGAAGTGGGATTGGTCACCGGCAGGATGGCCATCACCACCCCGACCGGCTCGGCCACGTACTGGATGTTACGCTCGATGTCCTCCTCGATCACCCCGACGGTCTTCTTGTCCTTGAGGTAGTCGTAGAGGAACTCGGTGGCCACGTAGTTCTTCACCACCTTGTCCTCGAACACGCCGAATCCCGTCTCCTCGATCGCCACCTGCGCCAGCTCCACGGCCTTGTGCAGACCGGCGACCACCATGTCCCAGACGATGCGATCGACGGCCTCCTGGTCGAGCCGCCGGAAGGCATCCGCCGCCTCGCGCGCCCGCGCCACGATCTCGTCGAGCTCCGCAGCGCGTTCCGGGGCAATGCCGGCTCTGGCCAGGGCGGGGTCCAAGGACGCAACGGGAGGGGTCGTCGTCATGCCTCCCCTTTCTCCCCCTTCTCGGGCGCGCTGCAACCCCTCGCGGTGCGAGCGGCGACCCCGCACAGCACCACTTCGGTCCGAGCGAGCACCCAGCCATCGACTGCGATGGTGCTCCCGCGAGCGAAGTCCTCTCGGACCCGCTCGGCCAGCAGCCGCCGCAGCTCGTGCGGTGAGCGCATGAGCGCGGGCCACGCGGGCGCCATTGCCGCCAGCTCAGCGACGAGCTGCTCGAGGGTCGGGACCACTCGCACGCTCGACAGCCATGCGCAACCGATCTGGCGCGCTGCCTCGAGGTCGGTGTAGCCGGCTACCCCGGCGCGCGCCAGCGCAGCGGCATCCGCCACGGCGCGTTCCTCCGGCCAGATCGTCGCGACCAGGACCGCCGCGATCCCCTGCAGGACGCGGCGCCGGCTCGGGAAGCATCGTCCGTTCATGCGAGCCTGCTCCGCAGGTGGGCGCCGAGACGCAGGGCCAGGGCCACGATCAGCAACGTCGGGTATCCCTCGTAGCCGGGAAAGATCGAGGAGCCCGCGATATAAAGGTTCCGCATCCCGTGCACGCACCCCGTAGGGTCGACCACCCCCTGCCGGGGATCCGCATGCATGCGCGTCGTCCCCATGTGATGGTACCCGGTGATCACGGCGGTGCCCGCGGGTGGTGGCCACATGCCGCTCGCCCCAGGGCCGAGCTGCAGCCGGCCAAGGCCACGGCGACCCAGCTCGTGGGCCAGCAGACGGACACCCCGGGCCACCGCGCGACGTTCGTGCTCGCCGTAGCGCAGCTCGACCCGGGGACGGGGGAGCCCCAGCGCATCCCGCTGCTCCCCGAGGACCACCCGACTCGCCGGGTTCGGCGCCGGATCGACCCGCAGCATGACCACCCAGGAAACTGGCGGCCTGCGCGTGAGCGGCTGTCCCGAGGCGAGCGCCCAGACGGATCGGCCAAGGCCGCGGTGCCCGTCTTCGCTCGGCTCGAGCTCGAAGTAGCACTCGAGCAGCCGCTCGCGCTCGAGGACCTCCTCCGCGAAACACAGATGCCCCTTGATGGGCGTGCCGCGCACGACGTGTCGTTGGTAAAAGCCGAGCGGCAGCTCCCCGTCCACAGGCTGAAAGCGGCCGACCTCGACCTTGAGATGATCCATGAAAAACCGGCCGACGAGATCGTAGCGATTGCCGAGGGCTCCGGGCCGGCTCGCGCTGGCCACCAGCAGGAGCCGGGCGTTCTCGATGCCTCCCGTGGCCAGCACGTAGATCCGGGCGCGCACCGTAAAGCGCGTGCCGTCCGTCGCCGCAGCGATCGCCCGGAGCACCCGTCGGCCACGGGGGTCGAGCTCGAAATCGAGAACGGTCGCGTGCAGCCAGACCCCGACCTCGTGCGCCCCCTCGAGCTCGGCGCGATACGCCTCGCCGAAGCGCACGGGAAGGCTGAACTGCGTCACCGCGGTCTCGAGGGAGCTTCTCGCAAGCGGTAATGGCTCCCGCGACGGGGGGGTCGCCCAGGCTGCTGGTCGGTAGTCGTATGGCCCCAGGCCGCAGATCTCGTGCGCCTGACGCAGGTACGGCTCGAGCGCGTCGAGCTCGAAGGGCCATCCGCTGTGAGGCACCCAGCGGCGGGCGAGAAAGTTGCGGTGCCGGGGCGGACGACACCAGCCGGCCCAGTGCCCGGTGGTGCCGCCAAAGCAGCGCAAGCGCCCACGCTGCAGCGGCGGATAGGGCATGGCCCCGATCTCGCCTTCGGCCAGAGCCTGGCTTGCCTGGTCGACCGCAAGGCCGCCACTCTCGAGCACGCAGATGCGCAGCCCGCTTCGCCGGAGCGCCCGCGTCAGCGCGATCCCCGCAGCGCCGGCGCCGACGACGCAGATATCGGCGTCGAGTCTGGCACCTGGCGGCAGGCGGCGAGCGTCGTGAAACATCCGGGGTCGTGCCTCTCTACCTGCCGCGAGCTCGCGGTCAATCGCTACCCGCCTCGAGCTTCCGCCCTTCCCCGAGCGCATGCTACAGGACATGGGCATGAAGGCGCGTGCCCAGGCGGGGGCGATCCCGCCCGCCGCACCGACCCTCACAGCGCAGCAGCGACGTCGCAAACGCCAGATCCTGGCGCACGCGGTCGAGCCCGTGCGCGTGCATCCGCGCATGACAGTGGTCGATCTGGTCACGCAGTACGCGGGAGCGAGCATCCAGGCACGCACCCTCGGTGCGGTGGCAAGGGTCGTGGAACGCATGCTCACCGACCCTGTGCGGCCGACCGTCTACCTTGGCCTGGCCGGGCCGCTGATCGCCGCCGGCCTGCGCCAGGTAATCCGCGATCTGATCGATTGTGGCGCCGTCGACGTGGTCGTGTCGACGGGCGCCATTCTCTACCAGGACCTCTACCAGGCGCGCGGAGGCAAGCACTGGCGGGGCACGCCGCAGGCGGACGACAGCCAGCTCCACGCGCTGCGCATCGATCGCATCTACGACACCTACGTCGACGAGGAGCTGTTCTGGGCGTGCGATGCCTGGTGTGGCCGGGTGGCCGACGAGCTCCCCGAAGGCGCGTACTCCTCGCGAGCCTTCCTGGCCGAGGTCGCGCGCCGACTCGACGATCCGGAGTCGATCCTGGTGACCTGTCGCCGGCGCGGCGTGCCGGTGTTCTGCCCGGCGTTGAACGATTCCTCGATCGGGATCGGGCTCACGGAGCACCGCGTCCGCATGCGTCAGGCGGGACGGCAGGGCGTCCGGATCGATTCGATCGCCGACAACTTCGAGATCGTGCAGACCATGGTCCGCTCTCCCGCCACGGCGGCCATCTATGTCGCCGGCGGCGTCCCCAAGAACTACATCAATGACGCCGTCGTGATGGGATACCTCTTCGGCCAGGAACGCGGCCACGACTACGCGGTCCAGCTCACCACGGACGTGCCCCACTGGGGCGGGCTGTCAGGCTCGACGCTCGAGGAGGCAAAATCCTGGGGCAAGGTCGAGGCCGAGGCGTCGACGGCCATGTGCTTCGTCGAGCCGTCGGTCTCCCTGCCCCTGATCGCCGCCTACGTGATCGGCAAGGGTCTGGGACGCGGCCGCCCGCGGCTGCGCTGGACCTGGCGCGGCGAGGAGCTGGTCTCGATGGAGCGCGCCCCCGTGCGAGGCTGACTCGCGGCCGCGAGAGCTGTCGCATCGCGGAGCCGGTCGTTTTAGACTCCTCGTCCATGGACGGGGATCGCGATCGCGCGCTCCGAGATATCACCGACGCCATCGTGGAGAGCTACGCCCACGGCGGCGAGCTGGCCCATGTCGCCGGCGGAAGCTTGCCGAGTCGCGAGGTCATCTGGTCGGTCGTCGAGGACCTGCTCCGGCTGCTCTTCCCCGGCTTCCTCGAGCCCCCCGGCCCCGCACCGGGGGAAGTTGGCGTGCACACGCTCATGCGCGTCTGCGCCGTGGACGAGCGCCTGCGCGGCGAGATCGAGAAGGGGCTGCGCACGCGCCAGCAGTGCGAGGCCGAGGAGTGCCGCCGCCGCGCAGGCGCGGTCACGCTCGAGCTCCTCGCGACCATCCCGGCGATCCGCGAGCTGCTCGCCGCCGATATCGAAGCCGCCTACGACGGGGACCCGGCCGCGCAGTCCCGCGAGGAGATCATTCTCGCGTACCCCGGCCTCCAGGCCATCGCCGTCCATCGTCTCGCCCACGTCCTGTGGAACGCTGGCATTCCCATCGTCCCACGAGTCATGAGCGAGTACGCGCACTCGCGTACAGGGATCGACATCCATCCGGGGGCGAAGATCGGCAAGCGCTTCTTCATCGATCACGGCACGGGGGTGGTCATCGGCGAGACCTGTGTCATCGGCGACAACGTCAAGATCTATCAGGGCGTCACCCTCGGGGCGCGCAGCTTTCCGATGGACGAGCGCGGCCGAGCCATCAAGGGGGCCAAGCGGCACCCGGACATCGAGTCCGGGGTCACCGTCTATTCGGGGGCGACGATCCTCGGCCCGGTGGTCATCGGTCACGACTCGATCATCGGGGGGAACGTCTGGCTCACGCAGAGCGTCCCGCCCGACACGCGAATCGTGGTACGCACTCCCCAGCAGATTCACATGGACGAGGCCGCCAGCGACTGGCAGATCTGAGCTGCGCGCAGGGCGCGTACGAGGAGCGAACCGTGGGACAGATCTACGAAGACAATGCACAAAGCATCGGTCGGACTCCCCTCGTCGAGCTGCGTCGGGTCACGGCGGGGGCCAGGGCCCGGGTGTTGGCGAAGATCGAAGGGCGCAATCCCGCCTATTCCGTAAAGTGCCGGATCGGTGCGTCCATGATCTGGGACGCCGAGGCGCGGGGCGTCCTCAAGCCCGGAATCGAGGTCATCGAGCCAACCAGCGGCAACACGGGGATCGCCCTGGCCTTCGTCTGCGCAGCGCGGGGCTACCCGCTCACGCTCACCATGCCCGAGACCATGAGTCTCGAGCGGCGCAAGGTCCTGGCCGCGTTCGGCGCCAAGCTCGTGCTCACCCCGGGTCCCGAGGGCATGCCCGGCGCCATTCGCCGAGCGGCCGAGATCGCGGCCTCCGAGCCCGCGAAGTACTTCATGCCGCAGCAGTTCGAGAACCCGGCGAACCCGGCCATCCACGAGCGCACGACGGGCCCCGAGATCTGGGAAGACACGGGTGGAGCCATCGACGTCCTGGTCTCCGGCGTCGGAACGGGCGGCACCATCACGGGGGTCTCTCGCTTCATCAAGCACACCAAGGGCAAGCCGATCGTCTCGGTGGCCGTGGAGCCCGCCAAGAGCCCCGTCATCCGCCAGACGCTCGCGGGCGAGCCGCTGACACCTTCGCCGCACAAGATCCAGGGGATCGGTGCCGGGTTCGTGCCCGATACCCTCGATCTTGGCGTCGTCGACCGCGTCGAGGAGGTCACCGACGAGGAGGCCATCGAGATGGCCCGGCGCCTCGCGCGCGAAGAAGGAATTCTCGCCGGGATCTCCTGCGGTGCGGCAGCGGCCGTCGCCGTGCGGCTGGCGAAGCTGGAGGAGTTCGCCGGCAAGACCATCGTGACGGTGCTCCCCGACTCGGGCGAGCGCTACCTGTCGACGGTGCTCTTCGCCGAGGGGTGAGACTGGAGCGAGCGGGCGTGCTGCTCACCTCCCGCCGACGTCTGCTCGCGGCGGTCGGGATCTCGGCCGCATGTCACGGGCTCGCGCTCTGGGTGCTGTACCGGCCTTCCGCCCCGGCACCCCCTCCCAGGCCGCGATTGCTGCCGCTCGCGCTCGTATCCCTGGCGGGCGGCGGCGGTGGAGGACCGCGACCCGGCCCCCCGGCCCCCGGTAGCGAGCCGAGCGCTCTGCTCGCAGAGCCCGCCGCTCCCCTACCGCGTGCGGATCCTGTACCCCTGCCATCGCCGCTTCCGCGTCGTAGCACCCCCCCGCCGCACCCCACGGCAGCTCCCCGCGACAGGGCGTCCGGCCCCCAGGTGGCATCGCAACGCGCCGAGCAACCGGTTCGCCCTCGCGCAGCCTCGGAGAACGCGAGCGCATCGTCGAACACCAGTGCATCGGCGGGGAGCGACGTCGCCGGCAGTGGAGCCGGATCGGGGCGCGGCCCTGGCGGTCCCGGAACGGGAGACGGCAGCGGCGGAGACGGCAGCGGCGGCGCACGCCCAGCCTACGGCAGGAATCCCAAACCCCCCTACCCACTCGCCGCGCGGCGGCTCGGCCTCGAGGGGGTGGTCACCCTCGAGGTCCTGGTCCGCCCCGACGGCTCGCCCGGTGAGGTCGTGGTCCGGCAGTCCTCCGGACACCACCTGCTCGATGAATCCGCTCTCTCGACTGTCCAGCGGCGCTGGCAGTTCATTCCCGCACGACGTGGCGATATGCCCGTGGAGAGCCGCGTGACCTTCCCGATTCGCTTCACCCTGCGCGACGGCTAAGGCGCGATTGACCCGTCACGACGTCCCTGGGTATCCCGAGGGGTCATGGAAGACCACAGCACCGGCGAGGCTCGTGTGCGGCTGTCGGGCGAGGACCTCACCTTCTGGTGGCTCGATTCGCCCATGCAGCCGACCACGATGGCGATGTGCCTCGTCTTGGACCGCTCGCCGGAGGACAGACGACTGCGTCACGCCTTCGAACGGGCCATCGCGGCCGTCCCTCGACTGCGCCAGCGGGTGGTGGACGCCCCCCTCGACATCACGCTGCCGCACTGGGAGCTCGATCCCACCTTCGACCTCGACTACCACCTACGACGCCACGCGCTCAGCGGCGAGCACGACCTCGAAGGGCTGTTCCGGCACATCTCGCCCACCTACGAGACCCCCTTCGATCGCTCGCGACCGCTGTGGGAGGCACGTGTCTACGACGGCCTGGCCGGCGGCCGCGCCGCCCTGTTCTTCAAGCTCCACCACGCCGTGGCAGACGGCGTCGGAGGCAACGCCATCTTTGCCGCGCTGACCGATTGGGAACGCGAGCCGCGCGACGAGCCCCCCGCAGTGACGCTGCCCGCCGAGAAGGGGCACTGGCCCGAGCCACCGAGCCTCGTCGCCCGGCTGGCCGACGCCGTCCGCGACCGCATCGAGGTCGAGATCGAGCGAGCACGCACAGTCGGTTCGGTCCTCCTCGACACGGCCATGCACCCTGAACGGATTCCGCAGGCGCTGGCGGCGCTACGTTCCCTGGCCGACGCCCTGCGCTTCGACAGCGGGTCGGGGCTCCAGGGGTTCGGTCGGGCGCGGCGCCTGACCGGCCTGACGCTACCCTTCGCCACGGTGCGCGAGCTCAAGCGCGCCTTGGGCGGAACCATGATCGACACCGTGCTGACGGTCATGGCGCGCGCCATGGGCGCATGGCATGCCGCCCACGGCCTGCATGCGGTCCGCGAGCTCATGACGCTCGTCCCCGTCAACCTGCGCAAGCCCGAGGAGTGGGTGGATCGGGCGCACGTGGGCAACGTGGCGACGGGCCTGCTCGTGCCGCTGCCGATCACCATCGCCGACCCGCTGGACGCGTTTCGCGAGATTCGTCGCCGCGTCGAGGAGAAGAAGGCCGACCCCGCCTCGGGCGCCACCCCGATGCTCACCGAGATTCTCAGCGTCCTCGGCCGCCAGCTCGTCACCTGGATGGGCGAAGCGACCTTTGGGTCGGTCAACTTCATTGTCACCAACGTCCCAGGCATTCTGGCTACGCGATACCTCGCGGGTGCCGAGATCGAGGCTGCCTATCCCTTCGCGCCGGTTGCCGTCCGGAGCCCCGCCAGCGTGGCGCTCTACGGCTACCGGGATCGTCTCTTCATCGGGCTCGACGCCGACCTCGCGACGATGCACGACGTCGACGACTTCAAGCAGATGATCCGCAACGCCTTCGGGGAACTCGCTCAGGCCGCAGGCATCGGCAGACCGGAACCGGAAGCCGCCATCGGGTGACCGTTCCGCCAGGTCACGGTATCGTGCGAGCGCACGGGAACGCGCGGCGAGGCCGTGAGAATGCCGACGAGATTCAAGGGGTCCGCGGCGGCGACCGTGATCTCTTCGGCGGGCGTGTTCCCGAGACGCCGGGTCGCGCGCAGCGCCTCCACCGCCTCGGGCAGCGCGAACTGCTCGCCCACGATACCCCGGACGAACCGTCCGCCGCGTACCTCCCCCCGCGCTTCCATCCGGCGCAAGGCCGCCAGAATTGCGAACCATGGCGGAAGACCGACCTCGCGCGCCAGGAGCCCGCGCAGCACGATACCCCAGCGCCGTAACAGCAACCGCGCCCAGCGCTCGGCCGTCGCCGCGGGCGCTTCCGGATCCCCGGTCGCCTCGCCTCCTTCGCGCAGGAGCGCCCAGCGTCCCGAGGCGACAATTCGCGCACCCGCACGCCGGCTCCCGTCCGCCCGTCTAGCCAGGTGCCGGAGGCCTGCTACCCCGTCCCCCGTCACCAGGCCCCGAGCCACCAGGGTCCACAGCGCCTCCTCGACGACGTGCGGCGCAAGGCCGGTCGCGCGCGCCAGCTCGGCCGTGAACGAGGCACCGCGGTGCTCGAGCGCAGCGAGCACTGCCGTCGCCGCAGCCGGGAGCGCGGGGACCCGGCTCGCCGGCCCCAGCAGCCAGGGAAGATCCTCGCGCAGGACGAAGGCCAGCGGCAGGGCTCGATCAGCGGCTCGTACGCGCGAGCCGTCCGCCTCGGCGCTCGGGACGGGGGGACGCAGTCGTCCCCACACCACGAGACCGGAGAGACAGAGGTGCTCGAGATCCTCGGGATCGTAGCGGGCGATGCGCGCGGGCAGCACCGCCTCCTCCCAAGCTCGGGCTGGCAGCTCGATCCCCTCGAGCTGGGCGATGATCTCGAGCAGACCGCGACGCCCATGGAGCCGGGTTCCGGGCGCCAGGTGCTGCCAGCGGAGCAGGAAGCGTACGAGCTCCGCCGTGCCGACTGGCTCGATCTCGCGCCGCAAGCGGCTCACGGTGAGGCGATGAATGCGCGCAAGCAGCCCTCGGTCGCACCACTCCTCGTCCCTGGTGTCGGCCCGGAAGCGCCCCCGGAGCGCTGTCCCGGCACGCTCGAGCTGCGCCAGCCCGATCGCCACCCGGCCTGCAGGCAGTCCGCAGCGCGCGGCCAGCTCCGCAGCCGTCGCCGGCCCACTGCATTCGAGCCAGCCGCCGACGATCGCTCGCAGGGCCTCCTCCTCGCTCGGTTCTTGGCTGCGCCAGGGGCCAGCCGGCTGCGTCAGCGGGACCTCGAGCTGCACCCTGGGCATGGCCGCCCGCACGAGCGCTGCGCGCTCGGCGGCGACCAGCGCGGCCTCGCACCCGAGACCACCGCCGTGCGCCCACGCCGCCCGCCGCGCGGCCACGAGCACCTCGCTCCAGGGCAGCCAGCCCGCCTCGACGAGGCGCTCTCCCGGGAGCAGGCCCAGCGTGAGCAGGAGATCGTGCAGCTCGTCGGCATCGCGCACCGCGGGCCACGCCTGCGCCGCCACCTCGGCGATCGCCTCCGGATCGAGCGCCCCCAGGCCCTCGGCAAGCTGCGGGGCCACCTGGCGTAGCGACACCGCGCGAGCCCGACGTTCCTCGAGCGGCGCATCGTCGAGAAAGCTGTACGGATTCGCATGCAGGATCTCGTGAGCGAAGGGGGATGGCGCCACGGTCTCGATGGTCACGCACCGGATCCCGCCCGCGGCAAGATCCTCGAGCAGCGATGCCAGACCCGTCATGTCCATCGCCTCGTGCAGACAGTTCTCGACCGTTTCCCGGACGAGCGGGTGCGGCGGCACGGCGATCGGCCCACCAGCGCGGTTGTCCTGGCACCCGAGCTGCTCGGGAAACACCGCTGCCAGCAGGTCTTCGGCACGCATGCGCAGAAGCGGCACGGGGACCCTGCGCCCGCCTTCGTAGCGCGGCAGCGCCAGGGCGCGCGTCAGGTTCCAGCGCCAGCGCGTCCCGAACATCGGCGACTGCAAGGCGGCCTGCGTGAGGTCGGCCTCGAGGGTTTCCCGCCGGACCATCGCGAACACCGCCTCGAGGGGAAAGCTGTGCTGCGCCCCGAGGGACAGCACCACGCCGTCGTCGGTCGCCGCGGCCTGCAGCTCGAAGTCGAAGCTCAGACAGAAGCGCTTGCGGAGCGCGAGCCCGAGCGCGCGAGTGATCCGCGCACCGAAGGGCGCGTGCAGCACGAGCTGCATGCCGCCGGCCTCGTCGAAGAAGCGCTCGGCCACGATCGTCGTATGGCTCGGAACGAGCCCGCCCAGCGCGCGGGCCCCATCGCGTACGTAGTCCGCAAGATGCCGGGCCCCCGCCATGTCGAGACCGCAGGCCGCAGCGAGCCAGTCCCCTCCCTCGGCGTCCCGGGCCAGGATCTCCTCCCGGAGTGCCGACACGGAGCGTGACAGCTCGGGTGTGCGTCCCGGCGCTTCACCGAGCCAGAACGGGATCGTGGGCGGCGCCGTTCCCGCGTCCTCGACGCGCATGGTCCCGGCCTCGACGCGCAGGATTCGCCAGGCGCGGTTCCCGAGCAGAAAGACATCGCCGCGCATGCTCTCGATGGCGAAATCCTCGTTCACCCTGCCAACGAGCAGTCCGCCAGGCTCCTCCACGACATCGTAGTCGGCGGTGTCGGGGATGGCCCCTCCTCCCGTGATGGCGGCCAGCCGCGCGCCTCGCCGTGGCCGCAGGCGATCGTGGACGCGATCCCAGTGCAACAAGGCGCCACGGCGCCCACGCCGCGTGGCGATCCCTTCGGCGAGGATTTCCAGAATCGCTTCGAGCTGGTCGCGGCCGAGCTCTCGAAACACCCAGCAGCGCCGCACCAGAGCGAGAAGGTCCTCGACCCCACACTCCCCCGTCGCGACGTGCGCCACCACCTGCTGGGCCAGGATGTCCCGCGGCGGCTTCGGCACGACGAGCGCGTCGAGCTCTCCCGCCTGCACGGCGCGCACGGCCGCTGCGCAGGTCACCAGGTCGTCACGCGTGAGCGGAAAGAGGACGCCCTTGGGGACCAGGCCGCGGCCATGCCCAGCGCGGCCGACCCGCTGCAGGAGCGCGGCCAGACTGCGTGGGGCGCCGATGTGACAGACGCAATCCACTGTCCCGACGTCGATCCCGAGCTCCAGCGAGGCGGTGGCCACCACGACGGGCACGGCCCCCGCCTTGAGACGCTCCTCCGCCTCGAGCCGGATACGCCGCGCCATGCTGCCGTGGTGCGCGACCACTCGGCCAGCTCCGAGCCGCTCCTCGAGGGCATGGGCCACCCGCTCCACGAGCCGCCGCGTGTGGACGTAGACGATCGTCGTCCGATGCGCTTCCACCATCTCGACCACATGCGCGTAGATCGCGGCCCAGTGCTCGTAGGTGGCCACCGGCCCGAGAGGAAGCTCGGGCGTGGCGATCGTCAGCCGCATATCGCGACGCGACCCCACGTCGACGATCGCCGGAAGCGGTCGGGCGGATCCGCACAGGAGACGGCCCACCAGCTCGATGGGCTTCTGGGTCGCCGAGAGCCCGATGCGCTGGAGCGGGCGTCCGGCCAGCGCATCGAGGCGCTCGAGGGTGAGCGCGAGATGGACGCCGCGCTTGTCCTGGGCGACAGCGTGAATCTCGTCGACGATCACCGCCTCGGCACCAGCGAGGAAGCGACGGCTCTGTTCGGCCGTGAGGAGCGTGTAGAGCGATTCGGGCGTGGTGACGAGCACGTGCGGCGGCCGCCGCGTCATGGCACGCCGCTCGTGGGCCGGCGTATCGCCCGTGCGGACGAGCACCCGCAGGCCGGGCAGCATCGCTCCGGCCAGCCAGGCACGCTGTTCGAGCTCGGCCAGCGGCTGCTGCAGGTTGCGCCGGATGTCGTTGGAGAGCGCCTTCAGCGGCGAGACGTAGACGACGCGGGTGCGCTCCTCGAGCGCTCCGCGCGCGGCGAGCGCCAGCAAGCGGTCGAGCCACCACAGGCATGCAGCCAGCGTCTTGCCCGAGCCGGTGGGGGCAGCGAGGAGCACGTCGTGCCCTGCGGCGATCTCGGGCCAGGCCAGGCGTTGGACTGGCGTCGGTGCACCGAACCGGTCAGCGAACCAGGCTCTGACGAGCGGCGAAAACAGTCCAGCGGGCTCGACCATGGCGGCCCGCCCTCTTGGCCGCGTTCGGCACCAGACGTCAATGCGGACGCAGGACAGACGGTGTCCTCGTGCCGGACGCGGGCGCTCCCCGTTGTCTTCGCGCGTGCGGAAGCTATGGTGCGCCCTCGGTGAGCCGAAAGCGTGGCCGATCCCGGGTGATCTCGCGCCAGCGCGACGAGAACCGGCGCGTGATGACAAACGTGGCCGGGCGCCAGCCCGCCCCCGGAGCGGCAACACCGCCGCAACGACGGAAGCTCTGGCGGCGACACGGCAGACGCCTCGTGCTCGTCGCCCTGCTCGTGCCGTTCTTCTGGGTCACCTGGCAGGTCACCGAGCGCCACGTCACCTGGTATCTGGCCGTCGACCAGTTCGGTTATCTCACCTTCGCCAGCGATCTGCTCGCCGGCCGGGTCTTCCACCAGTGGAAGCCCCTCGAGGCGCTCGGGGCGGCGATCCCGCAACGGACCGACGTCCTCGCTCAGACTTACGTCCGCGATGGCGACGTGCTCTACTGCCGGTACGCGCCAGGCTTCGCCATGATCCTCGCCGGCTGGATGGGCCTCTTTGGCACCGAAGCCGCGCACCTGCTCAACCCCGTCATGTACCTGGTGCTGCTGGGTGCCACGCTCCTCTTTCAGTGGCGCGTCTTCCGCTCACCGTGGCGCGCGACCGCCGGAACAGCGCTCATCGCCCTCTTCCCTACGAACATCCACCTCTGGGGACTCACGCTGACGCGCGATCTGGCGGCGCACCTCGCGGCCTTTGTCGGTCTGTTCCTGATGCTGCCCGCCCGTGGGCGCCCCCTCGGCTGGCAGCGCGGACTTGCGGCTGGCCTCGTCCTCGGGTTCGCGGTCTGCATCAGGCCCGATGGCGTCCTCTACGTGGTGGCGGCCTGCGCGATGGCGCTGGTACGCTGGCGACGTGAACACGCGCCGTGGCGACAGCTTGCGCGGGCTGCCGCAGCGGGGGCGCTCGGCCTGGTGGTGGGCGCCTCGCCCTTTCTCGCCTACAACTGGGCAGCGACAGGCAATCCCTTCCTGCCGACCCAGGGTATGGAGCTGTCGCTCCTGCCCGCGCCCCCGCCCAAGCCTGCCGCCGCGCCACCGCCCACCCAGCCGACGGAACAGGAAGACCGCGTCGCCTATCCCTCGGCTGGCTGGCGCGGCGGCACACACATGGACGTGCAGGGCGGCGGTCTTCGGCTCTCCAACTTGCAGACCACATTGCCCGGGAACTGGAAGCTGCTCGTCCTCGCACACTCGCCGGCGCTGCTCGGCATCGCCGGCTGGGGCGTGCTGGTAGGGTTCCTGCGCTGGCCGGTGTTCGCCACGGGAGCGGTCACCTACTGCCTGCTGGCGTTCCCCTTTTACAGCTGCTGGCCACGACCCGACGGCCGCTACCTGGTGGGCGTGTTCCTGTTCGTTCCGATGTTCATCGTCGCGGGAAGCCTGGGGGTGCTCGACGCCGTGCGCATGCTCGCCCTCCGGCATCGGCGCCGCGACGCAGCCCGCGTGGCCGCAGCCGCCGGGGCCGTCCTGCTCGCCGCAGCCGCGAGTGGTTTGGGGAATGCGTCCGGCTCGTCGCTGCGGGCAATCGTTCCTGCGGTGGCCGGCATCTGCGGTGGCGCCGCGCTCGTGGCTTGCGCCCTTCCCCGCCGTCGTCTCGCGGGCTGGACGGCGCTCGCCCTCGCCGCGTGCCTCATCTGGATCAAGATCGATCGTGTCCGGGCGGAGGGCGAGCGCCGCGCCCCATTCCAGCGCGCGCAGATGTACGAGGCCCGCGCCAACATGCAGCGCCTGCTCGAGCCGGGATCGGTCGTCATCACCAGCGAGGAGACCGGCCGGCCAGCCGAGAACATCGAGTTCTACAGCGGCCGCGCTCATGCGTTCTACCTGACAGATCTCCAGCGCTGGCGCCTGAGCCCGGCGGCCGCCGTCCGCGGTCTCCTGGTCGGCGGCCAGCGCCCCT
>Ga0308411_10000944_pt1 | contig 19573 bp, 15 predicted proteins | sample HotsprottomLayer_2_FD_203530 | JGI IMG/M metagenome (GOLD analysis project Ga0308411, IMG submission 203530) | Hot spring phototrophic mat microbial communities from Octopus Spring, Yellowstone National Park, Wyoming, United States -... | ecosystem: Environmental > Aquatic > Thermal springs >...
GGCACTGCTGCAACAGGTGCAGGCCTGCGAGAGTCTGAGTTGTCGCATTCGCGTCGATGCCCTGCCATTGGTCACCCCCATTGAGGAACTCGTTCGGGCCGGCAAGGAACCCGGCGAATTGCACGAAAATGCTCGACGCAGTGCGATCCGCCAAACCGATTAAGCCGGGCGAACGGCCCAACTGGCGAGCGGTGCAGAACTAAACCCGCCACTCGCCAGGCTCTCGTATATTCGCAGATCCTTTTAGCCATCAAGGCGATCCAACCCATGCTCAAGCGACTCGAACTCGTTGGTTTCAAGTCGTTTGCTGAGAAGACCTCTTTTGAATTCGCGGACGGGGTGACAGGGATTATCGGCCCCAACGGCTCGGGTAAGTCCAACGTGGTTGATGCCGTCCGTTGGGTTCTCGGTGAGCAATCGGCCCGAAGTCTACGCGGCGGCGAAATGACCGATGTGATCTTCAATGGCTCAGCCTCGCGACGCAGCCTCGGCTTGGCCGAGGTCAGCATGGTATTCGACAACTCACGCCATGTCCTGGCCACCGATTCCGAGGAAGTTCGCATCACCCGCCGTGTCTACCGCTCCGGCGAGAGCGAATATCTCATCAACTCCCACCCCTGTCGCCTCAAGGATATCAAGGATCTCTTTCTTGGATCAGGTGCCGGCACCAATGCCTACTGCATCATCCAACAGGGGCAGGTTGATGTCCTCTTGCAAACGGCTCCCCGCGATCGCCGTACCATCTTCGAGGAGGCGGCCGGCATCAGCCGGTTCAAGGCGCGTAAAACCGAAGCTCTCCGCAAGCTCGAACGCGTCGCCAACGATCTCACCCGCCTGCATGACATTCTTGATCAGGAAGAAAAACAACTCCGTAGCCTCCGCTTGCAAGCCGCCAAGGCGCAACGCTTTCAGGAATATTCCGATCGTCTTAAAGAACTCCGCATTGGCCTGAGCCTCCGCGAGTTCCATCATCTGCATACCCAGTTGCAGAGCGAGACGATTGCCCTGGACGCCCTGCGGCAGCAACTGGACGAGGAAACCCGGCAATCCGATAGTTGCGAACGCGAACTGGCGACCGTAGACGAATGCCTCGCTCTGCTCGAAGACGAAGCTCAGCGACAGCAGGCGGAACTGAGCCGAGCTAAGGAACAAATCGCTGGCGAACTGGCGCAATATCAGCACGCCAGCAGCAGTGCTGACCAACTCGAAATCGAGCGTGATCAGCAGAGAGAACGGCTGGCCGCTCTGGTTGTCCAGACGGATCGACTCGTTGCCAGTTGTGCCGAGGCTCGCCAACTGACCGCTGAGGCTCAAGCCCAGTGCCAGCAACAGCGTGAATTGGCCCAGCGTGTCGAGAAAGAACTCGCCGACAATGAGACGCGACTGCTCCAATTGCGTCAGCAATTGCAGCAGTCCAAAGACGAGCAACTCGAACAGATGCGGCAGTCGGCTCGATTGCAGAACGAGGCAGTCGGTTGCAAAGCGCAACTGGACAATTTGACCCGAGAACGTAGCCGGCTGTTATTACGCAGCGAGCAAGCGGCAGAACATCTGGCCTCGCTCGATGTGGAACTCGAGGAACTCACCGCCGCCGAGGAATCGCTGCAAGGTCGTCTCAGCGAAGTTCGCGGCCAGCAGGCCGAGTTGCGCGGTCAACAGCAGCGATTGCTCGACAATCGTGACGAGGCCATCGAACAAGTCAGCGAATTGCGGGCCGCCCGCAGCGGCCTGGTGAGTCGGATCGAGGTTTTGGAAAAGCTCGAACGCTCTCACGAAGGATTAAGCACTGGGGTTCGCGAAGTGCTGCAAGAGTTGCAGCGTGGTGAACCAGGCCCGTGGTCTTCCGTGGTGGGCATCGTCGCTGAACTGTTGACTGTCCGCCGCGAATTCGCAGCCTTGATCGATCTGGCTTTGGGAGATCGCGCTCAGCGTTTCGTGGTTCGCGACCTGGAGCAGCTCGCCGAAGCTCTGCGACGACGTGGGCAATCCTTTTCCGGTCGGGTCAGTTTCTTGCCTCTGCGGCCAGTGCCAGCCGTCGCCACTTCGGCTGGTTCCACGCAGGTTGTGGGCAAGGCCACAGGTCGTCTGTTGCACGGCTTGTCTCTACATCCCGGCGTAGTCGCGCTAGCCGAGCAAGTCGTTCGTTGTGAAGATCCCGCCTTTGCTGATCTGCCGGCTCTGTTGCTGCAAAATACCCTGATCGTCCGTGATCTCACAGCGGCTCGGGCCATCGCTAGTCTGGGAGCCGGCTTTCGCTGCATCACGCTAGCGGGCGAATTGCTCGAAGCCGACGGGACGCTCACGGTCGGCACTCATCATGCCGAAGCGGGCATCCTGTCCCGCAAAAGCGAACTACGCGAACTCCGCAACGAGTTGATCCAACTCGACGAACGCCTCGCCGACATGGAAGCCCAGATTGAGCAATACCGTCGGCAATTGTCCATGCTCGAGCCGCAACTGGAGCAACTCGGCAATAGTCTCGATGTCCTCACCGAACAACTCACCGACATGCGTTGGCGCATCGGCCAGCATCAGCAGCGTCGGCAGGGCTTGACCGAAGAAGTGAGCCTTAGTCAGACCGAGATCAGCCAACTCGATGAGGACATCGACCGCCTTCATTCCACCTGGCAAGAGAAACTGGAACAGGTCGCTCAGGCCGAAGCCACCGTGACGGCACTTCGCGAGGGCTTAGAAGCTCTGGAAGCCGAATCGCGTCAACGGGAAGCGGCCCGTGAGCGGTTGCAGCAAGCCCAACTGACCGCGGCTACGGCCCTGGCGCAGCAAGAAGAACGGCTTGCCAGTTTACGCCAGCGTCAAGAGAAACTGGAAGCCGAGGTCGCGGCCAACCGAGCCGACCAACAGCGACGCACAGAACGCTTGCGATCTCTGGATCAACGCCTGGAACAAACGCACCTGCAACTGCTGGCCCTGAACAACTCGCTGGCCGATTGGTTCGCCCGTAAGGAACAGGCCGCTCGGCAATTGGTCGAACGCCACCTCGAACAGAATGCCCTGATCCGTCGCCGTCAGGAACTCATCGAACAAGTGCAGAACAGTCGAGGCACCTGGCGGCAGCAGCAAGAGCAGTTGCACGCCCGACAACTTGCCGTCAACGATAAACTGCATTTGCGACAGGCGTTGTGCGATCGGCTGCGAGAAGACTATCAACTTGAGTTGTCCAGTCTCTACGAAGAACTGGTTGCCTCCGATCGCCTAGCCAGTTTGGAGGAACCCTTGTCCCCACCCGTCGAGGGAGAACCCATTCCGCCCGACCAGGAAATCATCGAACTCCGCCGCAAGCTGAGCAAACTCGGCAGCGTCAACCTGGAGGCCATCGCCGAGTTAGAGGAGGCCGACAATCGCTACAACGCCTTGCGCGTGCAGTACGACGATCTGATGGCCTCGCGCAAGAAATTGGAAGACATCATCGATGTGATCAATACCGAGAGCCGACGACTGTTCACCGAAGTCTTCGAGACGATCCGCACGCACTTCCAGGAATTGTTCCGCAAGCTCTTTGGCGGCGGGCAGGCAGACATCGTGCTGGAAGAAGGCGACATTTTGGAGGCGGGCATCGAGGTAGTGGCGCGACCGCCCGGCAAGGAGTTGCGGAGCATTTCCCTCCTGTCGGGCGGCGAAAAGACCATGACGGCGGTGGCCTTGTTGCTGGCCATCTTTCGCAGCAAGCCGAGTCCTTTCTGCATCCTCGACGAGGTGGATGCCGCGCTTGACGAGGCCAACGTGGGGCGATTCACAGCGGTGTTGCGTGAGTTCCTGAATCTGTCGCAATTTATCGTCATCACCCACCATAAACGAACGATGGCGGCCGCTGATGTGCTTTATGGCGTAACCATGCAAGAATCGGGGGTATCGACGCGATTCGCCGTGCGCTTCGAGGATTGGCCCGACGAGGAGCCGAAGTCCCAGGCAGCCTCCGATCGCTAACGCGGGCCGGCTCGCTAGCGAGCCACCTCGCGTCAGCGGCTGGAGTCGTCGCAGAACCGCCGGTTATCGCGAGTCAGTCGGTTATCCTCCCGGAGCAGTCAACGACTGGCCGTTGTGCTGTGGCCCCAGTTGGAGCATCCACGGTGCCACTTTCTCCGCCCAGCGTTCGGCGTTGGGATAACTGGCCGCCCCGGCACCAAAGCAACTCCGCAGCATGTCGGTGTCGATGATGCCCGGATTAACCGGAATCGCGGCCATGCCTGCGGGCAATTCCTGGGCCAGAGCCAGCGTCAGCCCCTCGATGGCGTACTTGCTGGCGCAGTACGGCGCGACCTCCGGTGACGTGCTTCGCCCCCAGCCGGAACTCAGGTTGACGATGACTCCCGAGCGACGTTCCACCATGCTCGGCACAAAAGCGCGAATGACATTGGCCGGCCCATTGACGTTGACCGCCATAAGCCGATCGAACTCCTGAGCAGAAATCTTCCACAGCGGCGCGAGGCGGTTGATGACCGCCGCGTTGTTGATTAGCAGATCGGGAGGTCCAAGCTGAGTGAGCACCTCGTCAGCCCAGCGACGCACCTCGTCCTCATTGGCCACATCCACCACTGCAAAGCGATGCGGAGGGCCGTAGCTGCGACGCAATTCTTCCACCAGGCCGGCCTGTCGGCCACAACCACTGACGGTGTGTCCCGCTTCGAGGAAGCGACGCAACAGGGCACGGCCCAGTCCTCGCGTGGCTCCGGTCAAGACGATATGTTTGCTTTTCGACATCGAGTCCTTCCCGATTCAAACCCATAAGGCGTGCTGAAGTGGCAGAGCCAACCAACACAACAGGAACACCTTCCAACGGGGGAGGCATGTTTGTGGGAGAATGAACATGAGGATAAAAGATAGCAGAACGATTGGCTCAATCCACAGAAAAAGCCGCCGCTCCCTGTGGTGTTCTGAAGAAGATTGGCTCGCGGAGTCCTTGACGGTAGTTTAAGATAGAGTGAATCTGTTCCATGCTGCGAAGTGGACGGATGGTGAAAAGTAGGAGGGGGTCGCCGGTTCCCGGCCCGGGACGGAGGCAAGACCACATGGCATTTGGTGATTGGTTCTGGAATTTTTTCGGTAGAAGAAAGAAGGCGACATTGTCGCTTCTGGTGCCTTTCCTGGACATTCCCACTGGACGTGTAATCCGCATTCCACGCGCGGAATTGGGGCCGGATACGGTTCTGGTTCACCTGGACGGCATGTCCGAACCCGTCTGGGTCGAGTCGGAACAACTTCGCAATACGGAACCGCTCCATCCGCCCTTCGATGAGGAAGTGCGCAACTGCATTCGCATCATCCAAGCCGCTTTTGCAGAACATCGGCCGCTAGCCTTTGACGAATGGGAGGACGTGTTTCGTCGCGAGGCGTTTCCGCTGCGAGAGATCCGACTATGGTTGCATGCCGCCGATATCTATTCGCGCTGCTCTAACGAAGAACCCTCTGCCGCTCGACGACGGGATATGTATCGCTGCATCATCGCCTGCATAAACAGCACTCGCGAGGAGATTCGACAGACCTTTCGACCGGCTATTTTGAACCCTTCGGAAACTGAGCAACTCATCCAGCGGTTCTTCGACACCCTGCCAACCTAACCGCTCTCGACAGGGGCGGCACGCTCTGCTATAGCGACCGCTTCCTGGATCGAACGAGAGTTGCTGATCGGCTGTGGAGGGTCAGAACGATGAACCGATTGCTGCTGGTGGCCTTGTTGGCAGCACTGCGTCTGTTTGCCCTAACCGATTCGCTGGAAGCCCAGACCGTCGAGAAGGAATTTGGTGTCTTGCAGGTGCCAGGGACGGCCCATCCGCAAGCCCAGATCGCACCCGCCCCCACACCAGCACCTCTTCCAAGCGGTCTGGAACCAGCCCAACCCAGTGCAACCACCAATCCCTATCCGCTGACCCCAACGGCTGGCCCCTGGCTGATCTGTGCTGCCACTTATCAGGGTCCCGATGGGTTTGATCTGGCTCTTCAGGTTGCCCAGCAACTCCGCCAGGAACACCGCATGACCACCTACATCTACAATCGCGGCGATGAGGAACGCAAGGCCCAACAACAGGAGTGGGAGGCTCTGAAAAAACGCTATCCTGGAGTGCCCCTGCGCAAGCGAACTTACCGCGTCGTCGATCAGTACGCGGTCATGGTCGGCGACTTCAAGGATTTGGCAGCAGCTTCGTCTTACTTGTCGCGGGTCAAAAAATTGCCTCTGCCCAAGCTCAAACTGCCCGGCGATCGCAGTCCTTACGAGGTAGTGACCTATCAGGAACCCAACCCAGGACAGAAGGAACCCGTGATCAAGAGAGCCTATGTCAATCCCTTCCATAACGCGATGGTCGTCCGCAATCCGCTCGCTCCAGCGGCTCAGACCAACAAGCCCAAGTGGGATCCCTTCTGGAAGCAGCTCAACGCCAACGAGGAATACAGCCTGCTCCGCAATCCTAAACCGTGGACACTGGTAGTCAAAGAGTACATGGGAGCGCGAACCCTCCAACCGCGTGAGAGCAGCAGCAGCTTTCTCAGTGCCCTGGGCTTTGGCAATAGTCGTGGCGAAGCTCTGGATGCCTGTGCTGCTCAGGCTCACGAACTGGCTCGTTTCCTTCGCCATCAGGGGCTAGGTTTGGAAAGCTGGGTGTTGCACACCCGCTATTCCAGCGTGGTCACGGTTGGTGGTTTTGACAGCCCCGACGATCCCGAATTGCAAACCGCGCGACAGAAGATCGCTCGACTGTCGTTCAAATCCCAGAACGGCGGGGGCGATCCGATTGGGCTGCTGCCCCAACCGATTCCCGTCGAGGTGCCTCGTCCTTGAGAATGCGGTCGGCTTGTTGTCCGGCATCGATCGGAACTTTCTGCTCCTGGGGACGCTCCAGCAGCCACAGGAGCAGTTCGTCGTCGTGATCGCCCGAATGGCAACCGTGGGCAACGACCAGAATCAGCGTTAGACACAAGGCCGCGATTCCGTGCCACAGCCAGAATCGCCTTCGAGAAGGCGGAGTCGGCCTCCCAGAGGTAATCCGAAAGTGCTTGTGAGCGATCCGAGAGGCGGCCGTTGCTGTCGTGGTCATGGATGCAGCGTCTCGTCGAGGAAAGTTAACAACACGTCGATGCTCCGCATCAGGTCGTCGCCCTGCCAGGTGTGGCCCGCCCGTTCTAGCGGCAACAGTCGAACCGCTCCTCCCGCTTCGTGCAGGCGAGCGGCAAAGGCCTTGACCTGAGCTAACGGCACAACCGGGTCGGCAACGCCATGAACCAGAAGGAAGGGCGGCGGCTGTTCCATCCGGGCATGCAGGGGCGATGCTTTGCGACACAGATCCATCTTGTCGCGCGGCAAGCCGCCCAGCAAGGGGCGCAGATTTCGCGACAGCGTTGGTTCGACCCACAACGCCTCGTCCGTCAGATCAGTAGGGCCGGCAAAACTAGCCGCAGCCTGCACCAGTCCCGGTTCGTGCAGAGCCGTCAAACAGGCCAAATGCCCTCCCGCCGACAGCCCAACCACGCCGAGGCGTTTCGGATCGATACTTAATCGCTCCGCCTGACTGCGCAGCCAGCGAATCGCCGTGCAACAATCCTCCAGGCAGGCTGGGAAGGCGTGACGCGGTGCTAGTCGGTAGTCGATGGTGACGGCAACGAAGCCGCGACGCGCGAGAACTTCGATGGTGCGTGCCATTTGGCGACGATGGCCTGCCGTCCAACCGCCGCCGTGGATGCACACCACTGCGGGAAACGGCCCCGTTCCGCTCGACGGTTGGGCCATGTCCAGACACAACGATTCGCCCGCAACCGTGGCAAATACCACGTCACGCTGTTGTCGAATCGCCACAGGATTCTGAGCCTGTCCTAGCGTCCACCAGACCAAGCCTGCGCTTCCTAGAACGACTAAACTACCCAGGATCGCTACCTCTCGCATCATCTCCTTCACCTCCGTACGTTCGAGACGAGTCTTTCGGAAAGAAGGAAGCCCGACCGGCACAATCCCTCGTTGGAGGGCGATTTCTAATATCCCTTCCGTGGCGACGAATTACAATAGAACAGAGTCGCCCAGCAGATCGGTCGGCTTGCTTCAGCCCAGGATGATTCCATGACGCGCTGTGTTGCAATAGATCTGGCTGCTCAGATGGATCGGCCGCAGCGAATCGGCCTGGTCGGCAGTCACGGCGTGGGCAAGCTCACGTTGCTTGCTGTGCTATACCGCGAAGCTGTCAGCGGTCGCTTGCCCGGACTGCGTCTAGTGGCGACCGATCCGAAGTCGGCCGAGTACCTGGGCGAGCAGATCGCTCGGCTCGAACGCGGCGGCTTCGAGTCGGACGCGGTGGCCTGGCCCGAACTGTTCTTGCAACTGCACCACCAGGGCTCTCAGTTCAATCTGGTGCTATGCGATCATGCCATCGCCACTGACTCATCGACCTCCTCAGAGAACGCCTTTTTCAGCGACTGCGATGCCCTACTAGTGTGCGTGGATGCCGACGTGTTTCAAGAGGGGCAAACCCGCTGGCAGGCCGAGCAGCAGAGCGAACAGGCCGTTCGGGCCTTTCTGACCAATCAGCCGGCCAGACCGCTGGCTCTGGTCATCACCCGATCGGATCGACTGACCGATCCTGGGGACGTGGCCGTTTTTCGGGCACATTTCGAGCGATGGTTGCGAGATGGGCACCATCCGCAACAGCCGGCGTGTCCTTGGCAAGGGGTCTTTGCCGTCCGTAGCCGGGCGAGCCAACCGGGTTCCGGGCAGACCGGCACGTTGATCGATGAGGTAGCAGGATTGCTGGGCTGGCTGGGACATTCCCTCACCGCTCAGGACACTGCTCGTCTGGAACGGCTCTGGCAATTGCCCGGCAAGCATTTCCACGCCCTAGATCGAGCCACCGCTGCTTACAGCCAGCGTCATCGCGAAGCTGCCAACGTCCGCTCCTACCAGCATCGGTTGCGTGCCGCCCGATGGTGGAGCCGATGCAAGCAGACCATCGGCACGCTGGGTCTGCTGTTGGCTCTCATCGGCGGTCTGTGGCTCTACGATGCCTGGGGAGCAAGCCGGCTGCAAAGTCGGCTCGCTCAGGTTGGCGAGGATCCACTGGCCCAGTTCGCGGTCTGGGACAGCTATCAGACCTGGTATCCCACCCGCTTTCTGTTTCGTCGCCACGCTCTAGCCGAGCAAGACGAGCAGGTGCAGGTCGTCCGTCAACGGGCCTGGGAACGCCGGCGACAACTTCGTCTAGAGGAACTTCAGCAACAGATCGCCGAAGCGCGAATCGCCCCGGACGCGGCCTGGCAAGCTCTGCTCGACTATGCTCACGACTACAGCATCGATCCCAACGACCGCGAGCTAGCGTTCTTACGACATCAGCTGGCCACTCTCCGCACCGCTACAGAGCAGCGATCCGATACCGGCGTTGCCAGCAAATCCGCAGGCGAGGAATCCGTCGGCTCCGCATCGCCAGCAGCAAAGTCAGCCAGCATTCGCCCGGGCAATACACCAGCGGATAGCTCGCCTGATCTGGCAGGTTCACCCGAGGATCGCCTGCAACGAGAGCAACGCGACTATCGCGTTGTCTACGAGGCTTTTCAGGCCAAGCCCGGCGAGATCGAGCGACTACAGACACTAGGGCAGGCTTATCTGACCGCGCATCCCAAAGGACGACGGGTCAAGGCGGTCGAGCAACTGCTATCCTGGTGCGATCGAGTGAGCCAACCAGGGGAATACCGCGTGGTGCTAGAGTCGGGAGCCTTCAGCAAGCGAGCGGCGGCGTTTTTCAGCCTGGGGCTGTCGCTCTCGGTCGAACTGGAGGTGGGAGAAGAGCGACACGGCCCGAGCCGGATTGCTCGCGGGTACAATCCGGTCTGGAATCATGAATTCGCTCGCAAGGTTCGCTGGAAGGTGGGCGATCCGATCCATCTGTTCGTATACGATCACGCCCTGACCGGCCGGCGCAAGGTGGGCGATCGCCGCTTCGACTCCGATCCGCTCGCTCTACGCAAGCTCAACGGCGAGGTGGAACTGACGCTGGGCCGGCTGGTGTTTCGCACCGACTTCGAGCTTCCCCAGTTGCCCGCTCCGGAGTAAGAGAAACGTGTCCGACCGACTGATCGAACAGATCATCTACAGCAATCCGGAGCAGGGCATCTATCGCTGTCTGGCACGTTCGCCAGGGGTTGCCGAGGACTGGCTAGCCATCGCCGAGCGGATCTGCTCCGGGTTCGGCGAGCGACCGGCTGGGCTAGCCTGTCCGCTGGCACTGTTCGCTCAGCCATTCGACCGCAAACGGGTGGCCATCGTTCAGGTCGCCGACCAAGCACAGCAATCGCCGAGCGGGCCGATCCTGGCATTTCGCTTACTACTGGTGCCCCGTCGGCTCTACGCTGATCTCGAAGCGGATCTGTTTCGGATCTCCGAACAGTTCCCTCCTGACTGGACGGCGCGAGGCGAGATGTCGTCGCTGGAGTGGACGGCTGGCCCAGCTATTCCGCGATCGGTAGACGACATCCGGCGAGTGCTGAACGTGCCGGCCGATCGCACAGCGACGCTTCTGGGCGGGGCACAGGTGCTAGTCGATGGCGGACGAGTGCTGTTCGTCCGGCAGGCACCTGATCCAGGCATGGTGCGTGACCTGTGGACGCTGCTGCCCAGCAGCACTCGACTGGAGTTGTGGCCGGCGACCTTTGCTTTCAGCAATCGCCACCGTTTCTCGGTGATCGTCAGTCCACACGGCGAAGGGCCGGAGTTCGCCCACTACATGACCGAAGAGGGGGCCGGCGACTATCCCGAGGGACGCTATGAGTTCGCCCTGCAACACGCCGCAGAAACCAGCAATCAAGCCGAGATCGACGCACTGCTGGCTCGTCCGAGTCAGCGATCCGCTTTGCGGATGGCCCTGATCATCCTCGCGGTGCTGGCTTTGATGTCGTTGGTACTGAACGTCCCTGTTCCCAGACCCGAGGAGGAGGCCGGGCAACCGCCTCCCGCCGTTGTTCCCAAGGCACCCGAGGAGAAGCGATGAGCGAGCGTGTGCTGGTAGTTCCCACGGCATTGCTGCACGAACTGGGCTGGTTCCACGGGTTCTGTCCCGATGTGGAACGCTACCTCGACCGCCTGCTGGCTCCCGAGCAATTGAGCTATCGTCCTCGCGACGAGATGGAGCAAGATCCGACGTTCAAGCAGTTGATTCCCTATGTCGTGCTGCGTCACAGAGGGCAACTGTTTCACTACCAGCGAGCCGGCGGTGGGGAAAAACGCCTGCACGCTCGACGGTCGATCGGTATAGGTGGACACATCTGCTGTGAGGATGGCGTGGTGGGGCCATCGGCCTATCGGACGGGCATGCTGCGCGAGTTGAGCGAGGAGGTGCAGATCGGCCAAATCGTTCGCGAACGCTGCATCGGACTCATCAACGATGACCGCACTTCCGTGGGGCAGGTACACCTGGGAATTGTCCACGTCTGCGATCTGATCGCGCCGCAGGTCAGCAGCCGAGAAGCGGCCCTGACTGGAGGAGGCTTTGCTTCTCTGGAGCAGTTGCGACAACACAACCCAGATTTCGAGACGTGGTCGCAATTTCTGCTGGCGGGCGAGTGGTTGGCTGGCGAACCGTAACACGCAGACGCAGAGCTTAACTCCCCCTTGCCACCTCTCAGCCGATCTCGCATAATCCGATATTCGTCCCTCCAGGCTGGAGTCTGCGAACCATGACAAACCATTCCCTGCGTCAGGCCGTCGATCGTCTGCTCGCTGGTGTCAAGATGCCCGCCCAGTACATCGGCGGCGAACTCAACAGCGTCGTCAAGGAGTCCGTGCGCGGCCGACTGGCCATCGGCTTTCCCGATGCCTACACGCTCGGCACCAGCCATCATGGCTTGCAGGTTCTCTACTCGCTGATGAATGCCGATCCCCAGTGGGCCTGCGAGCGAGTGTTCGCTCCCTGGGTCGATTTCGAGGCCGCCCTGCGTCAGAATGGCTTGCCGCTGTACAGCCTAGAAACCTTCACGCCGCTGCATCAACTCGATCTGCTCGGCTTCAGCTTGCAGTACGAGGTGTGCTATTCCAACATCCTCACCATGCTCGATCTGGGCGGCATCCCGCTGCGCAGCGATCAGCGCACGCTGGCGCATCCGCTGGTCATCGCGGGTGGCCCCGGCGCGCAGAATCCCGAGACCCTCGCGCCGTTCATCGACGTGTTCGTCATCGGCGATGGCGAGGAGAGCTTGCCCTGGGTCATGGAAAAGTGGATGGCTCTCAAGGAACGCGCTGTGCGAGAAGGCCGCACTTCCCCGGATCACCGCGCCGAGTTGATCGCCGAACTGGTCGGCAGCACCACCTGGGCTTACGCGCCGCAGTTCTATGCCCCGGAATACCACGCCGACGGCACACTGGCGGCACTGCGGCGCATCCGTTCGGATGTGCCCGCTGAGATTCGCGCCTGCACCCTCCAGGCCGACCTCGATGAGATTCCGCTGCCCACGCGCCCCGTGGTCTCCTTCGTCCAGACCCCTCACGATCGCATCGCCATCGAGATCATGCGCGGCTGTCCCTGGCAGTGCCGCTTCTGTCAGTCCACGGTCATCAAGCGACCCCTGCGTACTCGCAGCGTCGAAACCATCGTCCAGGCGGCCCTGGAGTCCTACCGCAACACCGGCTACAACGAGATTAGCCTGCTCAGCCTGTCCAGCAGCGACTACCCGGACTTCTTTGAATTGGTCAGACGCATGCGTGAGACGTTCGAGCCGCTCGGCGTGAGTGTGTCGCTGCCTAGTTTGCGGATCAACAGCCATTTCCCGCAATTGCCCGCTCTGATGAAGGGCATTCGCAAGGCCGGTATGACACTGGCTCCCGAGGTGGCCCGCGACGACATGCGCACTCAGATCCGCAAGCCGATCAAGAACGAGGATCTGTACGAGGGCTGCCGCAATGCCTTCGCCGAGGGCTGGCAGAAGGTCAAGCTGTACTTCCTCATCGGCTTGCCCGGCGAACGTCGCGTCGATCTGGACGGCATCGTCGATATGGCTGAGACCATCGCTCGCATCAGCAAGGAAGTGACCGGCCGCTACAAGGAGGTCACCGCTTCGGTGTCCAACTTCGTGCCCAAGCCGCACACGCCCTATCAGTGGAACGGCATGCAGTCGCGCGAGTATTTGCGCGAGGCAGGCGAGTACCTGCGGCGACGCTGTCGGCTCAAGGCGGTGCAGATCAAGCAACACGACATCGAAACCAGCATGCTCGAAGGCTTGCTGACGCGCGGCGACCGCCGCGTGGCCGAGGTGCTGGAACTGGCCTGGCGACGCGGGGCACGCTTCGACGGCTGGCGCGAGTGTTTCCAGCCCGGTCTGTGGTGGCAGGCCGCCGCCGACCTGGGCATCGACCCGGCCTTCTATGCCCAGAGGGCTCGCCCCATGACGGAGATGCTGCCTTGGGATCTCATCAACGTCAAGAAAGGGCGAGAGTATCTGGAAAAGGAACAGCAGCGCAGCTTGCTCCAGTTGGAGGTGATGGCCAACGCGACCTGAGTGTTTGTGAAGACGACTTAGGCGAACCACTTCGCGTCAGCGAGTGGAGTCCCTCCCGAAACTGAGTTAGCGTTCGGAAAGTTTCATCAGGGTTTCACATCCGGCCAGGTTCTCCGGTCATAGCAATATCGTTGCAGGTATTGCTTCCACCGAGGATCTGTCATGACCATCTCTAACTCCACCTCGTGTTCGACGAGTCGTCGCGATTTCTTGCTCGCCTCGGCGGGTTTCCTGAGCGGTACGGCTGTCACCGGATTATTTGCTTTTGGCGATCGCTTGTTGAGTGGTCGCCCCTGGTCGGGCGGTTATGGCCGATTGGCTCCCGTGGCGGATCAAACTACTGGGCTGGAACTCATAAAGTTACCACCCGGCTTCAGCTATCTGTCCTTTGGCTGGACGAAAGATCCGCTCAGCGATGGTACGCCGACTCCTGGGGCTCATGACGGCATGGCCGTAGTTCGGCAAGAAGGCAGCCGCATCACACTGGTTCGCAATCACGAACTGAGCGGGCGAGGCCGGCCGTTTGGCCTGACCGAGAATCGCTACGATCCGGTAGGCATCGGCGGTTGTACTTCCCTGGTCTTCGATACGGCCCGAGGCCAGTTGCTACAGTCGTATGTGAGCCTGGCCGGCACCGCCCAGAACTGTGCCGGCGGTGCCACTCCTTGGGGTACCTGGCTCAGTTGCGAAGAAACCGTCGATGGCCCCGGCTCACTGCATAAGAAGGACAAGAAGCCGATTGGTTATCGAGCCGAACACGGCTGGGTCTTTGAGGTCTCGGCTGATCCGACTGCTGGCCCGCCTCAACCCCTTCAGGCTATGGGCCGTTTCGTCCATGAAGCTGTTTGCGTCGATCCGCTCTCCGGTGTTGTCTACCTGACTGAGGACAGCAATCCTTCGGGATTGTATCGCTTCACGCCGAACGTACCGGGGGAACTGGCACGCGGCGGCACACTGGAGATGTTGGCAGCGGTGGAACGCCCCGACCTTCGCAAGGGCGTACCTCATCGCGCCGAGTACAGCGTCCGCTGGGTGCCGATCCCCGAACCGACTCGCGGCCACACTCCAGGTACGACCGACGGAAAAGGGGTCTTTCAGCAGGGAGCCGAGCAAGGCGGCACCTCGTTCGCTCGACTGGAGGGCATCTTCTGGAATGCCGGCCGGGTTTACATCAATGCCACCACGGGCGGTGATGCCGACCAGGGGCAGGTCTGGGAATACACTCCCGGCGAGGAGAAACTGCGACTGGTCTTCGAGTCGCCCTCCGTTGAGGTGCTGAACATGCCAGACAACCTGTGCGTCAGCCCACGGGGTTGCCTGGTGTTGTGCGAGGATGGCGACCGGGTCGGTCAGCGATTGCAGGGACTGACTCCCGATGGCCGCCTCTTCCCCTTCGCAGAAAACAATCTGCAACTCGAAGGGGAGAAGAACGGCTTCCAGGGCGATTTCCGCGGTTTGGAATGGGCCGGAGTATGCTTCAGCCCAGACGGCAAATGGCTGTTCGCCAACCTGCAAACCCCAGGTCTGACCCTGGCTATCACTGGCCCCTGGGAGAAAGGGCCCTTCTGACAAGCCTCTGCGTTGACCCATCAAGTGAGCAAGGGCATCCTTTTACCCCCTTGCTCACTCGACACCTTGCACTCGCTTCGTCGGAGTTTTCCCTAGCTAGCCGAGAGCGTCAGCGACTGGAGTCGTCTCCCTCCACCCGCTGACGCGAGGTGGCTCGCAACCTTCCTCACACCTCTCACTCTACGTTGCCGACTCGTGTCCTCAATCGGCAGGCGACTGTCCGCGACTCGCTACATGAGACTCGGGATTGACTAGTCTATCAATCAGTTTCGCACTATGATGAATGGGCAACAGAATGCCTATTGATCATAGTGCCTCACTTGAGTCTTTATCATGCTTCGCTTCACTGCTATTGTTCTGGCACTCGGATTCCTGGCGATGCTCGCCACGGCGCAGGCACCTAAGAAGAATCCCGCCAAGGTTGATCCCAAGGCCAAGGTCGATCCCAAGGCCAAGGTTGATCCCAAGGCCAAGGTTGATCCGAAGACCGATCCGAAAGCCAAGGTCGATCCGAAGACCGATCCCAAGGCCAAGGTCGATCCGAAGACCGATCCGAAGCCTAAGGTCGATCCGAAGACCGATCCGAAGCCTAAGGTCGATGCGAAGCCGCCCATGCCCGTTCCGCTCAAGGGGATGGCTCTGCTGAAGTCGCTGGGAGCTACCTCGGAGATGGCCGACAACAAACAGGTCATCGGTCTGAGTCTGGTTGGCACACGCGTTCAGGATGCCGACTTGGCTGCGTTGTCCGAACTCAAAGGACTCCGCTCGCTCGACCTGACAGCTACCGCCATCACGCAAGCCGGCCTGGTTCACCTCAAGTTGGTGCCGACTCTGACCGCCCTCGATCTGCGCGGCACACAGATCGGCGATGAGGCTCTACCGCATCTGCAAGGACTCAGCAATCTCGAATATCTGAATCTGAGCAGCACCAACGTCTCGAACAACCTCAAGCCCTTGGCCAAGCTGTCGCGACTGACCTCGCTCGCTCTGGGAAAAACCCGCCTGACCGATAACGGGTTGCAGACCATCGGCTCTCTGGCGAGTCTGCAAATCCTCAGCCTCTATGGCTCGACGGTTACCGACAGTGGCCTGGCGCGTCTGCGTGGGCTGAGTGACTTGCAAATCCTCGATCTGGGCAGTACCCGCATCGGCGATGCCGGTCTGTCTTCGCTGGCGAGTCTGACCTCGCTGCGACGGCTCAATCTGGTCAGTACGGCGGTCACCGACAAGGGCCTTCTACAACTCAAAGAGCTTAGAAACCTCACACTGCTAGAGTTGGCGGGCACTGCTGTCACCGCCGATGGGGCAGACGCTCTACGGCAAGCTCTGGGCAAGACCTCGGCACAACTGCGGATCACCCGCTGAAAGCGACCATGAAACGTGTGCTGGTGCTGAGCGGTCTGATCCTGCTCCTTGTCGGTCTGGGTGTTTACTGGAACTGGCGTACCGTGCCTGCCCCGAAAGCTGTCGAAAAGAGTCGATCCCCGCTCGATCCGACCGTCGAACAGCGTGCGGCAGCGGCCTTGCAAAAACGCGGTGTCGTTCTGATGCGCGATCACGACAGGCCCGACCAACCCGTCATTGCTGTCGATTGTCGGGCCGTTCGCTTGACCGAGGCAGATTTCTCTCTGCTCGCCGAGTTGCCGCACCTTCGGCAACTCAATCTGTCCGGGCAGATGCGACTCGCAGGATCTGGCCGTCTGGAACCGCTGGCCGGCCTCGCCGAGTTGCAGACCCTCGATCTCAACGGAGTTTCCCTGACCGACGAGGATCTGGTGCCCCTCACACGATTGCCTAAACTGCGTGAGTTGTGGCTGGCCGATTCTCGCCTCAGCAATGCCGGCCTGGCCCATCTGGCACGCATCTCCTCTCTGGAATCTCTCAATCTCCAGCGAACCGCCATCAGTGATGCCGGCATCGCACACCTCGCGCCGCTGAAGCAGTTGCGCCTGCTCAACCTACGCCAGACCGACATCACGGATGCCTCTCTCGCAGTCATCGGCACCTTTCGCCAGTTGCGCTCGCTGTCGCTGGAACGGGCCGCGATCAGCGATGCCGGCTTGCAGTCGCTCGCCGGACTGCAACATCTGGAGTTCCTTGATCTGTCCAGCACCAATATTTCCGACCTCGGCCTGCGATCCCTGGCCGGGTTGACCTCACTACGCACTCTGCTACTGGCTCAGACCTCCATCACCGAGGATGCTCTAGAGCCTTTGCACCGCCTGAAAGAACTCCGCGAACTCGATCTGTCCAATACACGCGTCAACGGCAAACGCCTCGAACCCTTCCAGGCTCTGCAACGCCTCAATCTCAGCAGCACCCCCGTCCGCGATGCCCATCTGGTGTCGCTGGCCCCGTTGCACCAGCTACGAGAACTGGTGTTGTCGTTCACCGAAGTGAGCGATGCTGCCCTGGAAACCATCTCCACCTTGCCTCAGTTGGAGATCCTCGATCTGTGGAAGACCCGCGTCAGTAGCGGTGGGCTGGCCCGGTTGAGTCGATGTTCTCGGCTCAAAAAACTCATCGTTGTGGTCGGACAGGGGATCTCCGAGGATGCGGTCAACGAACTCGAACAGGTGCTGCCCGGTTTGAAAGTCGAGCGATAACCCCCATCCCCCTTTTCTCGCGGAATCTTCGCCATGAGCAATCTCTCTCTTCGTTTGCATACCCTTCAGCGAGCCGTCCAGGCCTTTGCCGACACTCCTGGCCGAACTGGCCGACTCGTGCGGCTGCAAGATGCGGAGGACGTTCTGGTCATCGGCGACATGCACGGTAACGTGGACAATTTTCGTCGTCTGCTGAACCGGGCCATGCTGGCCCAACATCCCCGTCGCCATCTGGTCGTTCAGGAACTGATCCACAGCCCGCACCACTACCCCGGAGGCGGCGACAAGTCGCATCAGTTGGTCGATTTAATCTGCGCCCTGAAATGTCAGTATCCCGAGCGTGTCCACTACCTGATCGGCAATCACGAATTGTCCCAGGCCACCGGCCGAGCCATTCTCAAGTACGACGAGGATCTCAACGAGCAATTTCATCTGGGCGTGCAGATGGCTTATGGCGAGGCGGGCGAGGAGGTGTATCAGTTGTATCTGCAACTGTTTGCCGTCCTTCCCTTCGCTGTGCGAACTCAGGGCCGAGTGTTTCTGTGCCACAGCGTGCCGGCCACCGGGCCGCTCGAACGCTTTGAGTTGTCGCACCTCGAACGCGAGCCAACGCCCGAGGACGATCTGCGACCTGGTGGTTGCCTCTACGCCCTCGTCTGGGGACGCGATGTCACCGCCGATCACGTCGAGACGTTTCTCCACAAGGTAGATGCCGACATTCTCGTCACAGGCCACATTCCCTGCCCGGATCGCGGCTATGACCAACCCTCGCCGCGGCATGTGATTCTCGACGGACAAGGCAGTCCGGCAGGATTGTGCCTGCTGCCTGCCAATCATCCGATTCTGCCCGAGGAACTGCCTGGGTGCATCGAGGTTCTTTGAGTTTTGCGAATCGCGCTAGCCATGCCTTCAGATCTTCCTCCACCACTGCCGCCGGAAATCCCTCTAGAAGCGGTCGGCCCTTTGTGTCGGGAACACGTTCATATTGAGGGCCGCACCTTCCTTTTGGAACGGCCCAGAGATTCGGATCGGTTGCTCGACCTACCCGCCGTCCGCGCTGCGCTGGCCAACGAGGAATACATGCCCTATTGGGCCGATCTCTGGCCGGCCGCTCGCATGCTAGCCAAGTGGATCGTCAAGCAGCGCTGGCCGACTGGACTGCACGCCCTGGAAATCGGCTGTGGCCTGGGTTTGCCCGGCATCGCCGCTCTGTCGATGGGACTCCAGGTGACCTTCAGCGATTACGACTCCACCGCTCTGCACTTTGCCCGGCGAAATGCCCGGCTCAATGGCTTTGCCAACGTGAACACCCTGCGACTGGACTGGCGGTGTCCGCCCAGTGGTCTGCAATTCCCCGTCCTGCTGGCTGCCGATCTGATTTATGAGATCCGCAATGTCGAGCCTTTGGTCGCGCTGATCGACCAGTTGCTTCCTCCCGTTGGTGTCTGCCTGCTCACCGATCAGGATCGCATTCCCATGCATGTGCTGCGTGAAGTGTTGACCGCACGCGGATTGCCGTTCACGACGCAACTGCTCCGCGCCGGCGAACCAGGGGGACGACGACTCAAGGGCACGCTGTATCGCATCACCCGCGCCGGCGGTCGTGATCCTCTGAACAGTCTCGATGCGACACCACCTGTTGCGAGCTGAGACGAGCCTTTCAAGCTGGCCCCTCTGCCGCTGTCAGATCTAGTTCGACGCGTACCACATCGTTTTCGACCGTGCGTGGCGGGCTGAAGCCCAATTTGGCCGTCAATCGCAACATCGAAGTGTTCTCGCGCAAGACCTGCCCGACCAGTTTCTTGATGCCGCGTTCGCGAGCGATTTCGATCAAGCGACGCATCAAATGTTGCCCCAGTCCCTTGCGTTGGTGGGCATCTTCGACGACCAACGCGAACTCGGCCTCGTTGGTTTCTGGGCGA
>Ga0308411_10000947_pt1 | contig 19553 bp, 17 predicted proteins | sample HotsprottomLayer_2_FD_203530 | JGI IMG/M metagenome (GOLD analysis project Ga0308411, IMG submission 203530) | Hot spring phototrophic mat microbial communities from Octopus Spring, Yellowstone National Park, Wyoming, United States -... | ecosystem: Environmental > Aquatic > Thermal springs >...
CATCGCGCTCATCAAGGCGGCGCGCAGCCCGGGCGAGGCGAAGCAGGCGCTGATGGCGCGGGCGTGGCCTTCGCAGCTGGTGCGCGAGATGCTCGAAGGCGCGCCGGAAGGGGCGACCAACCCGGAGGAGCTCGGGCCGGACTTCGGTCCGACCGAGCAGGGGTACCGCTTGTCCGAGCCGCAGGCGCAGCGCATCCTCGAGATGCAGCTGCAGCGCCTCACCGCGCTCGAGCAGGAGAAGATCGTCGCCGACTACCGCGAGCTGCTGGCGACGATCGCCAACCTGATCGACATCCTGTCCAAGCCGGCGCGGATCACGGCGATCATCGACGAGGAGCTGCGCGCGATCAAGGCGCAGTACGGCGATCGGCGGCGCAGCGAGATCGTGCTGAACGCGGAGGACATCGCGGTCGAGGACCTGATCGCGCCGCAGGAAGTCGTGGTGACCTTCTCGCACGCCGGATACATCAAGGCCCAGCCGGTGGCCGACTACCGCGCGCAGCGGCGCGGCGGGCGCGGCAAGCAGGCCGCCGCGATGAAGGAGGACGACTTCATCGAGCGCCTGTTCGTCGCGCACACCCACGATTCGATCCTGTGCTTCTCCAACCGCGGGCAGGTGTACTGGCTGAAGGGCTACGAGGTGCCGGCGGGAACGAGCGCGAGCCGTGGCAAGCCGATCGTCAACCTGTTCCCGCTCGCCGAGGGCGAGCGCATCAGCGCGGTGCTGCCGGTGAAGACCTTCGACGAGGACCGATTCGTGTTCATGGCCACCGCCAACGGGACGGTCAAGAAGACCCCGCTCTCGGAGTTCTCGCGGCCGCGCGAGAAGGGGATCATCGCCGTCGACCTGGAGGAAGGCGACTACCTGGTCGGCGCAGCGATCACCGACGGCAGCTGTGACGTGATGCTGTTCTCGGACGAGGGCAAGGCGGTGCGGTTCGCCGAGGACGACGTGCGGCCGATGGGCCGGGTCGCGCGCGGGGTGCGCGGCATGAAGCTGCCCGAGGGGAGTCGAGTGATCTCGATGGTGGTGGCGACCGAGGAGCCGAAGAGCGTGCTGACGGCGACCGAGCACGGCTATGGCAAGCGCACCGCGCTCGCCGAGTATCCGCGGCACGGCCGCGGGACGCAGGGGGTGATCGCGATCCAGACCACCGAGCGCAACGGCAAGGTGGTCGGCGCCTTGCTAGTGGACGAGAAAGACGAGATCGTGCTGGTATCCACCGCCGGGGTGCTGATCCGCACCAAGGTCGCGCAGATCCGCGAGATGGGGCGCTCGACGCAGGGCGTGAGCCTGATCAGCCTCGACGCCGGTACGCGTCTCGCCGGCCTGGAGAAGATCGCCGAAGCCGACGCCGACGAAGAGACCGGCAATGGCAACGGCAACGGCGCGGGGCGCAGCCCTTCGCCAGCCGCGCCCGGCGGCTCCGGATAGGCGCGGGGTCGCGACCGAGGGGGACGATCGATGCGAGTATTCAACTTCAGTGCCGGCCCCGCCGTGCTGCCCGAGGAAGTGCTCGCCCAGGCAGCCGCGGAAATGCTCGACTGGCACGGCAGCGGGATGTCGGTGATGGAGATGAGCCATCGCGGTCCCGAGTTCGTCGCGATCGCGGCCGAGGCCGAGGCGCTCTTGCGCGAGCTGCTCGCGATCCCGGCCAACTACAAGGTGTTGTTCCTGCAGGGGGGCGCGACCCTGCAGTTCGCGATGGTCCCGATCAACCTGCTGCGCGGACGCGCGAGCGCAGACTACGTGAACACCGGAGAATGGTCGAAGAAGGCGATCAAGGAGGCGGCCGCGTTCTGCAAGGTCAACGTCGCCGCCTCGTCCGAGGACGCCGGCTTCACCTACGTCCCCGACCAGTCGGTCTGGCGACTCGACCCGAATGCCGCCTACGTGCACGTGTGCACGAACGAGACGATCGGCGGGGTGGAATACCACTGGGTGCCCGACACCGGCGCGGTGCCGCTGGTCGCCGACATGTCCTCGCACATCCTGTCCCGACCGATCGACGTCGCGCGCTTCGGGCTGATCTACGCCGGCGCGCAGAAGAACATCGGGCCCGCCGGCCTCACGATCGTGATCGTCCGCGACGATCTGCTCGGTCACGCGCCGAAGGGCACCGCGAGCATGCTCGACTACAAGGTCCACGCCGACGCACAGTCGATGTCGAACACGCCGCCGACCTACGCGATCTACGTCGCCGGACTGGTCTTCAAGTGGCTGAAGAAGCAGGGCGGGCTCGCCGCGGTCGAACGCCAGAACATCGCCAAGGCCAACCTGCTCTACGACTATCTCGCCGACTCGACCTTCTTCCGCAGTCCGGTGCGTGCGGCCGACCGCTCGCGCATGAACGTCCCGTTCACCCTGCGCGAGCCGCGGCTCGACGAGGCGTTCCTGCGCGGCGCGGAGGAACGCGGCATGGTGCAGCTGAAGGGGCATCGCTCGGTGGGGGGAATGCGCGCCTCGATCTACAACGCGATGCCGATCGAGGGCGTACGGCGGCTGGTCGCCTACATGAAGGAATTCGAGGCGCGCCATGGCTAGGCCGATCGAGGTACTGGTGCTGAACCAGATCGCGCCGGCCGGACTCAAGCGCCTGCCGCCCGAGCGCTACCTGGTGGTGCGCGAGAGCGACCGCCCGGAGGTGATCCTGGTCCGCTCGGCCGACCTGCACGCGATGACGATCCCCGATTCGGTGCTGGCGATCGGCCGCGCCGGGGCTGGCACGAACAACATCCCGGTCGCCGCGATGAGCAAGCGCGGGGTGCCCGTGTTCAACGCGCCCGGGGCGAACGCCAACGCGGTGAAGGAGCTCGTGCTGGCGGGGATGCTGATCGCCGCGCGCAATCTGGTGCCCGCGGTCGAGTTCACGCGCGCGCTGCGGGGCGACGACGAGACGCTCGCAAGGCGCGTGGAAGAAGAGAAGAAGCGCTTCGCGGGCTTCGAGCTGCCCGGGCACACGCTCGGCGTGATCGGGCTCGGCAAGATCGGTAGCCTGGTCGCCGACGCCGCGATCCGGCTCGGCATGCACGTGCTCGGCTACGACCCGGAGATCACCGTCGAGGCGGCGTGGAGCCTCCCGGCGCAGGTGCGCAAGGCCCACTCGCTCGACGAGGTACTGCGCGCGTCGCACTTCGTCACGCTGCACGTGCCGCTCAACGGCGCCACGCGCGGCCTGCTGAACGCCGGCAACCTGACCGGCTTGCGCGCTGGGGCGATCCTCCTCAACTTCTCCCGCGAGGGGATCGTCGACGAGTCGGCGGTGCTGGCCGGTCTCGAGGCGCACCGGCCGAAGGCCTATGTCACCGACTTCCCGACCGCACGGCTCGCCGGCCACCCCGGAGTCATCGCGCTGCCGCATCTGGGTGCCTCGACTCGCGAGGCGGAGGAGAACTCGGCCCGCATGGTCGTCGAGCAGGTGCTCGACTACCTCGAGCACGGCAACATCCGCAACGCGGTGAACTTCCCCGACGTCGTGATGCCGCGCGAGGCGCCCTACCGGGTCGCGATCGCGAACGCGAACGTGCCGAACATGCTCGGCCAGATCTCGACCGCCATGGCGCGCGCCGGCCTGAACATCCACAACATGCTGAACAAATCCAAGGGCGAGATGGCCTATACGCTGGTCGACGTGGACAGCCCGGTCAGCCCCGACACGGCGGCGGCGATCCGGCGCATCGACGGCGTTCTGGGGGTACGCTACCTGCCCCTGGAGGCCTGAGCCCCGCCCGATGGACCACGACCCCGCGGAGGCCGCCGCGAGCGAGATCGCCCGCGGCCGTGCCGAGATCGACCGCATCGACGACGAGATCGTGCGCCTGCTGTCCGAGCGGGCGCGCCTCGCGCAGGCGATCGGCCGGCTGAAGGGCGACGGGCCGGTTTACCGCCCGGAGCGCGAAGCCGAGGTGTTGCGCCGCGTCGCCGATGCGAACCCCGGACCGCTGCCCGGCGCTGCGCTCGGCCGGATCTACACCGAGATCATCTCGGCCTGCCGCGCCCTCGAGGGGCGGCTCCGCGTGGGCTTTCTCGGGCCGACCGGCACCTTCAGCGAGATGGCGGTGCTGAAGCACTTCGGCCACCAGGTCGAGGGCGTGCCGCTCGGCTCGATCGACGAAGTGTTCCGCCAGGCCGAGACCGCCGCGGCCGAGTTCGCGGTCGTGCCGGTCGAGAACTCGACCGAGGGGGTGGTCGGCCGCACGCTCGACCTGCTGCTGCAGACCCCGCTCGTGATATGCGCCGAGGTGGTGCTGCGCGTGCATCAGAACCTGATGGCGAAGGACGCGGGGCTCGCCGGCATCCGGCGGGTCTATTCGCACGCCCAGTCGCTCGCGCAATGCCACCAGTGGCTCGGCCGCAACTTGCCCGACGCGGCGCGGGTGCAGGTGTCGAGCAACGCCGAGGCGGCGCGCCTCGCCGCGGCCGAGGCCGGCGCAGCCGCGGTCGGGCCAGCGATCGCCGCGACGCGCTACGGGCTGCGGCTGCTCGCCGAGAACATCGAGGACGCGCCGGACAACCTCACCCGCTTCCTCGTGCTCGGCGGCGTGCGCCCGGCGCCGACCGGCCGCGACCGCACCTCGCTCGTCATGTCGGCACCCAACCGGCCGGGGGCGGTGCACGCCCTGATCGGGCCCTTCGCGCGTCACGGCGTGAGCATGAACCGGATCGAGTCGCGCCCGGCCCGGTTCGGCCGCTGGGAGTACATGTTCTACATCGACGTCGAAGGCCACGAGCGCGATCCGGCGGTGGCGGCGTCGCTCGCCGAGCTGAAGGGGCTCGCGCCATTCCTGAAGATCCTCGGTTCGTACCCAGTGGCGGTGCCATGAACATGCCCCCTCCTTCCCCCGCCGATCCGTGCGAGCACGCGCCGGCATACATCCGCGCGATCGCTCCGTACCAGCCGGGCAAACCGATCTCCGAGCTCGCGCGCGAGCTGGGGCTCGCCGAGGGCGGCATCGTGAAGCTCGCCTCGAACGAGAATCCGCTCGGCGTCGCGCCCCGGGCCCGCGCCGCGATCGAGGCCGCGCTGCCCGAGCTCGCGCGCTATCCCGACGGGTTCGACCTCGTCAGGGCGCTGTCGGTCCGGCTCGGCGTGGGCATGGACGCCATCGTCCTCGGCAACGGGTCGAACGACGTCCTGGAGATGGTCGGCGGCGCCTTCCTCGCGCCTGGCCGCTCGGCGGTGTACTCGCAGCACGCGTTCGCGGTCTACCCGCTGGCGACGCAAGCTCGTGGCGCGAAGGGGATCGTGGTGCCGGCCAAGGCGTACGGTCACGACCTCGCCGCGATGCTGGCGGCGATCGATTCGCACACCCGCGTAGTGTTCATCGCGAACCCGAACAATCCGACCGGCACGCTGCTCTCCGGGGACGAGATCGCCGACTTTCTCGCGGCCGCGCCGAAGGATGTCGTCGTGGTGCTGGACGAGGCCTACAACGAGTACCTGCCGGAAGCGGTCCGCTACGACAGCCTGCGGCTGCTCGCGCGCCACCGCAACCTGATCGTGACGCGGACCTTCTCCAAGGCCTATGGGCTCGCCGGACTGCGCGTTGGTTACGCGCTGTGCGATCCGTCGATCGCCGACCTGCTCAACCGCGTGCGCCAGCCGTTCAACGTCAACAACCTCGCGCTCGTGGCGGCGATCGCAGCGCTCGACGACACCGAGTTCCTGCGCCGCAGCCACGAGTTGAACCTCGCCGGCATGCGCCAGCTGACTGCGGGCTTCGAGCGACTCGGGCTGCGCTGGATCCCCTCGTACGCGAACTTCGTCACGGTGGAGATTCCGCGCAGCGGCGGCGCGAGCCGCGCGGGCGCCGTCTACCAGGGACTGCTGCGGCAGGGGGTGATCGTGCGGCCGGTCGCCGGGTACGAGCTGCCCGATCATCTGCGGATCACGGTCGGTCTGCCCGCGGAGAACGATCGTTTCCTGGCGGCCCTCGCCGCCGTCCTCGGCCAGCAGCGGGCGTGATCCGGATCGAGAAGCTCGCGGTCATCGGGGTCGGGCTGATCGGCGGCTCGTTCGCGCTCGCGCTCAAGCGAGCCGGCGCGGTGCGCCGGGTGGTTGGCGCCGGCCGCGGCGCAGCCAATCTCGAGCTCGCCCTCGCCCGCGGCATCATCGACGAAGCTGCGCGCGATCCCGGTACGGCAGTCGCGGGCGCCGACTTCGTGCTGGTGGCGACGCCGGTGGGGGCGATGGAGGCGGTGTTCGCCGGCATCGCCCCGGCCCTCGAGCGCGGGGCGATCGTCACCGACGGCGGCAGCACGAAGGTGAGCGTGATCGCCGCCGCCCGGGCCAGCCTGCGGGCGCGCGTCCCCCAGTTCGTGCCGGCGCATCCGATCGCCGGTTCGGACGAGAGCGGCGCTGGCGCGGCGGCACCCGACCTGTTCCACGGCCGCGAGGTCGTGCTCACCCCGCTGCCGGAGAACCCCCCGACCGCGGTCGAGCGCGCGCGCGAGGCGTGGCGCGCCTGCGGGTCACGGGTCACCCAGATGACGCCGGCGCAGCACGACGCGGTGCTCGCTGCCGTCAGCCATCTGCCGCACCTGGCGGCATACGCGCTGATGCGCGAGATCGCGGGCCGCGCCGACGGCGCACAGCTGCTCGCTCATGCCGGCGCGGGGTTCCGCGACGTGACGCGCCTCGCCGCGAGCCATCCGCAGATGTGGCGCGACATCTGCCTCGCGAACCGCGACGCGCTCCTCGCCGAGCTGCGCCGTTACCAGGACGAGCTCGCCCGGCTCGGCGCCATGCTCGAGCAGGGCGACGGCGCCGGCCTCGAGGCCGCGTTCGCGGCGGCACGCGCGGCGCGGCGCGCGCTCGCCGGTGGTGCGGGCTAGGGTCCGGGAGGCTGCCCGCGGTGTCCGATCCCGCTCGACCGGCGTACCTCGACCTCCCGCCAGCCGGGCGCGCCGCCGGCGTGGTGACGCTGCCGGGCTCCAAGAGCATCTCGAACCGCACGCTGCTTCTCAGCGCGCTGGCCGAGGGGGCGACCGAGATCGCCGGGCTGCTCGACGCCGACGACACCGCGCGGATGCTTGAGGCGTTGGGCACGCTCGGCGTGACGTGGCGGCGCGACGGGGACCGATGCACGGTGCAGGGTACCGGCGGCGCGTTCGCCGTCCGGCGCGCGGAGCTGTTTCTCGGCAATGCGGGCACCGCATTACGCCCGCTGACCGCGGTGCTCGCGCTGTCCGGTGGCCACTATCGTGTCGACGGGGTGGCCCGCATGCGCGAGCGGCCGATCGGCGATCTCGTCGAGGCGTTGCGTGCGCTCGGGGCTGACATCGGTTACACGGGACGGACGGGCTACCCGCCGCTCGAGATCCGGCCGCCGCGGCTCTCCGCCGCGCCGGCGGTCAGCGTGCGCGGGGATCTGTCGAGCCAGTTCCTGAGCGCGCTGTTGATGGCGCTGCCGCTCGCCGGCCACCGTGTTGCGATCGAGGTCGCCGGAGAGCTGGTGTCGAAGCCCTACGTCGAGCTCACGCTCGACGCGATGCGCCGCTTCGGCGTCGCCGTCGAGCAGGAGGGGTGGCGGCGGTTCGTCGTTCCGGCCGGCGCCCGGTACCGGAGCCCGGGGATGATCCGCGTCGAGGGCGATGCCTCGTCGGCTTCTTACTTCCTTGCCGCCGGCGCGATCGGAGGCGGGCCGGTGCGCGTCACCGGCGTCGGGCGGGCGAGCGTGCAGGGGGACGTGCGGTTCACCGAGGTGCTGCGCGCGATGGGCGCGACCGTGACGCTGGGCGAGGACTGGATCGAGGCTCGCGGCCGGCGCCCGCTGCAGCCGATCGACGCCGATCTGAACGCGATCCCGGACGCGGCGATGACCGCCGCGGTCCTCGCGCTGTTCGCCGAGGGCCCGTCGGTGATCCGCAACGTCGCGAACTGGCGCGTCAAGGAGACCGACCGCCTCGCGGCGATGGCCGCGGAGCTGCGCAAGCTGGGCGCCGCGGTCGAGGAAGGGCCCGATCACCTCCGGATCGTGCCGCCGGCCCGGCTCCAGCCGGCGGCGATCGATACCTACGATGATCACCGGATCGCGATGTGCTTCTCGCTCGCTTGTCTCGGCGGCGTGGCGATCCGGATCAACGACCCGGCGTGCGTGAACAAGACCTTCCCCGAGTACTTCGCGGCGTTCGCGAAGCTCGTCGCGCCGGGATGAGCGGGTCCGACGAGGTGCCGGTGATCGCGATCGACGGGCCGTCGGCCTCGGGCAAGGGCACGGTCGCGCAGGCGGTCGCGCTCGCGCTGGGATATCACTACCTGGACAGCGGGGCGCTGTACCGGCTGGTCGCGCTCGATGCGATGCAGAAGGCGGTTGCGCTCGACGACGAGGCCGCGCTCACCGCGCTCGCCGAGGCGCTCGACGCGCGCTTCGACCGGGGCGAGGTGTACCTCGCCGGGCGGCGGGTCACCGACGAGATCCGGACAGAGGCCTGCAGCGCGGCCGCGTCCCGGGTCGCCGCCGTGCCGGGGGTGCGGCGCGCGCTGCTCGCGCGGCAGCGCGCCTTTCGCCGGCCACCGGGGCTGGTGGCCGACGGCCGGGACATGGGCTCGGTCGTCTTCCCCGACGCCCGCCTGAAGGTGTTCCTCACCGCAGGCCCCGAGGCGCGCGCCGAGCGCCGGTATAACCAGTTGAAAGACAAAGGAATCCCTGTTAGCATCGACACTCTTTTGCTCGATCTACGCGAGCGCGATGCGCGCGACGCCGAGCGGGCCGCGGCGCCGCTTCGGGCGGCGCCGGATGCGCGGTGCCTCGACACCACGAGGATGTCCGCGCTCGAGGCGGCCGCAGTGGTGCTCGGCTGGTATCGCGGGACGGGCGAATGACGGGTGGCAAGGCGGGCGTCGAGCCCGCTTGCCGGTTGCAACCAACCCCGCCGCGGCGGCTGTCCGGCGGATGAAGGATCGGATCAACTCTCCATGGCAAACGTTTCCCCCGCGGTGGCACCGCAAGAAAGCTTCGCTGCGCTCTTCGAGGAGAGCCTCAATCGCAAGGAGATGCGCATCGGCGAGGTGATCACCGCGGAGGTGGTCCGCGTCGACCAGAACTTCGTCGTGGTCAACGCCGGGCTGAAGAGCGAGAGCTACATCCCGATCGACGAGTTCCGCAACGATCGCGGCGAGGTCGACGTCAAGCCGGGCGACTTCGTCCCGGTCGCGATCGAGGCGCTCGAGGACGGCTACGGCGAGACCCGCCTGTCGCGCGACAAGGCGAAGCGGCTCGCGGCGTGGCTCGAGCTTGAGAAGGCGCTCGAGGCCGGCAGCGTGGTGCAGGGCGTGATCACCGGCAAGGTGAAGGGCGGTCTCACCGTGATGATCAACGGCATCCGCGCGTTCCTGCCGGGGTCGCTCGTCGACATGCGTCCGGTCAAGGATACCTCGCCCTACGAGGGCAAGGCGATGGACTTCAAGGTGATCAAGCTCGACCGCAAGCGCAACAACGTCGTCGTGTCGCGCCGCGCGGTGCTCGAGCAGAACGCCGGGGCCGAGCGCGAGGCGCTGCTCGCGACGCTGCAGGAGGGCACGGTCGTCAAGGGCATCGTCAAGAACATCACCGATTATGGAGCGTTCGTCGACCTCGGCGGCATCGACGGCCTGCTGCACATCACCGATCTCGCGTGGCGGCGCGTGAAGCATCCCTCCGAGGTGCTGTCGGTCGGCGACGAGGTGCAAGCGAAGGTGCTGCGCTTCGACCAGGAGAAGAACCGCGTATCGCTCGGCCTGAAGCAGCTCGGCGAGGATCCGTGGGTCGGGATCTCGCGCCGCTACCCGCCCGGCACGCGGCTGTTCGGCAAGGTCACCAACCTCACCGACTACGGCGCGTTCGTCGAGATCGAGTCGGGCATCGAGGGGCTGGTGCACGTGTCGGAGATGGACTGGACCAACAAGAACGTGCATCCGTCCAAGGTGGTGCAGCTCGGCGACGAGGTCGAGGTGATGATCCTCGAGATCGACGAGGACCGGCGGCGCATCTCGCTCGGCATGAAGCAGTGCATGCCCAACCCGTGGGAGGAGTTCGCGCAGAACCATCGCAAGGGCGACCGGGTGAAGGGCACGATCAAGTCGATCACCGATTTCGGCGTGTTCCTGGGACTGCCGGGCGGCATCGACGGTCTGGTGCACCTGTCCGACCTGTCCTGGAGCAAGCCCGGCGAGGAGGCGGTGCGCGACTACAAGAAGGGCGACGAGGTCGAGGCGGTGGTGCTGTCGATCGACGTCGAGCGCGAGCGCATCTCGCTCGGCATCAAGCAGCTCGAGGGCGATCCGTTCAACACCTTCGTCGCGACGCACGAGAAGGGCGCGGTGGTCACCGGGAAAGTCAAGTCGGTCGACGCCAAGGGCGCGGTGATCGGCCTCGCCGGCGACATCGAGGGCTACCTCCGTGCCTCCGAGGTGTCGCGGGACCGCGTCGAGGACGCCCGCACCCACCTCAAGGAGGGCGACACCGTCACCGCGATGGTGATCAACATCGATCGGAAGAACCGCTCGATCAACCTGTCGATCAAGGCGAAGGAAGTGGCCGACGAGAACGAGGCGATGGCGAAGCTGCAGAGCACGTCGTCGGCCGCGGCCGGCTCCACCAACCTCGGAGCGCTGCTCAAGGCGAAGCTCGACAACAAGAATGCCCAGCGCGACTGACCGCGCGCGCGCTCGCGCTTCCGGAGGAGGGGGAGCCATGACCAAGTCGGAGCTGATCGCGCGGCTCGCCGCGCGTTACCCGCAGCTCGTGGCTAAGGACGCCGAGTACGCGGTGAAGATGATCCTCGACGCGATGACCCAGAGCCTGGTCACCGGGCAGCGCATCGAGATCCGCGGTTTCGGCAGCTTCGGGCTGAACCATCGCCCGGCTCGGGTCGGGCGAAATCCGAAGTCCGGCGAGAAGGTGTTCGTGCCGGAGAAGTTCGTGCCGCACTTCAAGGCCGGGAAGGAACTGCGCGAGCGCGTCGACGGCGAGGTCGCGGCCGCTCCGGCGGCGGCGAGCCCGCCGCCGGAGCGGCAGCGCGCATGAGCTGAACTCGCGGTGCCGGCCCGCGTGCCCTCGCCGCCGCGACCATCCCGGAGGGCTCGATCATGGCATTCGTGAGAGCGCTCACGACGCTACTGTGGGCAGCGGTGTTCGTCGTGCTGCTGCTGTTCGCGCTCAAGAACACCGAGCCGGTGACGCTGCACTTCTACTTCGAGCGGGCGTGGCAGGCGCCGCTCGTGTTCGTCGTGCTCGCGAGCTTCGCCGCCGGCGCGATCTTCGGCCTGCTCGCGAGCATCGCGCCGATCGTGCGCCTGCGGCGGGAGCTCGCCGGGCTTCGCCGCGAGCTGGCGTTGCGGCCCGGCGCGCCATCCGAGCCGCGCGCGCCGGCGCCACCGACGGTGCCCGACGTGCCGTAGGGTGGCCGCGGCCAGGTGCGCTTCGAGCGATGGAGTTCGAGTTCTGGTGGCTGATCGCCTTTCCGATCTTCTTCGGGCTCGGGTGGCTCGCGGCCCGCATCGACATCAAGCACCTCGTCACCGAATCGAAGAGCGTCCCGCGCACCTACTTCAAGGGCCTCAACTTCCTGCTCGACGAGCAGCCGGACAAGGCGATCGAGGCGTTCATCGAGGTGGTGAAGGTAGATCCGGAGACGGTGGACCTGCATTTCGCGCTCGGCAGCCTGTTTCGGCGCCGGGGCGAGACCGAGCGGGCGATCCGCATGCACAAGAACCTGCTCGAGCGTTCGGATCTCGCTCCCGAGCAGCGCTTGCAGGCGCTGTTCGAGCTCGGACAGGACTATCTCAAGGCGGGCCTGCTCGACCGTGCCGAGGAAGTGTTCACCCGGCTGCGCGAGGGACCAAGGCGGCTCGATGCGCTGAAGCTCTTGTTCGAGATCCACCAGCAGGAGAAGGACTGGCCGAAGGCGATCGAGATCGCGCACGCTCTGGAGCGGGAGACCGGCCAGTCGTGGCAGAAGGAGATCGCGGAGTTCCACTGCGAGACCGCGGCGGTCGAGGCGACACACTCCCGGCCGGAGTCGGCGCGCGCTGCGCTGGAAGAAGCGCTCAAGGCCAATCGCAAGTGCGTCCGTGCGAGCATCCAGCTCGGCGACCTGGCCGCCGCAGTGGGGGCGCACGCGGAGGCGATCGAGCACTGGAAGCGGGTGGAAACGCAAAACCCCGCGTTCCTCGCGCTGGTGGCGCACCGCCTGCTAAAGAGCTTCCAGGCGATCGGCGAGCCGGCCGCCGGCCTCACCCTGCTGCGCGGCTACCTCGCCGCCTACCCTTCGCTCGACCTGCTCGACGTGGCCTTCCAGTCCACCCTGGCGGCCGAAGGGCCTGATGCGGCCTATCAGCTGGTGCGCGACGAGCTGCGGCGTACCCCCACGCTGCTCGGCCTGGACAAGCTGCTCGAGGCGCAGCTGCTCACCGCGCCGGCCGATCGCCGGCACGACCTGGAGCTGGTGCGAAGCCTGGTGCAGGCGCAGACGCGGCGGCTCGCCCGTTACCGGTGCGAACATTGCGGGTTCCGCGCGCGCCAGTTCTACTGGCAGTGCCCGGCGTGCATGAGCTGGGAGACCTTCCCGCCGCGGCGCACCGAGGAGTTCGACCTCGCGCCATGATCCACCGAACAGGGAGCAGTCGTTGAAGATCACGATGATAGGGACCGGCTACGTCGGGCTCGTCTCCGGCGCGTGCCTCGCCGAGGTGGGAAACGACGTCCTGTGCTTCGACGTCGACGCGCGCAAGATCGAGCTGCTGAACGGCGGCGGAATTCCGATCCACGAGCCCGGGCTGCCAGAGATGGTGGCGCGCAATCGCGCGGCCGGGCGGCTGCGCTTCACTACCGACGCCGCCGAGAGCGTGGCTCACGGCCGGGTGCAGTTCATCGCCGTCGGCACGCCACCCGACGAGGACGGCTCGGCCGACCTGAAACACGTCGTGGCAGCGGCGCGGACGATCGGCCGCCACATGACCGAGTACACGCTTGTCGTCGACAAGTCCACGGTGCCGGTCGGGACCGCCGACGCGGTGCGGGCGGCGATCGCCGAGGAGCTCGCGCGGCGGGGCCTGGCGATCGAGTTCGCGGTCGTGTCCAACCCCGAGTTCCTGAAGGAGGGTGCAGCGGTCGACGACTTCATGCGTCCCGACCGCATCGTGATCGGCTCCGAGGACGAGCGCGCGACGCGCGCGATGCGGGCGCTGTACGCTCCGTTCCAGCGCAACCACGAGCGTCTGATCGTGATGGACGTGCGCTCGGCCGAGCTCACCAAGTACGCGGCCAACGCAATGCTCGCGACGCGGATCTCGTTCATGAACGAGATGGCGAACCTCGCCGAGCGGCTGGGCGCGGACATCGAGCACGTCCGGCAGGGCATCGGCGCCGACCCGCGGATCGGGTACCACTTCCTCTACCCGGGCGCGGGCTACGGCGGGTCGTGCTTCCCGAAAGACGTCCAGGCGGTGATCCGCACCGCCGCCGACGCGGGGATCGAGCTGCACGTCCTGCGCGCGGTGGAGCGCGTGAACGAGCGTCAGAAGCGCGTGCTCGGGGAGAAGATCGTGCGGCGCTTCGGGGCGGAGCTGAGCGGCCGCCGGTTCGCGCTCTGGGGGTTGGCGTTCAAGCCGAACACCGACGACATGCGCGAGGCGCCGAGCCGCGTGCTGGTAGCCGATCTGCTCGCGCGGGGCGCGACGGTTTGCGCATACGATCCGGCAGCGATGTCCGAGGCGCGGCGCGTCTTCGGCGACGATCCCCGCATCGCCTATGCGCGCAGCCCGCTCGGCGCGACCGAGGGCGCCGACGCGCTCGCGATCGTGACCGAGTGGAAGGAGTTCCGCAGCCCGGACTTCGAAGCGCTCAAGGCGCGGCTCAAGCAGCCGGTGATCTTCGACGGCCGCAATCTCTACGAACCGGCGCTCGTTCGCGCCGCCGGCTTCGAGTACTTCCCGATCGGGCGGAGCTAGCGTGACCCGCGCGTCGCTGCCGCTGCCCGACTTCCGGCGCGCCCGGGTGCTGGTGGTCGGCGACGTCATGCTCGACCGGTACTGGTTCGGCGAGGTGAGCCGGATCTCGCCCGAGGCGCCGGTCCCGGTGGTCCAGGTCGCGCGCACCGAGGAGCGACCCGGCGGGGCCGCGAACGTCGCCCGCAATGCCGCGGCGCTCGGCGCGCAGGTGGGGCTGCTCTCGGTCGTGGGCGCCGACGAAGCCGGCGCCTCGCTCGAGCGGCTGGTGCAGGCCGAGGGCATCCGCGCCAGCCTCCATCGCGACCCGGCGCTCGCCACGACGGTCAAGCTGCGGGTGATCGGACGCCAGCAGCAGCTCCTGCGCATCGATTTCGAGACCACGCCCTCGCACGAGATCCTCGCCGGGAAGCTGGCGGATTTCGAGTCGAGCCTGCCCGACTACGACGTGGTGGTGCTGTCCGACTACGGCAAGGGGGGCCTCACCCACATCGAGCGCATGATCGCCTGCGCACGCGAGCGGTCGAAGCAGGTCCTGGTGGACCCCAAGGGGGACGACTACGCGCGCTACCGGGGCGCGAACGTGCTCACGCCCAACCGCGCCGAGCTGCGCGAGGTGGTCGGTCGCTGGAAGGACGAGGCCGACCTCGCCGCGCGCGCGCAACGGCTGCGCGCCGGTCTGGGGCTCGACGCGCTGCTGGTGACGCGCAGCGAAGAGGGCATGACGCTGTTCGGCCCCGACGGGGCGCTCCACGAGCCGACCAAGGCGCGCGAGGTCTTCGACGTCACCGGTGCGGGCGACACGGTGATCGCGACGCTCGCCGCGATGCTCGCCACCGGGGCGACCCTGCCCGAGGCGGTGCGGGTCGCCAATCACGCGGCCGGCATCGCGGTTGGTAAACTCGGCACCGCGGTGGTCCATCCCGGCGAGCTCGCCGCCGATCTCGCCCTGCCCTAGCGCGGTCAATGAGCACCTACCACGTCGTCACCGGCGCCGCCGGCTTCATCGGCTCTAACCTCGTGCGTGCGCTCAACGCGAGCGGCATCTCGAGCGTGATCGCGGTGGACAACCTGACCCGCGCCGACAAGTTCGCGAATCTGGTCGGCTGTGAGATCGCCGACTACCTCGACAAACGCGAGTTCCTCGAGCGGCTCGTGGCCGGCGAGTTCGACGGCGCGATCGACGCCGTCCTGCACCAGGGCGCCTGCTCCGACACGATGCACTCGGACGGGCGCTACATGATGGACAACAACTACCGCTACTCGGTGCAGCTGCTCGACTTCTGCTTCGACGAGGAGATCCCGTTCCTCTATGCCTCGTCGGCCGCGGTGTACGGGGCGGGTCGCGCCTTCCGCGAGGCGCCCGACTGCGAGGCGCCGCTCAACGTTTACGGCTACTCGAAATACCTGTTCGACCAGGTGGTGCGGCGGCGGCTCGCCGACGCCCCGGCGCAGGTTGCCGGCTTTCGTTACTTCAACGTCTACGGACCGAACGAGTCGCACAAGGGCCGCATGGCGTCGGTGGCGTGGCACTTCTTCAACCAGTACCGCGCCGACGGGCGGGTGAAGCTGTTCGCAGGCTCGGGAGGCTACGCCGACGGCGAGCAGCGCCGCGACTTCGTCGCGGTGGACGACGTGGTCCGGGTGAATCTTTACTTCCTCGAGCGGCCGCACTTGTCGGGCATCTTCAACGTCGGCACCGGCCGGGCGCAGTCGTTCAACGAGATGGCCGAGAGCGTGATCAACGCCTGCCGGCGTCTGGGCGGAGAGCCGCCGCTCCCGCGCGCCGAGCTGCTCGCGCGCGGCGCGCTCGAGTACATCCCGTTCCCAGCCGCGCTGGTGGGAAAGTACCAGAGCTTCACCGAGGCCGACCTCAGCGCGCTGCGGGAGACCGGCTACGATCACCCGTTCCTGTCGGTTCAGGAGGGCGTGGAGCGCTACGTCGCGGAGTTGATGCGTCGCGAGCGTGGCGGCTGAGCGGACGGGGACGGCGATGTGGAAGACCCTCGACGACACCGTAGGCAACACGCCGCTCGTGCGGCTGAAACGGCTTCCGGGCGAGACGTCGAACGTCGTCCTGTGCAAGCTAGAAGGCAACAACCCCGCCGGGTCGGTCAAGGACCGGCCGGCGCTGTGGATGATCCGCAAGGCCGAGGAGCGCGGACGGATCAAGCCCGGCGATACGCTGATCGAAGCCACCAGCGGCAACACCGGCATCGCGCTCGCGATGGTGGCGGCGATGCGCGGCTACCGGATGATCCTGATCATGCCGGACGATCTGTCCGCCGAGCGCCGCGCCAGCATGACCGCCTATGGCGCGCAGCTCATCCTGACGCCGGCGGCGCGCGGCGGCATGGAGTATGCCCGTGATCTCGCCGAACAGATGCGTGCCGAAGGCAAGGGGATCGTGCTCGACCAGTTCGCGAACCCGGACAACCCGCTCGCGCACTACGAGACCACCGGTCCCGAGATCTGGCGCGACACGCAGGGTACGGTGACGCATTTCGTTTCCAGCATGGGCACCACCGGCACGATCATGGGGGTGTCGCGCTTCCTCAAGGAGCGCAACCCGCGCATCCAGATCATCGGCTGCCAGCCGGAGGAGGGGTCCAAGATCCCCGGCATCCGCAAGTGGCCCGAGGCCTATCTGCCGAAGATCTTCGACCCGTCGCGGGTGGACCGCATCGAGCTGGTGAGCCAGGCGCAAGCCGAGGCGATGGCGCGCCGCATGGCCGCCGAGGAGGGGATTTTCGCGGGCATCTCCTCGGGCGGTGCGCTCGCCGTGGCGCTGCGCGTGTCCCGCGAGGTCAGCAATGCCGTGATCGTATGCATCACCTGCGACCGCGGCGACCGGTATCTCTCGACCGGCGTGTTCCCGGCTTGAGCGCTCCGCGCTGCTAGCTGCCGTGCCTGCCACGCTCGTCTTCGACATCGAAACGGTTCCCGACGTCGCCGGCTACCGGCGCCTGTTCGACCTCGATGCGTCCCTCGGCGACGCCGACGTGGCCGAGCTCGCCTTCCAGCGCCGCCGTGCGGCGACCGGACACGACTTCCTGCCGCTGCACCTGCAGCGGGTGGTGGCGATCGCGTGCGTGCTGCGGGAAGGCGACGGGCTGCGCTGCTGGTCGCTCGGCACCCCGTCGGACGGCGAGGGCGAGCTGATCCAGCGCTTCTACGACGGCATCGAGAAGTACACCCCGCAACTCGTTTCCTGGAACGGCACCGGCTTCGACCTGCCGGTGCTGCATTACCGGGGGTTGATCCACGCGGTAGCGGCGCCACGATACTGGGATCTCGGCGACGGCGACTACGCCGACAGCCGGGACTTCCGCTACAACAACTACATCAGCCGCTACCACACCCGGCACATCGACCTGATGGATCTGCTCGCGCTGTACCAGCCGCGCGCGTCGGTGCCGCTCGACCAGCTGGCGCGGCTCGCCGGCTTCCCCGGCAAGCTCGGCCTGGACGGTTCGCAGGTTTGGGCGGCGCTCCAGGCTGGCCGCCTCGGCGAGATCCGCAACTACTGCGAGACCGACGCGCTCAACACCTGGCTCGTGTACACCCGCTTCCAGGTCCTGCGGGGCGCGCTCGACCGTGCCGGCTACGCGCGCGAACTCGCGCTCGCGCGCTCGACGATCGAGCGGCTCGACGCGCCGCACTGGCGCGAGTTCCTCGCGCGCTGGCCCGCCGCTTAGCATGGCCGCGGTCGAGATCGAATCCCTCGATCGCGAGGGGCGCGGCGTGGCGCGCGTGGACGGCAAGACGCTGTTCGTCGAGGGTGCGATCACAGGCGAGCGCGTCGAGTACGCGGTGCGGCGGCGTAAGCCGACATACGAGGTCGCCACCGCCGTGCGGATCATCCGGCCGGCCGCCGCGCGGATCGCGCCGCGCTGCCCGCACTTCGGCGTGTGCGGGGGCTGCGCGATGCAGCACGTCGAACCCGCGACGCAGGTCGCTGCGAAGCAGCGGGTGCTCGAGGACGCGTTGTGGCACATCGGCAAGGTGCGCGCCGAGACGCTGCTCGCGCCGATCCACGGCCTCGCCTGGGGTTACCGGCACCGGGCGCGTCTCTCGGTGCGGTTCGTGCCGAAGAAGGGCGGTGCCCTGGTCGGGTTCCACGAGCGCCGCTCCGCCTACGTCGCCGAGTCGACCCGATGCGAGGTGCTGCCGGCGCGGGTGTCGGCGCTCATCGTGCCGCTGCGCGAGCTGTGCGGCGCGCTGTCGATCCGGGAGCGCGTGCCGCAGATCGAGGTGGCGGTCGGCGACGAGGCGGTCGTCCTGGTGTTGCGCGTCCTCGCACCGCCCGATGCCGCCGACGAGGCGCTGTTGCGCGCGTTCGCCGGCCGGCACGGCGTCTCGCTCTGGCTGCAGCCCGGCGGGCCGGACTCGGCGCGGCCGTTCCATCCGCCCGAGGCGCCGGTGCTGCGCTATTCGCTGCCCGACTTCGGAGTGACCCTCGCGTTCGGGCCGACCGATTTCACGCAGGTGAACCACGCGGTGAACCAGGTGCTCGTGCGGCGTGCGCTGGCGCTGCTTAACCCACGCCCCGGTGAGCGCGTGCTCGATCTGTTCTGCGGGCTGGGCAACTTCTCGCTACCGCTCGCCGCCGCGGGGGCGCGCGTCCTCGGGGTGGAGGGCAGTCGGCCGCTGGTCGAGCGCGCGCGCGCGAACGCGCGCGCGAACGGCCTGGTCGCGCAGTTCGAGTGCGCCGACCTGTTCGACCCGGGCGTGTGCGGCCGCCTGCCGGCCTGCGGCGCGATGCTGATCGACCCGCCGCGGGAGGGCGCGATCGAGGTCGTCAAGGCGCTCGAAGCGGCCGGCCCGGCGCGGATCGTCTACGTGTCCTGCGACCCCGCCACGCTCGCGCGCGACGCCGGCGTGCTGGTGCACGTCAAGGGCTATCGACTGGGCGCCGCCGGGGTGGTGAACATGTTCCCCCACACCGCCCACGTCGAGTCGATCGCCCTGTTCGCGCGTTGAGCAAGAAAAAAGGGCGGCTTCCGCCGCCCCTGGAGGTTTCGACCGCTTGGCCTAGTCGCGGTCGCCGCCGAAGATTCCGAGCAGCTGGAGCAGGCTCGAGAACAGGTTGTAAACGGCCACGTAGAGCGTCAGCGTCGCCGACACGTAGTTGGTCTCGCCGCCGCGCACGATCGAGTTGATCTGCCAGAGAATGATCATCGACATCAGCAGGACGAACGCGCCGAGGATCACCAGGTGCAGCAGCGGGCTAGCGAAGAAGACGTTGCCGACGACCGCGATCATCAGCACGATGACGCCGACCAGCAGGAAGTTGCCGAGGCCGCTGAAGTCGCGCGTCGTGGCCGAGGCGACCGCGGACAGCGCGAAGAACACCGCCGCGGTTCCGCCTGCGGCGAGCATCACGAGCTGGGCGCCGTTACGCAGACCGAGGATCTGCTGCAGGAGCGGGCCGAGCAGCAACCCCATGAAGAAGGTGAACCCGAGCAGCAAGGCCACGCCGAGGCCGCTGTTCTTGTTGCGTTCGATCGCGAAGATCCAGCCGTAGAACACGGCCAGGATCGCGAAGAACGACAGGATCGGGCTGGAGCGCAGGAACGAGAGGTCCAGGTTCGTGCCGATCACCGCCCCGATGGCGGTCGGCAC
>Ga0308411_10000948_pt1 | contig 19529 bp, 16 predicted proteins | sample HotsprottomLayer_2_FD_203530 | JGI IMG/M metagenome (GOLD analysis project Ga0308411, IMG submission 203530) | Hot spring phototrophic mat microbial communities from Octopus Spring, Yellowstone National Park, Wyoming, United States -... | ecosystem: Environmental > Aquatic > Thermal springs >...
GGGGTCCCCGTTGAGGTGCTCCCGTAGCCCCGAGATCAGCCCATCTGGCCACGGCCTCGCCGCCACGGTTCGCACCATGGCATCACCGCCAAGCCGCCACGCCGTCTCCAGCAGAGCTGTCTCCACCCACTGACCCCTGGCGAGGGCGGCGACCCATTGACGCTGCCAGGCCTGGCGCAGCTCCGAGCCACGCGGCGACAGGTGCGCCGCCACCAACCGTGCCACCTCCTCGCCCTGGTGCACCGGAGCCACGCGGGAGAGACCCAGCCGCACCAGCGTCTCGACGGTCCGGAAGTAGGCGTCGGCAAGCGGTTCATCGGCGCTCAGGGCCAGATCGCTGGCGGGAGTCGTCGCGTCAAAGGGGGTTCGCACCACGCGCACCACCATGGGCGGAGTCTGCCAGCCCCGCGCCTGCACCGCTCGGACGGCGGCGAGGCACGCCGTCGCCACCTCCTGGCTGCCGCTGGAGCCGTCGGTGGCGATGCGCACGCTGTTACCGGTCCCCCGCAGATTCGCGCCCAACGACGGCAGGGCAATGAGACCCGCGAGGATTCCGACGAGGTGGGTGGGCGCGGGGCGGAGATACGGCCGCATGCGGCCACCTTACGACTTGCCCGCACCATCGTCAAGTGCCGCTGGGGCACCCGCCGCTACCCTAGCCGCCGCTGACCATGACGCCCACGCCTGGGACGACGTTTCTGACCTACCGCCCCCGTCACTCGGCGATAAACCGCACGAGGACGATGGTGATGTTGTCGACGCCGCCGCGCCGATTCGCCTCACTGACCAGCTCTTGACCCAACACTCGGAGATTGGTACGGCGCTGGCGTAAAACCTCGGCCACCTCGCGGTCCTCCAGCATAGCGTTGAGCCCATCGGAGCACAGGAGCAACAGGTCACCGGGCCGGATCTCGTGCTCACGAACCTCCGCCGTCGGCTCCTGGGCACCCCCCAAAGCCCGCGTCACCACGTTCTTGAGGGGGTGGCTGCGCGCCGCATCCTCGGACAGCAGCCCGGCCACCACCTGCTCGTGCACCCAAGAGTGATCGCGGGTGAGGAGCTGCAGCTGTCCGTCGCGAAAGAGATAAGCGCGGCTATCGCCCACATGCCCGACGGTGAGCCGGTCCCGCTGTGCGGAGAGCAAGGCTGCCACCACCGTCGCCCCCATGCCGCGCAGACCGGGGTCCGCGTCGACGGCTCCGGTCACCCGCCGGTGGGCTTGCAGGGAGGCGAAGGCCAGGCGGTTGGAATCGCACGGCAAGCGCGGATCCCACCCCTCGGGCCAGGTGGTCTCAGCCGCATTGCGCGTCGATTCGATGATCCGTTCGATCTCCGCAACCGCTAGCCCCGCGGCTACCTCCCCCGCGGCGTGGCCACCCATCCCATCGGCCACCACGTAGAGGCCGAGGTCGTCCCGCACCAGAAAGGCGTCTTCGTTGTGGTGCCGCCGCAGCCCCCGGTCGCTTATCCCGAACGATTCCACCCTCACGGTGCCCAAGACTACGCCCTCTTCCCCGCTTGCTGCAAGTCGCGCCACAGCGCTTGCACGTTAGGATCGTCGGGCACCAGCGCGAGAGCCGCGGTGACGAAGCGCTGAGCCCGGGAAGGCATCCCAGCTCGCATGAACTGGCGCGCCGCGTCAATCAGAATGCGGTGGTTCATGGGATCCAACTTGGCCGCCCGGTCCAGCAAGCGTAACGCCTCCCCTAGCTGATCGGGTTGCTTGGCGAGAAACATCCCGTACAAGTGATGGGCGCGCGCCGAGGAATCATCGTGGGCGATGGCCTGGCGGAACAGCAGGCGCGCCTCGGCGGCATGGCCAGCGTTGGCCGCCTGCACTGCCTTGGCCAGCAGGGCGCGTGCCACCTCGCGGGGATCGTCCTGCGCATCCCGCACCACCGACCCGCGGGCAGCATCGTAACGTTTCCGCCGCTCGTCGTCCGACAAGGTGTTGTACGCCTCTGTGACCCGCTGGAATCGCTGCTCGGCGCGAATTCGCGCCTCGCCAACGTACCGGTCCGGGTGGAACTCTCTGGCCAAACGACGGAACGCCGCCCGCAGCTCCTCCTTTGTCGCCTGCGGGCTCACGCCAAGGATTTCGTAAAGATCGTCGAAACTTGCCATCGGCTACCTTCTCGCTAACCTTGTTATTTTAGCGCATACCGTCAACGGCGGTCCTGCATGCGGGCCAATGCCCGTCGGCGCAACGTTTCGGCCACGTTGCGATCCCTGGCCAAGAAGCGCAAGTCGCGAAGCGATAGCCTGTGGATGAGATTCAGCGCAATTGGCAGTGGCGTCTTGGGGTTGAAGGCTAGGTTCCGCACCACCCCGTACCGGCGCAGCCACTTCGCCGAGGTGGCGAAGATCCTGAGCACCTCCTCGTGCGCCTGTCGCATCTGGGCGATCCGCTCCACGTCGGCCTCGGTGAGTTTGGGACTGAACGCCACTGCGCGGGCCACCAGCGGGTTGCGATCTCTCGCCAGGATCAGACGCTCCTCCCGCGACCCCTTGAGCGCCGCCATTACCCGCTGGAAGGCATTCATAAGCGAAAGCCTCACGAAGAGGTCCTTGATCTCCCGGACCGCTTCCTCCTCCTCCGGTTCCACCTCAAACGCCGCCGCCCCAATCTCCCCGCCCGGCAGGCGCATGCCGATCGCCTTCAGTTCCGCCAGCGCCTCTTCCACCGACGGCCCGGCAGCCACCTCGGGCTCCACTCCGGCGGTGGCCCACACCACCGCCTTTTCGAGAAACTCCTCCTCGAATTCCCGCACTCGCCGCAGAATGTCCGGAGTGACCTGGGGGTTGGCGCGTAAGTCGTCCAGCACCTCCAGGCACGTCATGACGCGAGCCTGGTTGGTGATGATGATGTCCTGAACCACCGGTTTGCCGTGCCGAGCCAGCCAGCGCAACGTTTCGTTGGCCACCTTTGGGTGGCGGGCCACGGCTTCGAGAACCCGATCGTCGGGGATGGTGCGGGCCAACAGCTCGAGATCCAGCGCCTCCACGTCGGGAATCGCCAGCAGGGCAAGAAAGTGCCCGGTCTCGAAGGTCGCCAGGGTGTTGCGCGCCTGCTGCGCGATCTCCTCGTCACCCTCAGCGGAGAGCAACAGCAAAACGCGGATGAGATCCTCGCGGCTGACCGGCAGCAACCCCTGCGCCGCGAACAGGCGTACGGCGCGGGGGACCATCCCCTGCCGCAACCCTTGCAGGAGCTCTCCCACGTGTGCCAGAGTGGGTTGGCTGCTCACCTAGGCGGCTCCGCGAATGGCGGCTCAGCGGGATCCAAGAGCAACCTCACCACCTCCCCGCTTTTTCCTGGTGGCGATAAAGTGACGCCTCGAAAGCAAACCTCCAGCGCCCCCGCGTCGCCAACCACCAACTCCACGACCCCTGCGGTTACGGCGACGTCCCAGCGCGCCCCGGCGGGAAGTAGGCGGGACTCCTTCCATCCTGCGGCGTCCCGCACCTCGACCCAGCACGGACGATCGCGAGTTGTCAAGGTTAACAGGCAAGGGGGTTCCTCGTCCGTCGCGGCGGGAGGGGGAGGGGTGACCACGGGGAGCGGCGTCACCAGGGCCAGGACGGCGGTCGGTGTGGGCTCCGCCGGCGGCGGTTGAAAATCCCTCCCGCTCTGCAGGATGGCCACGCCGGCCAGGGCTAGGGCGACGAGCAGCACGCCCACCACCCAGGGCCACCTTCCCCCCCCCCGCGCCACCGGCGCGGCCGGCAGCGCTGGCGAGGACCCGCTTCTCTCCTCCTCCTCAGCATGTCTCCAGACTGCCGAGAACGCCCCCATCCACGGTTCCAGCGGCTCGCCGATGAGTTCTAAGTACTGGCGCAGAAACAAGCGCGCAAAGGTTTCACCGGGAAGGCGTCGGAACGCGCCGGCTTCCAAGCTCTCCAACATGCGCCGAGAGATCTTCGTCCGCGCAACCAAGTCCTCCAGCGAGACGCCCGCCTTCTCACGGGCCTGCGCCAGCGCTCGGCCAAACTCTCGCGGCGATTCCTTACCCGTCACCGCCATCATCTGTGGGGAGTTTACGGACCGATTGGAAAAAATTGCAAGCCTTTTTTAGGGCGTCACGCGGCGGCAGTCGCTCCGTGCGGCCCGATGCTCCCGCAGCTGACTCAAAACCTGCCGAAACTCGCGGGGCAGGTCAGGGGACTGTTCCAGTTGCCGCCGCTGCCGCTCGGAGAGGGTCACGGCGATGCCGGCGGCCACCGGTAACGGTAGATCCTTACGCCGCACCGCCGCGTCCACCACCGCCGGTCGGCGGCCCCACGTGGCATGCCGCAAGACCACTCGGACACAATCGATCCACGGGTTGAGACTCACCAGCCGCAGCGCATCCATCTCGCCGAATAGCGGGTTGTCGAGAAGCGCGGCGGTGGTTCGGGTAGAGGCATCTTGAATCAGCGCCGGGAACAGCGATCTTGGCGCCCGTCTGGCCAGCGACGTCCGCTCCCCTTGGCTCATCTCCCCCACCCGTTCCAGCAGTCTCCGCTCGGCGAGCCTCCGTACCGCCGGGGAGGCACGCGGGTCGCGCGCCACTGCCAGTACCTCCATCCAACCCACCCGTCCGATGGCGTCCACCGCGAAGCCCAAAGAGCACCCGGGATGCCGCAACATGAGTGCCATGATTCGCCGCGCCCCGCGCACCCAGCGACACCCTTCCAGTACCGACACCAGGCGCGCCGGACACCCCGCGGACTGCAAGGCCCGCCGCAGCACTACATCCGGTGGGCGCACACCTGCCTCCAAGCTGGCCAGCACGGCGGCGGTGGGCCACGTCACCATCGGCTCGTCCTCCCCCACATGGTAGTTCCACCGGCGCCTGCCTCGCCATCGCTCGGTCCTTGGACATTGCCGGCGAAGGAATGTGGCCACCGGGGGGTGGCCCGGAACTAAGGGGTGGGACCGGCGGCGGCTGTGTCTCAGCCAGCTCCCGAAGAGAGGCGGGCCTGCGCCTGGCCCGGGAGGCCTGCAAAGCCCCTCAGAGTAGGTGGGGGGCGGCCTGCTCGACTACCCTCCAGGGGCGAGCCTGGGGGACGGCGCTCCGAGAGGGCGTGACCAATAAAGGTGGCGGTGCCCGTGGCGCTGCTCGGAGACCAGCGGGTTGCCAAACCTCGGAGTGTCAGTGGCGGAAGGCACCCCTTGCGCGGCCCATGGAGGAGTGGTAACGTGAAATATTGTGAAGGCCTTCACGATTCGCAGAAGAATCAGTGACGAGGGCCGCCACGGACAAACAGTCAGATTCCCCGGTGGGGCGAAGTTGTGGGGGCCACCGTTGGATCTCCCCCCCCAAGCCATCCGACACCCTGGCCCTCCGCGCCCCGCCGGGGCTTTTTCTCACGTGGCAGCCTTGCCACAATGGCGGCGGAGGAGTCGATGAAGCGTATCCTATCCGGCAACGAAGCGATCGCCCGAGGCGCCTGGGAAGCTGGCGTTTACGTCGCGGCCGCTTATCCGGGCACCCCCTCCACGGAGATCCTGGAAGAGTTTTCGCGTTTCCCCGGCGTTTACTGCGAGTGGTCCACCAACGAGAAGGTGGCCGTGGACGTGGCTGTCGGCGCGGCGTACGCCGGCCGGCGCGCTTTGGCAGCCATGAAACACGTGGGGGTCAACGTCGCCGCTGACTCGCTGTTCTACGCATCCTATACCGGCGCTGAGGCCGGTTTGGTAATCGTTTCAGCGGACGATCCGGCGATGCACTCCTCCCAGAACGAACAGGACAATCGGCGCTACGCCGCCTTTGCCCGCGTCCCCTGCCTCGACCCCTCCGACTCCCAAGAATGCAAGGACTTCTGCATCGCCGCCTTCGATCTCTCCGAGCGTTTTGACACGCCGGTGCTGCTGCGCACCACCACCCGCATCAACCACTCCTCCACACCAGTGGAGTTGGGAGAGCGGGGCGAGGTGCGCCCAGCGCGCAAGAGGTTCCCCCGCGACCCCGCCAAGTACGTGATGGTGCCGGCCAACGCGCGCGGCCGCCACCCAGTTGTGGAGGAACGGATGCAGCGCTTGGCGCAGTGGGTAGAAACTTCGCCGTTGAACCGCCTCGAGTGGCGCGACCGCGACGTCGGCATCATCACCGCCGGCGTCGCCTACCAGTACGCCCGCGAGGTGTTTCCCACTGCCTCGGTGCTCAAGCTAGGGATCGTCCATCCGCTGCCAGCTGGGCTTATCCGCGAATTTGCCGCCGGCGTGAAGCGTCTGGTGGTCCTGGAGGAGTTGGACCCGGTCATCGAGGAGGGCGTGCGCCTGCTGGGCCTGCCGTGCGAAGGCAAGTCGATCTTCCCGTTGATCGGCGAACTGGACCCGGCAGTGGTGCGACGGGCAGGGGTCGCCGCCGGTCTACCTGTGGACCGGCCGCCGGTGCAGCGGGCCGACATACCCCTCCCTCCCCTCCCCGGCCGCCCGCCGGTGCTGTGCCCCGGCTGTTCGCACCGCGGCGTCTTCCAACTCCTTGCCAAAAAGAAGGTCGCCGTTTCTGGCGACATCGGCTGCTACACCTTGGGCTTCTTGCCACCCCTGTCGGCGTTGCATTTCTGCGGCTGCATGGGAGCATCCATCGCGGTGGCCCACGGCGCCGCCCAGGCGGGGCTGGGCGAACGGGTGGTCGCGGTGCTCGGGGACTCGACTTTCTACCACACGGGGTTGCCCGCCCTGGCCAACGTGGCCTACAATAAGGCCAACATTCTGTTGATCATTTTGGACAACCGCACCACCGCCATGACCGGACACCAGGCCAATCCTGGCACTGGCATGACTCTGCTTCGGGAACCCACCGACGTGATCGAACTGGAGCCGCTGGTGCGCGCCCTCGGGATCAAGCACGTGGCCACCGTGGGAGCCTACGACGTGGCGGAGGTGGAGCGCGCCTACAAGGAGCTCATGGCCACCAACGAGCCGGCCGTCATGATTGCCCGCCAGCCCTGCGTGCTCCTGCCGGAATCGCGCCGCCAGTGGGTGCCGCTGGAAGTGCTGGAGACCTGCAACGGCTGCGGCGTGTGCTTCCGCATCGGATGCCCGGCCATCTTGAAGAGCAACGAGATCGACCCCGTCAACCACAAGCCCCTCGCCCTAATCGATAAAGACTTGTGCACGGGGTGCGAGATCTGCACCCAGATTTGCCCCCACGACGCCATCACCACCCGCGACCAGATGCGCCTACTGGAGGACGGCGAGCACGGCTCGTGCGCCCTCGCTCCCCACGGAGGTGCCCAGTGAGCAGCTCTTCCCTGGCCGTGAACTTCGTGCTCGCCGGGGTGGGCGGGCAAGGTACGCTGCTCGCTTCCAACATCCTCGCCGAGGTGGCCCTCGCCGCCGGCCTCGACGTTAAGAAGTCGGAGGTCCACGGCATGGCGCAGCGCGGAGGCAGCGTCATTTCCCACGTGCGCTGGCACCCCGAGAAGGTCTACTCGCCCATCGTCGGCGTGGGCGAGGCTGACATTGTGCTCGCCTTCGAAAAGCTTGAAGCACTGCGCTTCGCCCACTACCTCCGCGAGGGCGGCACCGCGGTGATCAACGACATGGCCATCGTCCCCATTACCGTGTCCGCCGGCAGCGCGGTGTACCCGGCGGACGAGCATTTGAGGCCGGCGTTCGCCGCCGCGCGGGCAACCATGATCGTCGTTCCCGGGGAGCGCCTGGCCCAGGAGGCGGGCAACGTCAAGGCCGCCAACGTGGTACTGCTGGGCGCCCTGTCGACGCTTCTGCCGCTGTCGGAGGAGGTGTGGTGGTCCTGCCTGGAACAGCGCGTACCCAAGAAGTTCCTGGACCTCAACCGCCAGGCGTTCGCCGCCGGACGGGCGGCGGTGCCGCCCAGGGCAGTCTGATCCTCAACCGCTAGCTGCTGGTCCATCAGCCCCGACACGAGGCGGCCGGGGTGTCGTGCCCCGGCCGCCTTCCCTTTCGCCTCAGGGCCAGAATCTATGGCAGCGCCGGCAGGGTGGTGGGGTCGTTGGTGCCGGCATCGATGGCGGAGGCGGAGGCCTCTACGCCGCTGCCCGCCAGCACGTCGATTCGCGCGTACCCCTCGTCGATGTTGTTGCGGCCACCCTTGTTGAAGAACGGGCGGGCCTCCTGCTTCCACTCGCTGGGAGCGAGGGTCACGGTGTAGGCGGCGACGAATACGCCAGCGCCATCGTAGAGGGTTACGGCTACCCGCGCCGTGCTGCGCCCGGAGTTGGTAAGGGCAATGTTAGAGCGGAACTGGCTGTTTTCTTTCAGTCCCAACAACCACCCCGTCTGCCCGGCGCTCATCGCCTGGGCCGAGGTAAAGGCGCGGTAGTACTGCCCGAAAGTCTCGGTGGCGCTCTTGAGATTGTAGGTACGCGAGGCCGCCCGCACCGGCTGGTCGGAGCACACTTCCAGCGCCGCCGAGCCGGTGTAGTTCATCTGCCCAACCACGTCGGCGAGGGTGCGGTGCTGCCGCGGGGGGACCGCGGCAGTCAGCGTCCGGACTCCCGCCGGGGCGTGCAGGCGAGCGGTGACCTGGGCCGTCTGCGCGCCGAGGTTGAGGATGAAAACGTCGGTGCGCCACTGACTGCCCAGCGCCCCGGCGGCTCGGCTGCCCACCTGGAACCAGGTGCTGAAGTTGCACCCGCTGGGCGGCGGCTGCACGCCGCCGGCGCCGGGAACGACGATGGTGCCGCTGCGCACGCAGTACACGCCGTCCACCACGGTGGTCATCTGCCACTCCCAGCTCCCCGGCGCCTGGTAGGTGTGCGTGGGGGTGCTGCCTCCGGCTGGGATGCTGCGGTCACCAAAATCCCACACGTAGATGGGCGGGCCCGAGCACCTGGACCACGTGGCAAAGCCGCGGAAACTCACGCTCTGCCCCACCTGAGCAACGGCGGGCACCAGGGCGGTGCAGTCCAACGTGCACCCAGAGGACGCCGCAATGGTGATGGTGCCGGTGCGCCGGCACACCACCCCACCCACCACGACCGCCAGGTGCCAGCGATACACCCCAGGCGCCGGGAACGTCCAGGTGGTGTTCTGCGCTTGCGCCACCGCCGTGGTGCCATCGTCCACCGACCAGAAGTACTCCGGTGTCCCCTGGCAGTTGGCCGTGGTGGCGGACGCCTTGAACGGCACCGGCACGTTCACCTGCCCGGTGGCTGGCACCAGCGCCGTGCACCCCACCGTGCAGCCGGTGCCAACCGTGCCGGTGATGAGATGATAGTGCCGCTGCGCCGGCAGATCACCTGCCCGATCACCACCACCAACTCCCAGGTGTAGGTGCCCGGCTGGGTGTACACATAGCTGGTATTTTGCGCCTGCGCCACCGCCGTGGTGCCGTCGCCGAAGAACCAGAAGTATTCGGCCGTGCCCGAGCAACCGGTGGCCGAAGCAGACCCCTGGAAGGACACCGTCTGGCCCACCTGTGCCGTCGCCGGAACCGTGGCGCTGCACCCCAGGGAACAACCGCCGGACGAGGTGGTCACGGTGATCGTGCCGGTCTTGCGACATACCACGTTGCCCTGCACCACCGCCACCAGCTCCCAGGTGTAGGTGCCCGCGGCGGTGTAGGTGTAGCTGGTGTTCTGGGTCTGGGCCACGGCGGTGGTGCCGTCGCCGAAGAACCAGAAGTACTCGATGGCGCCGGTGCAGCCGCTGGCGGTGGCCGACGAAGCGAAGGTCACCGACTGCCCCACCAGGGCGGTGGCTGGTACGGTGGCCGTGCAGGAGAGGGTGCACCCTCCCCCGCCCCCACCACCAGTGACGGTGAACTCCTTGGCGCAGGTGGATTCCAGCACCCCGGTGGCCTTGTCGAACACCAGCACTTCCGCCTTGTACGTGCCTCCCGGGGCGGCCGCCGGCAACGCCAAAGTCACCGTCTGGGGGTCATTGCCCGACCCCGAGGTGGTGTACACCTTCTCCATCCCCGCCACGATCTGCCCCGACGGGTTCTTGAGGTTGGACTCCACCCGGATCTCCTGGGACGTCTTGGTGGTGTCAATCTCGTAGGTGACCTGCACGTTCTCACCCGGCGCGTAGCTCCCCTTGTTGGTGTTCACGTACCGGCACGACGCCGAACCTTGACACCCCCCATCGATGATCAGCTGCGCCTGCGCCACCCAGGTGCACCACTGCCCCGAGTTCTTGGTGTCCACCATCACCTTGATCGTGTTCTTGCCCGCCTGCACCAAATTCAGCGGGATGCTGAACGTCGGGTTCGACCACTGGTTGTTGGCCCCGGTCGTCGACCCCACCTTCGTGTTATTGAAGTACACGTCGTTGATCTCGTCGGGATAGTCCACGTCCCACGTTTCCAGGAACAACTGCGCCGACGAGGTGGGCAACGGCCCGGTCACGAAGATGTTGAACTCGATGGGGTGCCTAGAATCGGTGTTGTACATGCACGACCCCTTCCCCGACACCCCCATGTCGTTGTCCGCCGTCCCCGTCCCAGCGTTGTTCTCGTTGTCCTCCTTGGTGATGTACGTACCGCAGTTGCCCCCACCACCGCCACCGGTTTCAGCGCTCAAGGTAACGTTGTCCACGTACGCCCCTTCAGCCCGAGACTCGTCGTCGTTGGAGATATAGAAGAAGGCGAACCACACTGCACCCTGCCCGGCGAGGTTGCCCAAGCTCCCCCAGTCGGTGATGTCGCGGGTTACCCTCTGAAAGCCCGAAGTGTTGGTCGTGATGTTCCACCCTGAGAAGTTGCTGCCGTTGGTGGACGCCCCGTAGAACAGGTAGTCACCGGTGCCGGTCTGTTGCCACAGGTCGAAGGCGAAAGTGCCGGCGTTGTAGCTGGATAGGTTGATGGGACCTACGATCGCCCACGTGGTCATGTTCTTGGGTACAGTCCCGCCATCGGGCGGCGCCGCGGAACCACTTTTGGCGCACCAGATGCTGTAGCCGCCGCCGGCCTTGCGATAGGTGGACCGCGCCCACTTAGCATCGGCCTTGCCAGAGTTGATCCCCACCTGCCACCCGGCGGATGGCCACGAGCTCTCGAACGTCTCGTTAATGAGCGTCGTCGAGGTCGCCCCGACATCGCCGAAGGTCAAACGCTGATACCCAGCCAGGGGAGGCGAGGGCACCAGCCTGCCGCCCCATTCCAGCACAGGAGAGGGAAGGACAATTTCGGCAGGCTCGAAAGCCTACTCCTGGAGGTGCGGGATCGGCGGGTCGCAGAGCACGTCGCCCGTCGCCCCGGTTCCACTGGCCGCGACGCCACACAGGTCAGCCGCGTCGCCCCCCAGAGCGCCCACTGTCGCCGCTGCCAGGCCCCCGCTCAGTGCCGCCAAGAAGGCCAGAAAGATGCAACGAGCCAAAGGTTTCGTCATCGTGTCCTCCTTGTTGCGGCGTGGCCCTGAAAACAGCACCGTCTCCCAGGGGTCGCCCCGAACTCTTTACCGAACTCCAGAACTATGCAGCGACCAGTGACGCTACGACGACACCTGACCAGCTTTACTTACCCTACAATTACTATGTACCTAGCCCAGCGAGAAAATGCAAGCTTTTCAAATCGTGTCAAGTGGGTGTGTTTTTGTCTTTTCCTGTCCATCAAAGAAGCCCGCGCCCCGGTTTCCCGGGGCGCGGAGGCAATGGCGCGTCGACGATACTATCAGTCGGATCCCAGATCGTCGGCTTTGATGGCCTGCGCCGCCAAGTCTTCCAACATCTTGGTGGTGACGGACTTGGGTCGCTCGATGGGGTAGCCAAGGGCGCGGTCCCAGGTGATATTGCTGAGCACTCCGATGGCCCGGCCGATACCGAACAGCACCGTGTAGAAGTCCCACTCGGTGAGGCCGTAGTACCACTGAATGACACCTGACTGCGCGTCTACGTTGGGCCACGGGTTCTTGGTCTTTCCGTGCTTGGTCAGGACGCCCGGCGCCACCTGGTAGATCGTTTCGATGAGCTTGAACAGGGGATAGTCGGGGAGGTTCTTGAGGCAGAACTCGCGCTGCGCTAGGTAACGGGGGTCGGTCTTGCGCAGCACCGCGTGGCCGTACCCCGGGATCACCTGGCCGGCGTTGAGGGTATCCCAGAGAGCCTTTTCCACCAACTCCGGGGTTGGCTCCTGGCCGCCCAGCTTCTCCTGGAACTTCATCATCCAGCGCAGCACCTCCTGATTAGCGAGACCGTGGAGGGGGCCAGCCAGACCATTGATGCCGGCTGACAACGAGTAATAGGCGTCCGATAGCGCCGAGGCCACCAGGTGCGTGGTGTGCGCCGAAACGTTGCCCGACTCGTGGTCCGAGTGGAGGATGAAGTACATGCGCGCCACGTCGTCGTAGGGCTTGCCAAATCCCATCTGGTGCGCGAAGTTACCGCCGAAGTCGAAATCCGGGTGAGGGGCGATGTGCACGTCGGACTTGTACTTCATCCTGTAGATATAAGCGGCCAGGACCGGTAGCTTGGGCAGGAGGTTGAGCACATCCTCCAGCATCGGCTCCCAGTAATCGGTCTTCTTCATCCCCTCGTTGTACCTCTTGACGAACACCGACTCCCTCTGCATCGCGAGGATGCCAGCCGAGAACATGGTCATGGGGTGGGTGTCGGTGGGCATGGCACGCAGCACGTCGATGACGTACTGGGGCAGGGCGCGCCGCTTCTTGAACTCCTCCACCACCTCGAGGGTTTCCTCCATGGTGGGCACCTCGCCGGTGAGGAGGAACCAGAAGAACCCTTCCACGTAGGGATACTCGCACCCGGGCACCTTGGGCAGGCACTCGAAGGTCTCCGGAATAGTCTTGCCGCGGAAGCGAATCCCCTCAAAGGGGTCCAGGTAGGAGATGTCGGTGACCAGGCAACGCACCCCGCGGGCACCACCGATAGCCTGCGCGATGGTCACCTCACCGAGCTTCACATCGCCGTGCTCTTTGAGAAGCTTGGCAGTCCGCGGCCGATGCTCCTCGATTTTTTCGAACAACTTCGCCTTCAGTTTTGACATTCCCTCCCTCCTTCTGCCGCTGTGCCGGTCGCTGCCGGTTCGCTGCGGCTGGTCGCGTTGACGGCTGTCAGTGTGCCAACATTCACAAGGTAAACCATACTCGTGCCGTCCAAGAATTGCAACACCCCCGCGGCCCGCTCACTCCTTTCGGGAAACCTCGAGCAAAGATGGGTTCAGCTCGAACGGTGTCAGCACCGCGTCCTCGTAGCCTGCCACGCTCTCGAACATGGGGAATCGCCCCCCTGCGATGCCCTCCTGCCCGGCCACCACCTGCGCCCCCGAGGCGCTCACGATCTCCGCCAGCAACTCGCGCAAGGCGTTCAAAGGGGTCAGGTCGGGCCTCCCCACCACATGCCGTGGGTCGAAGTGTGAACTCAACAGCCGCAGCACCCGCACCCCCCTCCCCTCGACGGTCATCAGGTCGACGAGCAGGTACGGTTTGCCCTCTCCGGTAATGCCCACTGCCGCCACTGCCGCCACATCCGCCAACGAGGCCAGCTCGGTTCCGGCATCGCCGCCGCGCAGCAGCAGCCCGTCCTCGCTGTGCGCCTCAGGAACCACCACCTCAACCTCGAATACTGGGGGTCCCTCGCGCGCGCCTTGAGCGGAATCAGGCTTCTCCCAAGGCAGAGCCGGCTCATCGGAGGGTGGGGGTGGCGGGGGAGGCAGGGGCTCGGCCCTCACGCCCAGGGTCTCCAGTCGGCGCGCCGCCTTGTCTCCCAATGCCTCGCCTTCAGGGTCGCCGATGAGGGTGCGCAGGATCTCGATCTCCGCCTCCGGATTGGCAGCCGCCACTCCCGCGGCCAGGCGCACGGCGCGACATTGCGGATCCCGAGACACCCGCGTGCTGACGAAGTTCGCGCCAGTGTTGGAGGGCAAGTTGGTGCTCCCCGCTACGCAGCTCGTGGTCGATGACCGCCTGCATATGCCGGGCTCCGTCGCCCCCGCGCTTCTCGTTCACGTAGGTCTGCCACAGGGCCAGATGAATGTCCGCGTTGCGCGGCTCCGCGGCCAGCCCGCGCTCCAAGACCTGGCGTGCCGCCTCCAACTCCCCGCGCACCAGTAGGGCCATACTCTCCTCCAGCGCCGGGTGCTGGGTCAAAGAGATCTCCTTCTCGATCGCCGGGTTGATAACTTTCTCTTCCACGCCAAAACGCTTGATGATCAGGGCCGCCACCGCCCCGGCCAGGAACCCACCCGCGTGCGCCCCGTACGCCACCGCCGACCCTTCACTCACCAAAGAGGCGTAGAAGAGCTGCTGGAGCAACCACAGCCCCAACATGAACCAGGCCGGGGTGGTGAACGTCCCAGCGCGGAGCAAGAAGAGCACGTACAAAAAGCGAATCCGGGTGCGCGCGAAACGCACCATGAATGCTCCCATGGCCGCGGCAATTGCACCCGACGCTCCCACCAGGGGCGCTTGTGAGGCGGGGAAGGTGGCCACGTGCACGAGGCTGGCGATCACGCCACCCATCAGGTACAGGGCGGTAAACAGCGGTCGGCCGTAAACGTCCTCGACCGCCGGTCCCGCCAGGAAAAAAATGAACATATTGGAAACCAGGTGCAGCCACCCGGAGTGTATAAACATGCACGTGATGAACGCCCAAGGGGTGGGGTGAGCCGGGATCAACCCCCACGAGAAGTACGGGTGTTCATCTCGCGTTGCCAACGCCTCCTGGGCGAGCCGGTTGAGTTCGTCCTGCTGGCGGGCCCGTTCTTCGGCGTCCTCGGGCGCGGCTTGCTGAAACGCCTCTCGGAGCAGCTTCACTCGCTCCCGGTCGCGGGGCGACAGGTTCTCGTGCAACAACGCCGGCGGAACCTGTAAGTACGGGTGTTCCATCCAGTACTGGAAGACGCGCTCGAACTGACGAGCGATGCGTTTTTCAAGGCTGGAGGCCTGCAGACCGACTACCAGGAAGAGGACGACGTTGAGCGCGATGATGCCGATGGTTACCCATGGCAACCTGCGCACCGTGGCCTGCTCGTGTCCGGTGGGGAAGATGAAGAACATGCCTCACTCCAGTCCTGGGGAGCTGGGGGAGCATCATACCTCGCCTCGTGCCGCCCGGTCGCCAGCCCCAACCCTAGCTGAGACCAGCGAGACGCTTCAGATCGAGAATTGCTTCCAACTCCTCCTCGGGCAGGACGCCCAGCCGCCGAGCCACCGCCGCCACCGACTCGCCCCGCTCCTGCGCCTCCCTTGCCACTGCCGCCGCCCCCTCGTACCCCACCCGCGTCGCCAGCGCCGTGGCCAGCGCCGGACTGGCGGCCGCCAACGCCCGCGCCCGCGCCGTGTCCACGTCGAGGCCGGCGAGGCAGCGCTGGGCAAGGACCTGGCCAGCCCCCGCCAGTAGCCGGCACATCGTGTCCAAATTCCACGCCAGCAGCGGGTTGGCGTGGGAGAGGTCGAGTTGGTGGAGGGTGGCCGAAAGACGGCAAGCGGTGGCCAACCCCTCCACCTGGATGGCCACCTGGGCCACCGCTTCGGGTATCACCGGGTTCACCTTGCCCGGCATGAGGGACGAGCCCGGTTGCACAGCCGGCAAGCGCAGCTCCGCCAGCCCGCCGAAGGGCCCGCTGGCGCGCAGCCGCAGATCGTTGGCCACCGCCAGCAAAACGCGCGCCACCGCTGCCAGGTCGTCGGCGAAGGCAATGGCGGCCTCCTGGGCCTGAATCCCGGCTGCCCCGTGTGCCAGGGTGACTGGAAACCCCGAAGAGGCGCGCAGCAGCTCCAGGGCGCGGGGCGGCACCCGGGGGTCGCACCCAGCGCCGCTGCCCACCGCAGTGCCCCCCAAGGGCAGCTCCAGCAGCCGCGGCAGGCATCCGTCCACCCTGGCCATCGCCTGGGCGAGGCGGGCCGCCCACCCCTCGAAGACGCGGCCGTAGGTGGTGGGCACGGCATCGGTGAGGTGGGTCCTGCCCAGGGTCACCGTCTGGCGATGACGATGGGCGAGCCTGCTCAGGTGGGATAGGGCCAGAGCCAGCGCCGGGCGGGCCTCCCGCTGCCACGCCACAGCGGCGGCCAGGCGCAACGCCGCGGGCACCGTATCGTTGGAGGATTGACCCAAATTGACGTGGTCGTTGGGGTGAACCGGGCGGTGCGCGGCTGGGTCCCCCCCCAGCCGGCGGTTGGCCAGGTGGGCCACCACCTCGTTCACGTTCATGTTGGAAGAGGTGCCCGAACCGGTCTGGAACACATCCACGGGGAAGTGGTCCTGCCACTCCCCCCTGGCCACCTCTTCGGCGGCGGCGACGATGGCGTCGGCCAGGACCGGCGGCAGCAGCCCCAGCTCGCCGTGGGCGCGGGCGTAGGCCGCCTTGATGTTGGCCAGTGCGGCCACAAAGTGAGCCGGCATGCGCCAACCGGAGATGGGGAAGTTGGCGATCGCTCGGGCCGTCTGCGCGCCGTAGAGAGCCTCCGAAGGCACCTGCATCTCGCCAAGGGTGTCCGACTCCACCCGGAAGGACCCGGAATCGTCCATGGCATCTCCCTCCCAGCTCCCCTTGACTGCGGTTCGCCGCGGGTTTTTACAGCGCTTGCCCGAAGAGCACCGCGTTGGCCAACAGCAGCATGGTGGCGCGGGGTAAACCCCGCGCCGCGGGATCCTCAGCAAACGCCACCACCGTCCCGCGACCGTGCTTCTGGACCATAAGGTACGCCTTGCCGGGCAGTTGCTCCCGCGACGCCGCCAACACGAACCCCGACTGCACCAGCTCGTCTTTACCGGCAAACAGGCCCACGTTGACCCCTTTGTCCAGCTTGAGGGGGGTGAAAATGCGGCGGGAGTTCACCAGCACGTCCAGCCGCCCCTCGGGGAAGCCGGCGGCCAGGAGATGCTCGGTGTCTAGCAGCACCCGCAGGATGGCCCCCGGCACCGCGGGCGGGTCCTCCTCGGAGGGTCGGACCGCTTCCCCGTACGGGTCGATGCGTCCCCCCCCTGGCGCCGGTTGAGGGGTCTTCTCGGCCATCTGCTCCTTCGCCCCCCCCCGCTTCTCCAACCCGGAGGCCAGCAGGGCCACGTTTTCACTGGTAAGCCACGCCGCCGCGTTGCCCACCGCAATAAGCACCCCCCCTTCCCGCACCCACGCTGCCAACTTACTGGCCCCCGCCTCCCCCAGAATCTCTCCGTAGCGCCCTCGCTCCCAGCTGTCAGGCAACAGCACAACGTCGAAATCGGCCAGGCGCGCCCGCGCCAGTGAGCGCCCGCGCAGCGCCGTCACCGGGCAGCCGAGGAAGCGCTCCAGGGCAAAGCGCAAATGCCCCGCCGACAGCGGCGAGGTGGGCTCGTCCCACAGCACCGCCACCGACGGAAGCCGCAGCCGGCGTACCCGGTTGGAGCCCAAGTCCAAGCCGGAGTCGGCAAAGGACCGATCCACCCCCACGAACTCCACCCCGGTGGTGGCGGCGATGGGCATGAGTCGGGCAACCAGATCCTCCGGGTTGGCAGCACGCCGTAGGACTAACGACCCCACAGGAAACGACCGACCTTCGATGACGAAGGCTTTCTCGGCCGCCCCCACCCGAATCCCTTCCCGCAGCAGGGCCACCAGCGCCGCTGCCGTGGCGGGACCTTCCCAGCGGGCGACAAAGGCCACGCGGCCTGCTCCTACGATGCGCCCCCCCGGGAGTTCCCCGGCGCGCACTGCCTCCAGCCCCGCGGCCGGCGGGATTTCCACCCCGGCACGCAGGGGAACACCCCACAGCAGTGGCAGCGACCACGCCGTAAAGTCATAAATCTCGTCACCCAGCCGCTTGGCATCCCGGCGCTCCTGCTCCGCCTCGAACTCCGCCCCCATGCTGTGGTGACGCTCCAGTAGCGTCGCCGCCAACCGTCCAAGGGGTTGGGCAGCCGGCACCACGTAGGCCCCCGCCGGCAACCCTTTCGCCCCGGACAGCACCCGCTGCACCTCGAGTCCCTGACGAACCAAAAGATCCGCCAGGGCCGCAGCTCGTTGCGGGTCGGTGCTGGCCTCCAACACCCAGGCCCGCTTCCCACCTTCCCGGACAGCCGCGCGGCGGTAATCGGCCCACGCCCGGAGCAGGCGCTGGCGGTGAGTGGCGCTGGCAGCCACAGTGGTGTACGAGGCGACCAGCTGGTGCGCCACCGTGTCGCCGTAGGCCAACACAGAACCGTCCTCTAAGCGCACCCGCACGCCGCGGCTGGAGGCCTGCTCGAAGGTCATCCCCACCGCGCCGGTGAACAAGGGCCAGCTCTCCCCATACCCGGGGTAAAAGGCATCGAACAGCTCCCGCGTCCAGTAACGCCAGCCGCGGGCGTCAAACTGCCTCCCGATCGCCCGCCCGAACTCCTCCCAAAGTGCCGCCTGCTCCTTGGAAATCAACGGATGATGGGGTTGCGCGGGGGGCGCAAAGAAGTACCCATCCTCGGAACCCATCTCGTGCAGGTCGGCCACCACCTGGGGAAGCCAGTGCAGCATCGCCGCCACGCGGCCCGCCGACTCTGGATGGGTGAGGACGATCCAGTCGCGGTTCAAGTCGAACAAATCGTGGGAATACCTTCCCCCCGGCCAGGGCTGCACGCGCTCTGCAGCCAAGGGGTGGGGATCGGGCTCGAGACCCCTGGCCTGGCGGTTGGAGGTGACGAAGCGGGCCCGGCCGTCGGGGTTCTGCATCAGGTCGATCACCACCACCACCTGCTCCAGGAGGTTGGCCACCTCAGAGGTGCGAGCGGCGAGCAGGTAGTACGCCAGGGCCAGCCCCGCGTCGGTGCCCGAGGGCTCATCGCCGTGCACCGAGCAGGCGAACCACACCACCACCGGCAGGCGAGCGACGAGCTGGGCGGCGCGCGTCTCGGAGCTGCGCCGAGGGTCTCCCAGCTCCGCCAGTTGTGCCCGGACCTCGTCGAGGAGCGCCAGGTTGCCCTCGGAACTCACCACCAGCAACAACAATGGCCACCCTTGCAGGGAGCGGCCGTATTCCACCAGGCGCAATCGCTCCGGCGCGCCCGCGGCCAGGGCACGAGCGTAGGCCAGGGCCTGGTCCGGATCGGTGATCTCCTCGCCCCAATCAAAGCCTACGACGCTGTGAAGGGTCGGGACAGCCGGGTCGTACTCCACCTCTCCCAGCGTCCTCAGCACCCCCCCAGCGGCGGGGAGCACCAACGACACCATTAACAAGGCACTTAGGGTTGCCCGTAGCACGAACCACCTCCCCTTGCTGCCGGCGTGCATTGTAGGGCCATTGCCGAAGATTGGCACGGGCGCCGCCGGGGGTCCTATACCTTGACCTGGGCCGGGGGCGAGAGTTAGCGTGCCCTGTGGACACCCCCTGAGCCGGGGGGTGCGGGGGAGAGGAGGTGCTGAAAGTGCGTCCCAGCTTCTTGTCTTGGCTCTCCCTGACGGTCTTTTCGGCGAGTACCGTGCTGCCGGCCCAGGAGCTGCGTGCCCACCCCACGGAGGGCGGCGAGAGCGGACGGGTTCTGGTCATGATCGAACTGGAGGGTGAGCCCGCCGTGGCCACCTGGAACCGCCACGGAAGGGCCTACCCTGGGGTCGCTGGCGCAGCGCCCCCCGCCACAGCGCACGAGACGCGTCAACACATCGCCGCCCTCGCCAGCCAACAGGACGCCGTGGTCGCCGCCCTCGCCTCCC
>Ga0308411_10000950_pt1 | contig 19520 bp, 16 predicted proteins | sample HotsprottomLayer_2_FD_203530 | JGI IMG/M metagenome (GOLD analysis project Ga0308411, IMG submission 203530) | Hot spring phototrophic mat microbial communities from Octopus Spring, Yellowstone National Park, Wyoming, United States -... | ecosystem: Environmental > Aquatic > Thermal springs >...
GATTTGGTTGAGTGGCAAAAAATGGGTAAAAAAGTCAAAGTCTACAAAACAGTAAAAGCAAGAAAGATTTGGGATCTTATTGCTCAAGCCGCCTGGCGCTCAGCCGAGCCGGGAGTGGTTTTTATGGAGCGGTACAATAAGCTTTATAACAATTGGTACTGGAATAGGATAAACTGTGTTAATCCTTGCGGTGAAGAAGGTTTGCCCCCTTGGGGAGTGTGTAATTTAGGCTCAATCAATCTTTCGGCATTAGTTAAAGGTGATGGGATTGATAAAAAAGCCCGCTTTGATTTTAAAACCTTAAAAAAGATTGTTGCTTTGGCTGTCCGTTTTCAAGACAATGTGGTTGATATTGATCCATATATTTTTCCAGGAATTAGAAAAACTCAACTTGAGGGAGAGCGTCGGATTGGTCTTGGAACGATGGGGTTGGGCGATGCCTTAATCAAACTTCATCTTCGCTATGGTTCAAAAGAGTCATTGAAATTTATTGACAAAGTTTATCGAATGATTCGTAATGTGGCTTATGAAGTATCCGCAGAAATCGCTAAAGAAAAAGGGGCTTTTCCTAAATTTGATAAAGATCTTTATCTTAAAGGCGAATTTATAAAACAACTACCAACATCAATAAAAGAAAAAATTAAAAAATATGGGATAAGAAACTCGCTTTTACTGATGCAGGCGCCAACTGGTTCAACCTCTCTGATGGCCAATACCACCTCAGGCATTGAGCCGGTTTATGAATTTGAATTTATAAGAAAAGATCGACTTGGAACCCATATTATTCGCCATCATCTTTATGAAAAATGGTATCAAAAACATGAAAAAGAAATCAAGGAAGGAAAAATTAAAAAACCAGCGTGGTTTGTTTCCGCCAATGAACTTACTCCCGAAGACCATGTTTATGTTCAAGCAACAATTCAAAAATATGTTGATGCCTCAATCTCAAAAACCGTCAACGCCCCCAAAACCCATACGGTTGAGGATGTAAAAAAACTTTATACTTTAGCCTATAAATTAGGTTGCAAGGGAATCACCTATTTTCGTGACGGCTCAAGACAAGGAGTTTTGGAAAGAAAAACCGAAGAAAAAAAAGAAGTTGGGGCCCCAAATTATATTGTAAAACCCCGACCAATGGTGGTTCATGGTTCAACCTATCGAATCAATACGCCAGTTGGTGTGGCTTTTATTACGATAAATACCAATGGTGGTAATCCGCCCGAGCCTTTGGAGGTTTTTGTTAATGTTGGTAAAGCGGGGACCGATGTTTATGCTATGGCTGAAGGGTTGGGACGGATGATTTCCACCGCCTTGCGTTTTTCTTCCCATCTTCCGGTTGATGTTCGTGTTCGAGAAATTATTAATCAATTAAAAGATATTGGTGGGGCAAGAAGTTATGGTTTTGGTAAGGATAAAATCAGAAGCTTGCCTGATGCTGTGGCTAAAGTTTTATCAATGCACTATAAACTTTCAGTCAATGGTGAGGCTAAAAAAGAAAAAGAAGAGGCACCAAAATTAGTCGAAAACATTACTCAACCATCAATTCAGGCTGTAGCTTTTAATCAAGAAAGTAAAATGTTTGATATCTGTCCATCTTGTGGGGAAGCTGCTTTTGTTCATGAGGAGGGGTGTAAGAAATGTTATTCTTGTGGGTATAGTGAGTGTGGATGATATAAAAATCAAAAATCATATATCAAAAAGCAAAATTAAAAAAGAAAATTTACTTTGTCCATTATTCATTTTTGCTATGTCATTTTGATTTTTGATATTTGATATTTGATATATTATTATGTCCATTACTACCAAAACCGGTGATTTAGGAGAAACATCAATCTTTGGGGGTAAAAGATTAAAAAAGTTTGATTCACAGATTGAGGCTTTGGGACAAGTCGATGAACTATCAAGTTTGTTAGGAATCGTGGTTAATTATCTTAAAAAAGATGAAGAAATCAATCTTTTCTATGAAATTCAAAAAAGACTTTATCAGATAAATTCTTTTTTGTCGGGGTCAAAAATTAATGAAAAAAAGAATGTAGAAGAAATAAGATCCCATCTTAAAAAAATTGAACAAGAAATTGAATTTTTATCACAAAAACTTCCTAATTTAAATCGTTTTATTTTGCCATCAGGTGGTTTAACATCAAGTTTTCTTCATTATTTACGAACTGTTTGTCGAAGGGTTGAGCGGCGGGTGGTTTTTTTTCTTTACCAAAAAAACTGGCAAAAAAAACACCCGATAATTATTCAATACCTAAATCGTCTTTCTGATTTATTTTTTCTTCTTTCTAGAAAGTATCAAAAAAAAGAGGTGATTTTGGGTTAAAGTCGCTATAATGAAAATATATGACACAAAAAAACTACACTCCTATAGATGACTTAATTAAAAAATGGCCACAAAACGATATAATTTCTCTACCAAGTAAAGAAGCCGAACCAATCATCAAAAAAGAGATTGAGTTTAAAGAAGTAAAAGAAAAGGAGATTGAAGAAGAGATAGGGCCGCATGTTGTAAAAAGACAAGAAATAATCAATCTTCCGCCGGATTTAAAAAACTTAGGGTTGAAACCTATTTCCACCACCCAATTTCCCCAATATCAAACGGTAAAATTACCCATAAGCGATGAAAAAATTATTACCGGTCTTTCTGCGCCTGTTTCTTCATCTTTACGGTGGCTTGCGACTTTAGCTTTGTATCTTCTTCAACAAGCCCATCTTTCTTTAAAAGTAATCCATGGCCGGGTAGTCAGGGTGTTGAAGAAGTAAAAAGGTTGTCTTCTATTTTTTTAATCCTTTCTTCATGATCGCCTAAAACAATCCGATGACTTCTTATCTCTTCTAGAGCATTGTCAATACGGGCAACAATATCGCCAATTACTTCTGTCATTTCTTTTACAATTTCATCAGTCATATCCGTCAAGCCCTTTCTTAGATCTTCTTTAGTAGCAAACTTTTTCAAGTCATCTTTAGTGGCGAATTTTTTCAAATCTTCTTTCGTGGCAAAGATTTTTTTTAGTTTTTTAATATCGCTGTCGGTAAGCATATTCTATATTTTAAAATTATTAAAAACTATTTGTCAACTTTAAAAACTCGTCACAAAAAATTCAGAAGGAATTTGAGGGTATGATTGAAAAAGTTGGACTTTTTTTTCCACCCCAGCTTGTGTTTTGGCGGTTGAGATGATGGTTGAGCCTTGAAGGGGGAAGGGATTTATGGCTTTAAAACCAATCCTTGTTGCGCCATTCCCAATGACTCTCACAATCAAAAAACGGGTGTTAGTACCAATATCAGTTCCAACAATTTGGTATTGATTATTGAGTGAGGAGTCAGGACAGCTGCCAGGAGGAGGCGGACTGGTGGCTGGTATTCCATTTTGAATAATTGTATTACCATGTGGATTAACCACATATCTTTTAACGGTATAATCGCTTTTTATTAATGTAATTTCCAAAGCCGGATTGGGGGTTGAGGAGCCAAAACAAACATTAATATTTTGTTGAGTAGAATTTCCGCTAAAGCTTTTTGTTTGAGGATCGTATGAGCTTAAATAAAACGTGTATTGTTCATCTTTTTGAAGAAGGGGAGTAACAAATTGATTGGATTGGGTGTTTTGAAATACGGCTTGGCCAGAAAAATTAGAAAGATTGGGAAGACTACCGATATTAACAGTTGTTTTTTGATTTAAAGCCGCCTCAATTCCAGCTTCTGCGGCAGCGAGGGCCTTTTGATTTTCCTCTTCAAGTTTAGAAAGTTGGGTTTCAGTCACTGATTGATAGGTGGCAGTAAGCGCCACCGTTAACGCCGTTGCCAAAAGCATCACCACAATCAGTAACACCTGTCCTTTTTTCATATTACTATTGTAACTGTCGCCAGTCATATTTGGAAACTGATAAATAAGGTAATAAGTCTAAGTACATTTGAGGTTGAAAGACAATAAAGACCGCCGGTTTTGAGTTATTAGACCATTTTCTTTGGTTGTTAAAAGAGCTAAACGCCACTAAATTGCCTTTGATTTTTAGACCTTGATTATTATTTGACCCAGTATCGATTGTTTTACCGATAAAGATACCAGCGGCACATTGAGTGGTGTTGGAAAAATTAATCGCGCCGGTTGATAAAAGAGCGATTTTTTTTGAAGTTGAAGTATTACGACAGTCACCACCAATATTAAACTGATTTTCGTTGATACTCAGATTGCCGTTGACAATTAAAACCAGATTTGAAGCAGTAATCTGATTGAGATTGGTATTAGTTAAGGTTAAATCGCCTTGCCAAACATAAAGACCGTTGTTGGTGATTGAGGATAAATCAGCAATAGTCTGATATTCTTTTCTTGACCGGACATAGTCTAAAAATAATTGGGGAGAAGTCGATACTATTCGTGAATAACTCGCCACCCACCAGTTTTTAGATGAAACATTAGCTGTCCCAGTATTAATTGAGGCGGCACTTACCAAACCAGGATCCGTTTGAGGAGGACTACTATTGTTGATGATAAAATAGTGGTTAGTATTATCATCTGCATCATACGCAGTGATATTTAAAGGAATAACATTATTTAAATCGCCGATTTTAGAGAATGAGCTATCTTTTAGTTTTATCCAAGGTGTAGTAAGGGAAAAATAGATGTCTTTATTGTAAACCGTTGAACCACCTGAGGAAACATTAACTGTTAGAACATTATTGTAATTTGCCGTACAAGTGTTATTGGGATTGCTCCAGTAACCAAAAGAATAACCATTAGCTGAGGCAGAAAGATAAAGGTTTTGAACAGGAGTTGGTTTAGCATGCTGATTATCAAAAACAACGGTACAGCGATAAGAATATTTTGTTTGCCCGGTTGGCGGGGTGATTCCGCAGGCCGAGGTGATACCAGCTGAATACTGGGGATTGATATTCAAAGAAAGATTGCTGGTAGAAATATTATTAAAACACAAAGCCTCCAAATATTCTCTTAGGTTGCCGTAGATAGCGACTGTTGGATAAAGAGTTGGAGTTGGAGTTGGGGTTGGGGTTCGAGTTGGAGTTGGAGTTGGGGTTGGGGTTCGAGTTGGAGTTGGAGTTGGGGTTGGGGTTCGAGTTGGAGTTGGAGTTGGGGTTGGGGTTCGAGTTGGAGTTGGAGTTGGGGTTGGGTTAATTACAGTTACTGTAATTTTAGCATTTGGGCCAAGACAAGAATATCTAGGTGGACCATCAACACACATACCTCGACATTCAGCTATTGTAGCGTTCCAAGCACGACAAAAAATATCGTAATTACCGGCGCTTGTTGGAGTCCAGTTGAATGAATATGTGCCGGCTCCACCCGACCGTGAAGCATTTAAAGGGGAAAAAGAACAACTTCCTTGGGGATTTACCACCATTCCCACCGAGGTTACCGGTCCATTAAAATTTTCATAATCAGCGGTAATAGTAATTGTATCACCAACCAAAGGACTAACAGGATTAACTCTAATATTTTTACAATTTGGAATAAGAGGTTTGTAGTGCCACCAAAGATCAGCATAATTAGTGGTTCCTGGATTGTTAGTACATATATAAACAAAGCTTCTAGAAGTTGGAGGATTGGAGTGACAATTTTTAGTATTATAACAAAGAGTATATCCAACCGATGAACCGGGAGGTGAAGAGGCGGAAACTCGATGAATAGTATTGGCGGCTACGTTGGTAAAAAAATAGGGTTGAGCAGTTGTTGGACTTCCTCCATCTAAAGAAATAGTTTGGCCGGAAAAAGGAGACTGATTGGGTTGTTTAAAGCCTTGGATGGTAAAATTTGGACAATTACAATCAGTTCTAGTTGGACAATAAGGATTGCGACAGACATTACCAGCACCCGAATAACAAGCTAATCCTGAATTACAACTTCCTTGATTATAACTTAATGTTCCAGTTGTTTCACTGCATGTAATACCAGCGGCGCCAGTACATCCTTGATTGCAAACATGACCAGCAAAGATAGGAAAAGGAAAAAGAATAAAAATCAAAAACAGCAAATAAAACCAAATTTTTTTCATTAAAATTAGAATAACAGAGATTTTTTTTCAAGTCAATATGATAAGTTTTTATTTTTTTTTATTAATTTTTTTTCTTGAGGGGGTAGCGATTTTAAATCGTGAGTTAGTTTTTTTTATTTACTCTTTAATTCCCGCTTTTTATTATCTTGAAAAAGAGTTTAAAAAAGAAACAATTTTTTTGCCCAAAAAAATTTTTATTTCTTATTTTTTATTTATTCTTTTTTCCTTTTTCTCTTTTTATTTTTCTTCTGATCGAATAAATACCATCAATCATCTATTTTTTTATATCGCCTCATTTTTTGTTTTAATAATTGCCTTTAATGAAAAAGAAAAAATTTTAAAAAATTTAAAAAAAATCTTAATTTTTTTGGGAGGAGGTTTTTGTTTGCTTTCGCTTTTGCCAAAAGAAATATTTACCCAAACTGCATATCAATTAATTTTTCCTCTTTATACCAATCACAATCATTTGGGTGATTTTTTGGGAATACCTTTGATTTGGCTTTTTTATGATTGGATTAATAGAAAAAATAAAAAAGATTTGCTGACTTTTTTTCTTTTTTTACCTTTTTTTATTTTTTCTTTCTCCCGTTCAGCCTATTTAGATTTTTTGATTATTGGCGGAGTGATTTTTTTAAAAAACAAAAATCTTAATTATCAAAAGAGAAAAATTGTTTTAAGTTTGTTAATTGGAATTTTTTTATTTTTTATTTTAACCCAAAGAGAGATTTATCAGATAAAACCTTTAAATCAATTACTATTTTTAATCAAGAAAACATTTAATTTTGAACCACGCAGTTTTTTTTCGGGAAGGCCTGAGTATTTTTCTCAAGGAATAAAAGGATTTTTGGAAAGACCTTTTTTTGGCTGGGGTTTGGGAAATTATATTTATCCATCGCAAAAATACGTCAGCCAAAACTTAAGTCAGGTTTCTTCGGCTTTAAATTTACCGTTAACTTTATTTGCCGAGGTGGGTATTTTTGGGTTTTTTTTATTTTTATTCTTTGTTATTTTAATTATTAAAGAAATTAATTATCAAGAAAAACCTGTTTATTTTTTATTTTTTTATTTAAGTTTAAACTTTTTAACTGACTATACCTACTCTATTTATGGATTATTTTTGTTTTGGTTTCTAATTTTGGGGTTATCGATTAAAGAGAAAAAGGCAAACTTGACCAATCTTTATTCAATCTTTTCTTTACTTACTTTAATTTTTCTTTTTTTAAAAATTAATGGCTTAATTTTTACTCAACTTGGATTACCAAAGTTGGGTTTTTATTTTTTCCCTTTTAATCATGAGGTGTATCAAAAATTAATTGCTCAAAAAATTAATCAAGAAGAAATTGCTGCGGCTAAAAAAATAGCAGAAAGTTATTATAAAAACTCATCTTTTTCTTTTTCGGCTTTAACTTTTTTAACTAATTTTTATGAAAATTTAGGTGAAAAAAAACAAGCCCTTTTTTTTGCCCAAAAATTAACTGACAATAATCGCTTTCCTCCTTTTGATGCTTTAAAAAAAACCTATGAGTTGAAAAAAAAAGTTGAGGGGAAGAAAAAAGCTGATTATTATTTTTCAAAGTTTTTTTATGATTTAAAAACCGTTTTTTGGATGAATAAAAATTTTGAAGATGAAGTTTATAAATTTTGTTTTAATGAAAATATTTTTTATTGTCGCCATCATTATTATTCTGCCCCAGAAAAAAAGGGGATTGAAAAAACCGACAAAAACGACCCTTATCAAGCAACTTATACTTTAAACAATGACGGCTTTAATGAGCGATTTGACTATCAAGTAAAAAAACCAAAAGATTTTTTTCGAATAATTGTTATTGGTGACGGCAATGCCTTTGGGTTTTTGGTAAATACCAAAGATAATTGGGCTGAAAAATTAGAAGATTTGTTAAATGAAGAACAGGAAAAAAAATATAAAAAATTTGAGGTTATCAATTTAGCCTATCATAGTTTTGATTTAGCGTATCAGGTTGAGCGATTTAGAAGGCAGGGAGTAAAGTATAAACCCGACTTAGTCATTTGGATGAACAACGATTTTTCAAGAATCAATGAAATTTTTTTGCCATTGACTGAAAAATACAGGTGGATTACTCAGTCAAAAGAAGAATTAAAAAAATATCAAAAACAAGGAAAATACTTTCCTTCTTGGGATTTAGCCTGGCAAGATTATCAACAAAAAGTTAAAGAGGAGAAAATTGATGTTGAAAGTTTCCAAAAAGAAAAAATTAAAGAATTTTTTGAATTATATCAAGGTCCGGTTGTTTTTGTTAGTCTTTATGAGATTCCTGGCTTTGCCAAAGAAGAACTTTTAAGTCACAAAAACGTTTATCTTTTAAACCCAAAAGATTTTCCCCAAAATCAAAGTTATTATTTTGAAAGAGTAAAAGCAATTAATCCTTTAGGTCATCAAAAATTAGCAGAGATAGTTTTTGAGTTTGTGAGGGAGATAATGTAAAGACTATTCTTAAAAAAGATGATTATTTTTATCTAATTTAAATTTTAGTATAATAACGGTATGGAAAAATATTTTTTACAATTAAGACAATTGTTTTCCAAATATCCCGAGATCAAGCTGGTTTATTTTTTTGGTTCAAAAGCTAAAAACAAAGCTTCTGGATTGAGCGATTATGACTTTGCTGTTTATTTTGATAAAAAAACTAATGTTTTAAGGGCAAAAGAGATAGTTTTGAGTCTAATTGCCGAAATATCTTCAATATTAAAAACTGACAAAATTGATTTAGTTATTTTAAATCAACCACTTTCACCAGTTTTAAAGTTTAATATCATTAAAGATGGTAAATTGATTTACGAACAACCACCTTATCGACTTCTTGTTGAGCCCTTTATTTATAGCGAATATTTTGATTTTAAAGTTTTTACTCATTCGCTTGCTTAATCTTAAAAAATATGACTAATATTGATGTTTTAAAAAACAAAGTTAGTGAGATTCAAAAATATCTTAATCTTTTAAAAAACTATCAAAAAGTAAATAAATAAGAATTATTAAAATATCCTACCTTAAAAGGAGCGGTGGAGCGATATTTATATTTGATCTGTCAAGCAACAATAGACTTTGCCGAGGCATTGATCAGTTATTTAAATTTAAGAACACCATCAACTTATGGTGAAATTTTTGAGATTTTAGGTGAACAAAAATTAATTTCAAAAGAGATGGTTTTAAAAATGAAAAAAATGACTGGTTTTCGCAATATTTTAGCTCATGCTTATGGAGAGATAAATATTGATATTATGTTAGATGTACTAAAAAAAGACATTTTTGATTTTAGTCTCTTTATTAAAGAAATAAGAGAAAAACAGAAGATTTAATTCAATCCCGATTTTTTTATAATTCAAGTTATTTAAAGAATAGTTTTTTGATAGATTTGTAGAGACGTGATTAATCACGTCTCTGGATGCTTTTTATTCTAAAAACCCCAAAAGGAAAACCAGTAAGATATTCTCAATTAAAAACTAAGAACTCACTTAAAAAGATAAACTTTTTTTAAGTTTTTCTATAAGCCACATTCGCGAAAGGGTACTAGCATTAATTCCTTTTTGGTAAGCAATTTTTTCAATTTCATCTTTGATTGATTTTTGAAGACGAATGGTTAAAATTTCTTTCTTTTCCGATTCCAAAGGTGGAAGCTTTGATAGAGAGGTTTTTGAATTTTTTACCAATTTTGATACATCATGAGTCGCCCAAAAATGGGCTTCTTCGTCTAAGGTTTTAAATGGTTTTATTGGTTTTGGTTTTTTCATAAATAACTTTCCTTTCTTTTTTACTAGTGTCTCTTGCTGAAACAACATATGGTTCTTGTTGTTTAGCAAAAGAAATAACAATTGTTAACAGTCGATTGTTTTTTGTTTTGCCAAAAATAATCTTTCTTCCTAAATAAGAACCAATCTCGAATATCTTATTTTTATAAGCTTCTTCTACTTCTTTTACTGTTACTTGATGTTTTTTAATGTGATTTTTATTCCACTTATCCCAAAACAATTTATTCTTAATCATTTTTATATTGTATTACAAAATAATACAAATGTCAAATAATTTATAAAATAGTAGTTTTCTCTAATTGTTTTTTTTGTAAGTTGTCAGCAAAGGATAAGTGGGTTTTGTGTTTTAAAAAGGATGGTTCATATTTGAAATGAAAAAATTCAACTAAGTTTGGTTTTATATTAAAATGATTCTATCTTTTGAACGGCCGTCGCAAAGATAGAATTTTAACGTTTAATGTTAAATTGTGATTTACGCACTCAATTGTTATCCTGACCCTCCGAATCGGAGGGCGGACTTGAACAGGAATCTATAAAAGATGTCATTCCTGACCCCGATCAGGAATCTATAAAATTGTATTTTCAAAATTATATAGATTCCCGCCTACGCGGGAATGACAACGAGAGCACTTTGTCATTCCTGATTTAATCAGGAATCTATAAAATTTCTACCTCTGGGAGTAATAATATGATTTTTTTGACCGCTATCAAAAAATCAATAATGCTTTAAAAAATGGCTAAACTTTATCTTTGGGATTGGTCTATCCTAGAAAATGAGGGGGCAAAGTTTGAAAATCTAATTGCCTCTCATTTGTTAAAGTTTGTTGATTTCTTTCAAGATAGTCAAGGACAAAGAATAAGCTTACATTATCTTCGCGACACCCAAGGTAGAGAAGTTGATTTTTTAGTAACAGTTGATGATAAGCCTTGGTTTGCGGTTGAAACAAAAGCCGAAGATGAAAACATCGCTAATCTTTTATATTTTGGTGAAAGACTCAAGATTCCTTTTCTTTATCAAGTGGTTTTAAAATCCGGTATTGATTATTTTAAAAACGGAGTAAGAATAGTAAGCGCTGATAAATTTTTAACAGGTTTAATTTGATTGATGTTTTTAGTTTTTTTATTGGCAAGGGATGAGATGGTTTTTGAGTAAAAAAGCAAGAATTTCTTGGGCGATGATTTTATGACCAAAAGGGCTTGGATGACCATCGTCGGGTAATTTCATTTCTTTGGTATAGATAATCTCTTTGAAAAAGACCCTTTGATTGTCAGCTAAAGAGGAAAAAATTTGGTTAAATTCCTTTTGATTTTGAACATTAACAAATAAAATTGGCAACCGGTTTTCATTGATAAATTTTTTAAGAAGAGTAGTTTGGTAGTTTATAATTTCATCTTTTGAGTATTTATTAAGATAAGATTGAAAGACTAAGCGCCAGTAAAAATATTTATAGCGATTATCATTTGGGTTAGGAAGAAGAGTAATAGTTGGCCAAATTTTTTCTTGTTCTTTTCCCATAAGTTCCCTGATACGTAAAAAATCAACGTTCATTAAAATTAACAAATCCGGATTATATTTTTTTCCTCTTTTATTAAAACGGGCAATTTCATATTCGAAATCATAACCTTCAACGCCTAAATTAATAACTTCAATTTTTTTTGTTGGGGTGCAAATTATATTTGAGTTAACGATTTTTTCCAAAACTGCTGGCCAATTTTCCTCATCAGAAACCAAAAGACCAAAAGTAAACGAATCACCTAAAGTGATAATTCGAAAAGTATCTTTTGGTTTTTCAATTGAGTAGTCTTTTAACTCATGAAGACCATCACTATTTATGTAGTAAAAAGTCCCATGCCAGTTGTATTTGATATTTGGTTTTGGTTCGTAAAAATATTTTAATTCGCCTTATTTGGGAAAAATGAGATTTTCTTTTTTAATCGGATTCACCGCTGTTTCTCCAAGGATATTTTTTTTGGTAGATTTGGAAGGAGAGAAGGGAGATGATGATAATTTGGACTGCAATTAAAAAGATAAAAAATCCTGTTTTAATAAATTTATTTTATAATAATCTGAATGAAAGAAAAAGTTGATATCTTAATTGTTTCCCACAATCACGGTCAATTTCTTCATAATTGTTTATCTTCAATTTTTTCTTCAATCAAATTACCTTTTAAAGTTTTAGTTATCATTAATAATCCAAAAGATCAAGAAAGTCAAAAAATAGCGAGAAAGTTTCCATTAAAAATGTTAGTTAATAAAAAAGAAAAAGGACTGGCGGCTAATTTAAATTATGGGATAAAACTAACTAAAGGCAAATATATTTTGATTTTAAATCCTGACACAAAACTAACAAAAAATGCTTTAGAGAATTTATTTTCCTTTATGGAAAAACAGCCTAAAGCAGCCATTTGTGGGCCAAAATTGGTTTATCCCGATGGAAGTCTTCAATTTTCAGCAAGAAGATTTCCTAACTTCAAAACTTTTTTAATAAGAAGATTGCCAATAAGAAGATTTTTGATTAATTCAAGACTAAATCTTTATCATCTTGGGGCAGGTCTTAATCATAAAAAAGTCCAACCCGTTGATTGGGTTTTAGGCGCTTGTATGCTTATTCGTCGCAAAGCCATTGAAGAGATTGGTTTTTTTGATGAAAATTATTATCTTTATGTTGAAGATATTGATTTATGTTTTTGCGCTTGGAAAAAAGGTTGGCAAGTATGGTATGTTCCAAAAGCTAAAGTAATTCATCACTATCAAGCGAAAAGCGATAAGAATTTTTTAAGTATTTATAATTGGTATCATTTTAGAAGTATGTTGTGGTATTTTTGGAAAAATATTTTAAAATTTAAAAAATGAAAGTTCTTCTTATTCACAACTTTTATCAATATTGGGGTGGGGAAGATAATTATGTTACTTCACTTAAAAAATTATTAGAAGAAAAAGGTAATAAGGTTTATTTGTATTCTAAAGATAGTAAAAATATAAAAACATTTTGGGATAAAGTTAAAGCGGCAATTGGTTTGTTTTATAGTCCTTGGGTTGAAAAAGAGTTGGTAAAAATCATTAAAGAATTTAAACCAGATATAGCTCATTTTAATAATGTTTATCCTTTAATTGGAGCCAACGCTTATCGTGTGGTTAAAAAATTTAACATTCCTATTATTCAACATATTCATAATTATCGTTTTATGTGTCCAAAAGGACTTTTATTTAGAAATGGAAAAATATGTGAACTTTGCTTACATAAAAAATTTCCTTTTTGGGCGATATTTTTTGGGTGTTATCATAGGTCAAGGATTGCTTCTTTATTTTTTTCTTTAGCTTTTTTTTATCATAAGATGATTAAAGCCTTTGATTTGATTGATAAATTTATTTTTCCATCAGAATTTACAAGAGATTATTATTTAAAGAACTTAAAAATCCCAAAAGAAAAAACCTTTTTTCTTCCGTATTTTGTTGATATAAAGCCGACAAAAAATAAAATAAGGGAAAAAGATTATTTTTTATTTGTTGGTAGATTATCAGAAGAAAAAGGAATTATTCAGCTTTTAGAAGTTTTTAAAACATCACCTAAAATAAAACTTGTGGTTATTGGTGATGGACCGTTAAAAAGCAAGGTAGAAGAATATAGGAGATATAAAAATATTATTGTAAAAGGTCATTTACCAAGAGAAGAAATTTATTCATATATTCAAAAAGCAAAGGCGGTTATTATTTCCTCAATATGGTATGAGGTTTTACCTAATGTTTATCTTGAGTCAATTCTTCAAAATACACCTGTTTTTATACCAGATAATGAGAATTTTAGAAAGATGGGAAAGAATAATAATTTAGTAATTAGATATAAATTTGGAAATTTTGAGGACCTAAAAGAAAAGATTAAAACTTTTAATCAAATTAAAAATAAAAAAATTGGATTAAAAACAAAGACTAAACTTTATAATATTTACAGAAAAGACAAAAATCTTAAGGAACTAATTAAATTTTTTAAAAACAGGTTTTAGAAAAATAATAAAACATATGAAAAATTTCTTAGCTAAATTAATAAAATCCAAAATTAATAATTTGCTTATATTCGGTTTTTTTCTTGAAATTTTTATAATTAAATTGCCTTCATTTTATTATTTATTAATACCTTCAAAATTATACACCTCTCATTCTTTATCTAAAATAATAATTGGATTAATTTTTATTGTTTATTTTTTTATTAATTACAAAATAATTAAAAATTTTATAAAAGAAAAAAAAACAGTTTTTATTTTATTTTTGTTGTTTTTTGTATCTCAATCTTTATCAATTATTAAAACAATAGATATTTTTTTATTTTGGAAAACTTATCATAATTTAATCATATCCTCTTTTATTTTTTTTCTCAGCTTTTTTATTGCTAAATTTAATAAAGTTAATTTAAAGTCTTTTTTAATTTTTACCGGATTAATTGTGATTTTTTTGGAATTATTTTTTTTAATTTCTCCTAACTTTTTTTTAAATTTTTTTTCAAATATAATTCAAAAAGAAATACTTGATGCTTATATCACAAACATTTCCCGTAGCAGATTTTCTTTAGATTTAAATATTGAGCTTTTTCTTCCAATATTTTTAGGGTACGCGTTTTATTATAAAGATAAAAATAATTTTAAAAATTTTTTTATATTTTTTGTTTTATCATTAACAATATTGTTTTTAAGTGTTTTTTCCAATTTTAGGACTAGAATTATTTGTTCTTTTTTTTCAATAATTGTTTTTTTTCTAATTTACTTTAAAAATTACAGCAAAGAGTATACTTTAAGACCAACGAGGGTGTTGTTTAATTTTTTTTCTTTTATTTTAATTTTTTTTATAATAACTCAATTGACTATAAAATTTAGTAATTATAAATTTGGTTTTAATGTAATTGATAGATTGTTGCTGAATAAAGAAATTGAACCAGCGGGTAGTATAAATTACAGAATAAATTCAATTTTAACATCATTTGAGATATTAAAATCTTATCCTTTAACAGGGATAGGTTTAGGTAATTTTATTTATTTTAACCCACAGGGATCAAAGTTAAACTATTCTTTAGTTATTAATAAATCCGAAAAAGATTATTATAATTTAGTCCTTTACTCTCCTCATAATATTTTAGTTCAAACTATGAGCGAAAGTGGATTAATTGGTTTTATTTCCTTTATTATTTTAATAGGTTATTTTATTATTAAAGATAATATATTCTTGTTTCACTCCTTTAATAAAAAAAATAATATTATTTTTTTAAGCTTGATTGTAGCCTCATGGGAAATTTTTTTATATGCTTTTTTTAATCCCGCATCCTCAATTTTTATAATTGGATGGTTTTGGTTTTTGAGAGGTTATGTTGAATATTATCAAGAAAGCGTTTTTTATTTAATTAGAATTAGAAATTAAATATTCAAAAATAGCTTTAGCTACGCTATACCAGGCGAATTTTCTTTGATAATCATCATTTCTTAAAGTCGGATCAGCATTATGCGCATCAGGACCATTAATATTCGGATCTTCTAACCAGGAATGAGCATCTATATCTCCAAAAAAATTAATTTCAACTCCTTCTTCTAGAGCTATTCTTGTTAATTTATAATAAATTCTAGCTTGTTTAAGCATTCTTTCTTCTTGGGTACCGCTAACCCCGTTTAATCTTACATCAAATTCGGTAATAATAACTGGTATACCAGCTTCTTTATATCGTCTAATATTATTTCGTAAGTTATTTGACATTATTTCTATCTGATCAGAAGTTTGCATATCTTGGCCGTATAGATGCATTTGAAAACCTATTGCGATAGGCAAACCTTCATTGTGCATTTCTTTAGCTAATTTAAAAATTGTTTCTGCTTTTTTCGCGTTATAAAGTCGTTCCCCGGGTATTTCTATGCCAAAATCATTCAATATAAGTTGAGCGTCTGGATCAGCGTTATGAGCAGTGCGAAAAGCTTCTTTAATCCAATCAGGATTAGGACCAAGTCTATCATGCCAAAATTTACTATCACGAGGACTCCATGGAGCTCCGAAAGGTTCATTTACAACTACCCATTTGTTAACCTTTCCTCTCAGTGGCGTTATTACATTAGAAATATAATTCTTCATTATTTGCATGAGTTCTGTCTTATCATAATTTCCAGTTAAGAGCCATTGCGGAAGGACATTATAAGATCCCCAAACTAGGTGAAAAACCATAATTTTATTATTTTCCCTTACAGAGGCAACAGCTTGTATTAATGGATTGATGTTTATTCTATCTCTTGACGGATAGAGTGATTTATTTTCATCATAAGGAATATGCCATAAAGCATCAGCTAAAACAGTTTGATTAAAATCTTCATCAAGAATTTTTCGCGATTTTGGATCGATGCTTCTTAGTCGACTAATATTGGTTATACTACTTGATAAACCCATGGTTATTTGAGATTTTTCCTCTAGATCTTTTAGTAGCGTATTACTTTCACACCTCCACTCACCATTCTCCCCCCTCTCCGCAATCATTAAAGGAATTGGTCCGGCAAGGGAGCGGTATTTTTTGGGGAAAAGGGAGGGGTCGAGGTTGTAGACGGCAACGACAAAAGGATTACCATCTTTATCAACTAAAGGCGTGCCATCTTTTTTAGTTGAAACATAAGTTATCCCTTGAGCGATTTGTTCGGGTGAGAGTTTAATACCCGCATTTTTTAAAGCATTGGCAAACTGGGGGATTGGTGCTTCTTGTTTTGTAAGGTCAAAAAGTTCTGGATTAGTGATGCGGGGGTGGACAACGGCACGATCTTCTAAAGGAACGGTTTCTTGCCATTCTTTAAAGACCTTTTTTCCTTCTTTATTGGTGGTAAAAACTGCTTTTGCCACCACTAATTTTTTTGTTTGACTGGTTTTTTTATCGGTAACCGTTTTATAGGCAACATAGGTTCCATCTTTAAGTTTTCCATACTCGCTAATCCCTACTTTTTCAATCATTTCTTCAGAAGCATAAGGAATCTTAGTAATTTCATCACCAATTTGAATGCCGATAGGTTTAAACATATGTTTTACTTGTTCGGCGTTTTTTACTTGATCCCAAGAGGTTAAAACCTTAAACCAAGTACCATCGGGGTTAATTATCTGATGATATAAAAGATTACCGTCTTTATCGAAAACTGCTTCAATAGTTTGTCCTTCTTGAAGAGTTAAATTTTTTTGTTCACCAAGAAAAAGAAGATAACCATCAGAAAGTGAACGATAACTGTCCGGGTTAGACTCCGGATTAATTCCGGCCTTTGCCAATACATCTTTTTTGTAAATAACTCCGACCTGAATTTTTCCATCGGGATTTTTTAACATTATTGCTATATCGGGAATTACGGTTGGTCCGGCGAGTTTTTTTGCTTCATTCCAACCACCAGGGAGTGCTACTTGGGGAAAAAGAATTGCCTTTGGATTTTGAGAATCAACCCAAATTTTATTTTGACGATCCCATTGATGAGTGTTGGGAGCGTGAGGAAGAATTAAAAAATATCTTCCTTTTTGATCGGTAGATATAAGATTAAAAATAGAGTGAGTTGTAGGATCTTTTATTATTTTCCATCCCAAAAATTCTTTACCTAAAAGTTGAGCTATTTTTTTAGTTTCAAAACTTCTAATATTCCAGTTTACTCCTCCCATAGCTAAAGTCTCACCTGATTCTACTCCTGGAATGATAGCTCCTGGCTCACTTGGAGTTGGTGATGGTTCAGTAGTTGGACCTTGAGCATGTACTTCTCTTTGTGGAGTAATTAATGCTGCCCCCCCCGCAGCTGTTAAAGCAGCAACACTAATAAAAGGAATAATCTCACGTCGACCTTTTCCTTTTGGTTCCCCCCATTTTTTTTCTGGCCCTGGCCTTTGATTAAGTTTCTCATTAAGAGCCATATTAGGGTATAATAAATTAATTACTATTATAAGATATTTTTTTAAAAATGTCAAGTGAAAAACAACTATCATTAACTCTTAGTCGTTTATCGAAATATTTTCTTTCAGAAGAAAATCCTCGATATTGGCAGGCTTTATCTTCACCAACTAAAAGGGAGGAGCAGATAATAAAAACAATAAGAGACTTTAAACAAGAAAGAACGGAAGAATTAACATCAGAAATCAAAGAAAATGATTGGCGGCTTTTGGGATGGTTAATTGAAAGATTTTCTAACACATTTTCCAAAGAACCTTTTGATGAACAAATTTTAGCTTTAATAAGAGCAATTGAGGCTTATAAAAATCCACAAAAAAAAGGACTTATATTACAAATGGCAACTGGAGAAGGAAAAAGTAGTGTTGTTATTCCTATTTTAACCGCCTTTTTATATTTTAAGGGCGAACGAATAGAAATTTATGAAATTAATCCTTATCTTCTAAATCAAGGTTATAATCATTTTTTAAGATTGGCCAAAGAGTTGGGTATAGAGGAACAAGTTGGCTTTTTAGAAGATTATCAAGATAAAAAAGGCGCTAGTCAAAAATCAATCGTTTTTGGTTACTGGCCAAACTTTATTCATCATCGTCAAACTCAATTTTTAACCAATCAAAAACAAAGGCATAAGACACCGATATTAATCTTGGATGAAGTTGACCCATTACTTAATGAGGAAGCAATGATTCCGGCAATTATTGGTGGTAAAGAGGAGAAAACAATTTCGGTGATTGATGAGTTAAGAATTTGGGTCAACAATTTAATGGATGACAAAGGAGATGATAAAGAGGTAAAAACAACCTCTCAATCAAATGGTGAACGATTTAAAAAATTTAAGTTTAGAGGATTAGAGATTGATTTATCAATTGAAGAAGAAGCAGAAAACCCATCAGAATTTTTCCAGCGAATGAGATTTGTTTTTGCGCACTTATCAGATATGGTAAGTGAGGATAAAGATTTTCAAAAAATGAATTCACAAGAAAAAAGAGAAATACTTTTTAAAAGTTATATTTGGAGTCTTTTTATTAGCAATTTTGAAGAAGTATCAAATGTTGCTTTTGAAAACCTATCTGATGCAGAAAAAAAGGTTTTAGAATCAGTTTTTCCTGATTGGTTTTCTTCTCTTTGGTTTACTAATTTTGAACAGCCAATAATTAATGCATTTTTGATGGAGGAGGGGAGGGATTATGTTGTAGAAAAGCGAATCCAAAGCGAATCTCAAACTCCTAAAATCGAGATTGTTCCACTGGCGATTCAAACAGGATACCCAGAAAAAAACAAAAGATTTGATTATTTAACCCAAATTTTTCTTCTTATAAAACACGCTCAAAATCTAGAACAATTACCGGAAACAATTAATGTTGATGAGGTTGATAAAATGTCTATTTTAGCTTATTATGTCAATACAATTGAGCAAGGAAGTGAAGTTTTTGGTTTTACGGGGACGGCTGATTTTGTTGCTAAAAGAATAAAGGAGGTCTATGGATTGGAAACAACTGTATTACCCACCCATTTTGAGACTAACAGAAAAGAAAACCCGATGGAATTTTTTGAAAGTTCAGAAAATAAGGTAAGAAGGGCGGTTGAGATTTTAAAAACTGGAGTATCAAGAAATACTTTAATCGTGGTGGAAAGCCTCAAAGACGCAGAAAGACTAAAAAAAGCAATTGGAGACTCTTTTGGTGAATTGGTGGCGATTGATTCTCTTTCAGCAGAAAATGAAAAAGATGATGCTAAATTATATCAATGGCTTTCACAAAAAGGAGAAAAAAGAAAGATTTTAATCTGTGTCAAAATG
>Ga0308411_10000952_pt1 | contig 19501 bp, 21 predicted proteins | sample HotsprottomLayer_2_FD_203530 | JGI IMG/M metagenome (GOLD analysis project Ga0308411, IMG submission 203530) | Hot spring phototrophic mat microbial communities from Octopus Spring, Yellowstone National Park, Wyoming, United States -... | ecosystem: Environmental > Aquatic > Thermal springs >...
GTTGCGAAACGCGCCCGTCCATGCTAAGATACGAGTGTTGAGATGAAACACCAGGAAGGCTCAGGAGCGACGACGTGCAGGTATCGGGATCTGGGACACGGGTGGGGCAGGGAGCGGAGGTCGGGTTTTCAGCAATTTCGGCTCGTTGAAGAGCACTGAAACGTCATCGGCTACCGCTACTACGATCTTGTACTCGACGTTTTCAGCAATTTCGGCTCGTTGAAGAGCACTGAAACCCGCGAGCGATGATCGAGCGGCGGCGCGGTTAACGGTTTTCAGCAATTTCGGCTCGTTGAAGAGCACTGAAACGACGTGTACAGGGTATTCTCGCTCGGCGTCCGGACCGTTTTCAGCAATTTCGGCTCGTTGAAGAGCACTGAAACTCAAGCGCGAGCGCCAGAACGGATGGGCGATCCACATTTTCAGCAATTTCGGCTCGTTGAAGAGCACTGAAACCCGCGAACTCGCAAAGTCGCTGCGCGAGCAGCGCGTTTTCAGCAATTTCGGCTCGTTGAAGAGCACTGAAACGCCCCATTACTCGAACTGCCCTATACCGCCGTCCGACTTTTCAGCAATTTCGGCTCGTTGAAGAGCACTGAAACCGGTACGATAGTCACACGCCAATCACGCATACCCACTTTTCAGCAATTTCGGCTCGTTGAAGAGCACTGAAACGTTTCTGACGCTTTTTGTCGTTGTAACACTATTCTGGTTTTCAGCAATTTCGGCTCGTTGAAGAGCACTGAAACGGCCGCCGTCGGCGGGTCTGGATCTCCCGTGGTGCTTTTCAGCAATTTCGGCTCGTTGAAGAGCACTGAAACACACGATGCGCCTGCTCGGAAATGCGGTATGCCCGCTTTTCAGCAATTTCGGCTCGTTGAAGAGCACTGAAACGTGCTGGCCGATGCCCCGGAGTATCACGGGATGAGGGTTTTCAGCAATTTCGGCTCGTTGAAGAGCACTGAAACACAAGATGTAATTGACGCTCAAGCGCTACAAATGAAGTTTTCAGCAATTTCGGCTCGTTGAAGAGCACTGAAACGCCGTCGGGCGTCGCAAACTGAACGAGAAAGATACGCGTTTTCAGCAATTTCGGCTCGTTGAAGAGCACTGAAACAGCAACCATCGTTTGATGTGCACTGCTTTCCCCGCCGGTTTTCAGCAATTTCGGCTCGTTGAAGAGCACTGAAACATCGGTACGGGCAGAACCAGCACGACGATTTCGGCGGCGTTTTCAGCAATTTCGGCTCGTTGAAGAGCACTGAAACGGTGTCCGCACCCGCAATTTTGAGGTGCGGGTGGATTTTTCAGCAATTTCGGCTCGTTGAAGAGCACTGAAACGTACACCCGCGACTACATCGCCCGCGCGGTTGCTGCTTTTCAGCAATTTCGGCTCGTTGAAGAGCACTGAAACTCTGCGAGCGGTACGCCGACCTCGCGCGCCGCGACTTTTCAGCAATTTCGGCTCGTTGAAGAGCACTGAAACCGCGTCGATCAGCGTGACGCGGGCAACGGGCGGCACGTTTTCAGCAATTTCGGCTCGTTGAAGAGCACTGAAACACCTTCGAGACGAGGAACGCTCCTGAGCCGGTGATGGTTTTCAGCAATTTCGGCTCGTTGAAGAGCACTGAAACCAACGTCGATACTCGTGCGTAATTGATCTCCAAGCGCAGTTTTCAGCAATTTCGGCTCGTTGAAGAGCACTGAAACTCTTCTCGCGTCTGCGGCGAATGCCAGCACCGTAGTTTTCAGCAATTTCGGCTCGTTGAAGAGCACTGAAACGCGTAGTACACATACCGGTCAGGCGGCGGTATAGGTTTTCAGCAATTTCGGCTCGTTGAAGAGCACTGAAACGGGGCCCGCTCCGCCCGCCCCACTCGTCCTCGCGCTTTTCAGCAATTTCGGCTCGTTGAAGAGCACTGAAACCGCAGAAGTCGCTTTGTTCCTCCGGCGTCGTATCAATTTTCAGCAATTTCGGCTCGTTGAAGAGCACTGAAACTCGTGAACGTTGGACGCAAGCAGCGTTTACGACGGTTTTCAGCAATTTCGGCTCGTTGAAGAGCACTGAAACTGCACGTCGAAAGCCGCTACCAAGCCATGCGAGAAGTTTTCAGCAATTTCGGCTCGTTGAAGAGCACTGAAACGGAGAGATCGACCGCGCGTCGTTGTTCTGGTACGAAGTTTTCAGCAATTTCGGCTCGTTGAAGAGCACTGAAACTCTCGACAAACGCCGGACTGCGCGCGCTGCGCAGCTTTTCAGCAATTTCGGCTCGTTGAAGAGCACTGAAACTGGACGAGTATGTTGCCGTTCGCCTTCCGGTATACTTTTCAGCAATTTCGGCTCGTTGAAGAGCACTGAAACTCAGAGGTACAGGCGGCGCTGGCGGTCATCTTCGGGTACTTTTCAGCAATTTCGGCTCGTTGAAGAGCACTGAAACGTGCGGATCATCCCCGCGCTCGGCGGTTTGCGTCTGGTTTTCAGCAATTTCGGCTCGTTGAAGAGCACTGAAACAGCGCGGACGGGGCGCTCAGCAGCAGCACCGATAGCGTTGCTTTTCAGCAATTTCGGCTCGTTGAAGAGCACTGAAACCCGGCGCAAGCGGCGGGTTTCTGGTGCCCACTCAGTTTTTCAGCAATTTCGGCTCGTTGAAGAGCACTGAAACCCCGTCGCAACTCCCGCCCCCGCCCGGCGAGCGCGTTTTCAGCAATTTCGGCTCGTTGAAGAGCACTGAAACGTCCTCAGTGCGGTAGAGTACGCACCGCTCTACCCTTTTCAGCAATTTCGGCTCGTTGAAGAGCACTGAAACTATCCGCCCGTCCCCGCCGTCCCGCCGCATCAGCACGGTTTTCAGCAATTTCGGCTCGTTGAAGAGCACTGAAACTTTTTGGCAGTGACGCTATCCGCGCCGCTGCTGCAATTTTTCAGCAATTTCGGCTCGTTGAAGAGCACTGAAACTTTTGATCTCGCTCGACAGCGCAAGATGCCGAAACGTTTTCAGCAATTTCGGCTCGTTGAAGAGCACTGAAACTCTATATGGTTTTCGCGGTTATAGGAGTGGAAAGGTGTTCATTTTCAGCAATTTCGGCTCGTTGAAGAGCACTGAAACCGTTGTCGGCGAGGTACACCGTCGCCGCGCCGATCGCTTTTCAGCAATTTCGGCTCGTTGAAGAGCACTGAAACCATATAAATAAAAGAGAAGCAGATGTTGTGACAGCTTTTCAGCAATTTCGGCTCGTTGAAGAGCACTGAAACCGCGTCTCGGCGTCCGCTGGTCGCCGCGCGGGTTGTTTTCAGCAATTTCGGCTCGTTGAAGAGCACTGAAACTGAAGCGCTGCTTGCGGAAGCGTACCCGGGGCGCGTCGTTTTCAGCAATTTCGGCTCGTTGAAGAGCACTGAAACCGTTGGGTGATGCCGGCGCTGGAAGCGGAGCGCTTGATTTTCAGCAATTTCGGCTCGTTGAAGAGCACTGAAACTCGATTGGGCGCGGGGGGTGCGCGGCGTTCCGGCGGGTTTTCAGCAATTTCGGCTCGTTGAAGAGCACTGAAACATCGATGCTGTTCAAACTGGAGAGATTTTTACTGTTCTTTTCAGCAATTTCGGCTCGTTGAAGAGCACTGAAACCTGGTTCGTGTACGGCTACAAGGACAGCGAGCGAGTTTTCAGCAATTTCGGCTCGTTGAAGAGCACTGAAACGCGCGCGGAGTTGGAGTTGATCGCGTATCATCACTATTTTCAGCAATTTCGGCTCGTTGAAGAGCACTGAAACATGGTGATCTGCAACGTTTCGACGGCGGCGTTGAATTTTCAGCAATTTCGGCTCGTTGAAGAGCACTGAAACGCGTGTCGCCGTACACCAACGACTGCCCGTTGACCTTTTCAGCAATTTCGGCTCGTTGAAGAGCACTGAAACTTGTTGAGCGCGCGGGGTTCAGCGTTGCGTTCAGCGAGTTTTCAGCAATTTCGGCTCGTTGAAGAGCACTGAAACCGAGACGCGCGACTACGCGGTCGAGTACCGCGGCGTTTTCAGCAATTTCGGCTCGTTGAAGAGCACTGAAACCGTCTCGGATGCTGAGCGCCGCGCGGTCTACGCGGATTTTTCAGCAATTTCGGCTCGTTGAAGAGCACTGAAACGCTCTATGACGGTTATCTCACGCCCATACTCATCCCGTTTTCAGCAATTTCGGCTCGTTGAAGAGCACTGAAACCTAGGTTTGCGTCGTCTGCACCCCCGCACCATCACCTTTTCAGCAATTTCGGCTCGTTGAAGAGCACTGAAACCCAGCCCAAACGTCGCCCCGCCGTCGTTGCTGGTTCCTTTTCAGCAATTTCGGCTCGTTGAAGAGCACTGAAACCCCGTCTCGCACCAGCCAACTACCGGCGCGCTTATACTTTTTCAGCAATTTCGGCTCGTTGAAGAGCACTGAAACACGCGCCGCAAGCGCTTGAGGATACGCTTGTTTCGTTTTTCAGCAATTTCGGCTCGTTGAAGAGCACTGAAACTCGAGATCGTTGACGATCTCGTACCGAACCGGCGGTTTTTCAGCAATTTCGGCTCGTTGAAGAGCACTGAAACCGCGTCTGCGCGGTGCGGAGGCGACGGAAGCGGGGTTGTTTTCAGCAATTTCGGCTCGTTGAAGAGCACTGAAACCGCTGCCATACCTCCACCAGCGCGACGGCTTCTCCGAGTTTTCAGCAATTTCGGCTCGTTGAAGAGCACTGAAACTTCACTCCGCCCAGCGACGGAAAGACGTGAACATATTTTCAGCAATTTCGGCTCGTTGAAGAGCACTGAAACGCGCTGGAAGCGGAGCGCTTGAGGAAGGCGCTGTTGAATTTTCAGCAATTTCGGCTCGTTGAAGAGCACTGAAACTCTCCAACTCCTCATTCTGCACGGCGTCGATCCGCTTTTCAGCAATTTCGGCTCGTTGAAGAGCACTGAAACGGCGGGCGAGCGACACAGATTCCGGATCGGCGGCGTCATTTTCAGCAATTTCGGCTCGTTGAAGAGCACTGAAACCTGTTGACAAGTAATGCGATCAACGTATTTCAAACGTTTTCAGCAATTTCGGCTCGTTGAAGAGCACTGAAACCCAGCACGCGCGCGGCTTGGGTTGTCGTGTCGGATATTTTCAGCAATTTCGGCTCGTTGAAGAGCACTGAAACTGACTACAAATGTCGTCTGCACGTCTATGCGTGCTACATTTTCAGCAATTTCGGCTCGTTGAAGAGCACTGAAACTTATTCTTCCAGGGCTAAGTTGATCCACAGCGCTGCTTTTCAGCAATTTCGGCTCGTTGAAGAGCACTGAAACTCGTTCAGCAGCGCCGCCGATGCGGGCACGTCGCTTTTTCAGCAATTTCGGCTCGTTGAAGAGCACTGAAACGGAGCAGTTCTGGTATCGCCTGGGGGCGTTTGTCACATTTTCAGCAATTTCGGCTCGTTGAAGAGCACTGAAACCGCCCACCAACGCGCTCGATTCGACGTTCGGCGCTTGTTTTCAGCAATTTCGGCTCGTTGAAGAGCACTGAAACCCCGACCAGCCCGATCTGCGCCGCGAGCACCGCGAGTTTTCAGCAATTTCGGCTCGTTGAAGAGCACTGAAACGATGCATTCTCGATCCTTATGCTGCCCGATGCCGCTGTTTTCAGCAATTTCGGCTCGTTGAAGAGCACTGAAACCATCGACCGCATCGCCGTCGCCGGTAAACACGCCCGTTTTTCAGCAATTTCGGCTCGTTGAAGAGCACTGAAACAGAAACTCATACACCGGCGCGGCGCGGTCTGCGTGCCTTTTCAGCAATTTCGGCTCGTTGAAGAGCACTGAAACCGACCAACACGCCGCCCGCAACCGCAAGACGCCCGTCTTTTCAGCAATTTCGGCTCGTTGAAGAGCACTGAAACCGACGCTGCGCACGCCCGCGCTCAACAGCAGACCGAATTTTCAGCAATTTCGGCTCGTTGAAGAGCACTGAAACCTCATCCATCCCCGGCGCGGCGTTGACGGTGATTCTTTTCAGCAATTTCGGCTCGTTGAAGAGCACTGAAACTTCGGCGCGGGCGCGTTCTTGCGCTTCACGCTGTTCGTTTTCAGCAATTTCGGCTCGTTGAAGAGCACTGAAACGTCGGGAAAGCGCTCCACATCAAACGCTGGCTGCTGGTTTTCAGCAATTTCGGCTCGTTGAAGAGCACTGAAACCGCGGTTCGTTCAAGCGGCGATTGAAGCGCTGGTCGTTTTCAGCAATTTCGGCTCGTTGAAGAGCACTGAAACGCGGTTGTATTCCAGCCCGTCGCCGGGGATGTAGCGCAGTTTTCAGCAATTTCGGCTCGTTGAAGAGCACTGAAACCGGTGCGGCGGCTGTCCGAGCGGGAACCAGTCGATGTTTTCAGCAATTTCGGCTCGTTGAAGAGCACTGAAACCCAGCACGCCCGCGCCCGCGCCGACCAGCACCCTCTTTTCAGCAATTTCGGCTCGTTGAAGAGCACTGAAACGTGTGGGCAATCGGAGTGGTACGGCAGACCGGGTGATTTTCAGCAATTTCGGCTCGTTGAAGAGCACTGAAACTGCTTGACGCATCACGTCTATCGCGCTATACTTATGTTTTCAGCAATTTCGGCTCGTTGAAGAGCACTGAAACAGCGACGGATCGGCGCGGTACCACTCAACCAAACGTTTTCAGCAATTTCGGCTCGTTGAAGAGCACTGAAACTTCCAAATCTCGACCAACGAGTTAACCCACCCAATGTTTTCAGCAATTTCGGCTCGTTGAAGAGCACTGAAACGTGAGTGGGCGTCCGAGGCGGCGCGCGCGCTCACGCGGTTTTCAGCAATTTCGGCTCGTTGAAGAGCACTGAAACCTCAGAATTTACGTTACGTGTTGTCGAGGAGGCTCTTTTTCAGCAATTTCGGCTCGTTGAAGAGCACTGAAACGCCATGCACACGCCCAGACGCCTCACGCCGGCGCATGTTTTCAGCAATTTCGGCTCGTTGAAGAGCACTGAAACCGCGTACGGATTGGGTTGTTGTGTCGGATACCGACGGATTTCAGCAATTTCGGCTCGTTGAAGAGCACTGAAACATTGACGAGACGTAAGCGCTGGTTGGAGCATTCTGAATTTCAGCAATTTCGGCTCGTTGAAGAGCACTGAAACCGATACAGAAGCCGCCCATCTCGACCAAAAGTTACAATTTCAGCAATTTCGGCTCGTTGAAGAGCACTGAAACAGGTGAAGTTCTAACGTTGCGCGTGTATAAACAATATTTCAGCAATTTCGGCTCGTTGAAGAGCACTGAAACATTTGCCCATTATTGCGCTTGCTCATGTCCACCACCTATTTCAGCAATTTCGGCTCGTTGAAGAGCACTGAAACCTGGATGAGAAGCTCGCACCCCGTGCTTCATTGTGAAATTTCAGCAATTTCGGCTCGTTGAAGAGCACTGAAACCGCAATAGCGTCTATCTCTTTATACTCTTCTTCTGGGAATTTCAGCAATTTCGGCTCGTTGAAGAGCACTGAAACTGATGAATGGCGCTTTCGTTTGGCGTTACCACGCCGGATTTCAGCAATTTCGGCTCGTTGAAGAGCACTGAAACTGTTACAGTCACGGTAGCAGATCGATCTTACCATAATTTCAGCAATTTCGGCTCGTTGAAGAGCACTGAAACTCTCTACCAAAAGCGACGTTGCGACGCACAAACAAAATTTCAGCAATTTCGGCTCGTTGAAGAGCACTGAAACGCACCATTATACAACATTTTCAGAAAGTTGTCAACAATTTCAGCAATTTCGGCTCGTTGAAGAGCACTGAAACTTTCGCGCAACTTAGTATGTATCTGTATCTGCTTGAATTTCAGCAATTTCGGCTCGTTGAAGAGCACTGAAACATCCGCTGATGAAGAGTTATTTGTAGATGATTTTCCTATTTCAGCAATTTCGGCTCGTTGAAGAGCACTGAAACTCTTTCTCAGATGGGAAAGGAACGGCAATTTTGGAATTTCAGCAATTTCGGCTCGTTGAAGAGCACTGAAACGCTACACGCTCATGCCGATTACGCCGCCCCCCGACGGATTTCAGCAATTTCGGCTCGTTGAAGAGCACTGAAACGCTAAGTGGAAGCGCTACTACCCTGGTGTCTAACAGATTTCAGCAATTTCGGCTCGTTGAAGAGCACTGAAACGTCGTGGACGGTACGGCTGGCGTGCCGGTACAGGCGTATTTCAGCAATTTCGGCTCGTTGAAGAGCACTGAAACTCCTGAAGCGTGGAATCTTGCTCATCATCCCCCCCATTTCAGCAATTTCGGCTCGTTGAAGAGCACTGAAACTGTCTGCTGGAAGCGCTGCCAGCAAGTACGCGAACACATTTCAGCAATTTCGGCTCGTTGAAGAGCACTGAAACGTACTATATATTGTGCAGGTTTTGGTGTCTACTTCCATTTCAGCAATTTCGGCTCGTTGAAGAGCACTGAAACCGACTCCCAAATCTATTCCGCTGCAGACGGTAGGCGATTTCAGCAATTTCGGCTCGTTGAAGAGCACTGAAACCGCACCCGCCCGGCGCCGGCCTCGCGCCGGCGCATGATTTCAGCAATTTCGGCTCGTTGAAGAGCACTGAAACAGTTTGGCAAGAGATAGGGCTTGCAAACCGTCCAGCATTTCAGCAATTTCGGCTCGTTGAAGAGCACTGAAACTGCGTAATGTCTCAAATGCACAATTAACGGGGTACACCAATTTCAGCAATTTCGGCTCGTTGAAGAGCACTGAAACGGTTCCGGTCGTTACTGGCATTTCGTGGACATGTGGATTTCAGCAATTTCGGCTCGTTGAAGAGCACTGAAACCGAAAGCCGCAACTTCCTTGCAGCGCGCTTGAAATCATATTTCAGCAATTTCGGCTCGTTGAAGAGCACTGAAACCGCGCAAGAACAATGTTCCACTCGCTTTGTGGAAAATTTCAGCAATTTCGGCTCGTTGAAGAGCACTGAAACGTGGAGACCAGAACATTGGAATGAAGCCGGGATCACGATTTCAGCAATTTCGGCTCGTTGAAGAGCACTGAAACTCATTAACTCGTTAGTTGACATCTGGAACGGCTGGATTTCAGCAATTTCGGCTCGTTGAAGAGCACTGAAACAACATCGATCTTGTCCGCTGGAAGCGCTGCCAGTAAGATTTCAGCAATTTCGGCTCGTTGAAGAGCACTGAAACCCGCGCGGTACGGCTGGACGCTCGACAATACGAGCGATTTCAGCAATTTCGGCTCGTTGAAGAGCACTGAAACGTATCCGAAAGAGCGGACAAAAACGGCGTATCGTTCGATTTCAGCAATTTCGGCTCGTTGAAGAGCACTGAAACAACGTCGAAAGCAGCGCTTTGGTCGGCGGCGTGCGGATTTCAGCAATTTCGGCTCGTTGAAGAGCACTGAAACTCCCAAACGAGATGCATCGTAAACCTCCTTCAGAAAGAAAAATTTCAGCAATTTCGGCTCGTTGAAGAGCACTGAAACAGCGCGCGATGCCAGTACGCGACTTCTGCGCGCCAGAAGATTTCAGCAATTTCGGCTCGTTGAAGAGCACTGAAACCGCAACGATGTACGTCACGACCGCGAGCGCGGCAGGATTTCAGCAATTTCGGCTCGTTGAAGAGCACTGAAACGTACCCCCTACGCGCCGGGGGCGGGGCAGAGCCGTACATTTCAGCAATTTCGGCTCGTTGAAGAGCACTGAAACGGGGAGCCGGGCAGGGCCGCACCGACGCCCGGTCTGAATTTCAGCAATTTCGGCTCGTTGAAGAGCACTGAAACCGCGGGTTGTATGCGGATGTTGGGATGATGCTTCTGATTTCAGCAATTTCGGCTCGTTGAAGAGCACTGAAACCAGAGATCAACCCGAAATAGGTACGCCCCCGGTTGGATTTCAGCAATTTCGGCTCGTTGAAGAGCACTGAAACTCAGCGACACGCCAGACCGGAGTACCAATCGCGCGCATTTCAGCAATTTCGGCTCGTTGAAGAGCACTGAAACGATCACTTCCGAAATTTCAAACGATTCCTCAGGCAATATTTCAGCAATTTCGGCTCGTTGAAGAGCACTGAAACCCGCGTGGTGCTGGTGAGCTGATGAGGTACGTTATCGATTTCAGCAATTTCGGCTCGTTGAAGAGCACTGAAACACATTCAACGCTCCGTCGATGACCGACATTCTCAACATTTCAGCAATTTCGGCTCGTTGAAGAGCACTGAAACTCGGTGCGCGCGCCACCGCACGCGCCGGCGGACGGATTTCAGCAATTTCGGCTCGTTGAAGAGCACTGAAACTCATCGAGCACCAGGCGCTTGAGCGCGCGCGCGAGATTTCAGCAATTTCGGCTCGTTGAAGAGCACTGAAACGTTTTGGCGGATGCCCCGGAGCGCAACGGGTTTAAGGAATTTCAGCAATTTCGGCTCGTTGAAGAGCACTGAAACATGCGGTTATCAACGTGCTTTATTTCAAGCGGAACGATTTCAGCAATTTCGGCTCGTTGAAGAGCACTGAAACTACTTATTTTGGGCCTATCGCCGAAGCGGATTCTGTATTTCAGCAATTTCGGCTCGTTGAAGAGCACTGAAACTGTTACTTCGCCGGTAGCAGCACGATCCTACCACATTATTTCAGCAATTTCGGCTCGTTGAAGAGCACTGAAACTACGTTTTAGTATCATAAAGTAAAAAGATCGTACCAATTTCAGCAATTTCGGCTCGTTGAAGAGCACTGAAACCGCGGGTTGTACGCCGAGGTTGGTATGACACTTCTTGATTTCAGCAATTTCGGCTCGTTGAAGAGCACTGAAACAGTTTGAGGAACGCATCCGCGCGGTCGGCGCGCCGAATTTCAGCAATTTCGGCTCGTTGAAGAGCACTGAAACGGCGTTGGGTTGCAAAATCTGCATCAACCAAACGCTCAATTTCAGCAATTTCGGCTCGTTGAAGAGCACTGAAACGCACGCCGGCCGTACCGCGCACGACGGGCGCACCAGCATTTCAGCAATTTCGGCTCGTTGAAGAGCACTGAAACACCAGGAGAGAGGATACGCTCTGGTCGGTTGTCCACCATTTCAGCAATTTCGGCTCGTTGAAGAGCACTGAAACGCGTACTACGCGAACAGGGAGATCAAGCGGGCGGCAATTTCAGCAATTTCGGCTCGTTGAAGAGCACTGAAACGCGGTTTTCGCTTACGCAACTTGGGCGCAGGTCGCTGATTTCAGCAATTTCGGCTCGTTGAAGAGCACTGAAACTGCGTCGTATGGTGACTCCGGCGTGGTTGCTGACGGCATTTCAGCAATTTCGGCTCGTTGAAGAGCACTGAAACTCCGGCCTGACGACGGCAAAATGACCAGATGTCGTGACCGATTTCAGCAATTTCGGCTCGTTGAAGAGCACTGAAACGGGATGGCGTCGCTGCGGTTGCGCGCTATTTGACCACGATTTCAGCAATTTCGGCTCGTTGAAGAGCACTGAAACCCTCGGACGCTGCCCTGATCTATGAGTACGCGGCCGATTTCAGCAATTTCGGCTCGTTGAAGAGCACTGAAACCTACGACTATGGTCGGTTCCGGTCGTCGGCAGATGCGATTTCAGCAATTTCGGCTCGTTGAAGAGCACTGAAACGTGAACGGGTTGAAAATGCTGGTGGCCGCGTTCAAGAATTTCAGCAATTTCGGCTCGTTGAAGAGCACTGAAACCTACGGTAACGACGACAACGACCAATATCACAAACAGATTTCAGCAATTTCGGCTCGTTGAAGAGCACTGAAACTGCAAAGCAGCAGCATACTCGTAGATGAGGGCAGCATTTCAGCAATTTCGGCTCGTTGAAGAGCACTGAAACGTTTGTCGGAGTTCTCGCCTTGGCGATTGGCGTGACGATTTCAGCAATTTCGGCTCGTTGAAGAGCACTGAAACCGCAGATTGCCAACGCGATACTGATCGTCTGCATTGATTTCAGCAATTTCGGCTCGTTGAAGAGCACTGAAACCGCAGCACGCTTACCCGCGCCCGCTCAAAACGTTCATATTTCAGCAATTTCGGCTCGTTGAAGAGCACTGAAACCCGCGCTTGTGAGGCGCGGGGGAGTTGGCGGAGGGGGATTTCAGCAATTTCGGCTCGTTGAAGAGCACTGAAACTCGTCAGACGTTGAGAACTCGTAGTCGGCGGCGGTGAGATTTCAGCAATTTCGGCTCGTTGAAGAGCACTGAAACACGTACAGCGTGGCACCACGCTCAAACACGCTCTGATTTCAGCAATTTCGGCTCGTTGAAGAGCACTGAAACTTCATACATAGTGGCACACCCGTTCTACCACCCTGTATTTCAGCAATTTCGGCTCGTTGAAGAGCACTGAAACGTCGGAGTTCTCGACCATCCGACCTGCATTCCCATTCATTTCAGCAATTTCGGCTCGTTGAAGAGCACTGAAACCGAACTGGAGCAGGGCGCTACGACGCTGGCTACGGATTTCAGCAATTTCGGCTCGTTGAAGAGCACTGAAACAGTTCGGAACCGTTACCCCGTTGTCCATCATCAACTATTTCAGCAATTTCGGCTCGTTGAAGAGCACTGAAACGACGCGCCGTACACCGTACTGGCGCGGCGTGACCGGATTTCAGCAATTTCGGCTCGTTGAAGAGCACTGAAACCATTTGCACTGGTGATGATACGTTGACGCGCATAATATTTCAGCAATTTCGGCTCGTTGAAGAGCACTGAAACTGTGGAACTACACGCCAACTCTAATTCTCAACAGAATTTCAGCAATTTCGGCTCGTTGAAGAGCACTGAAACGATATGAACGACGCGAACCAGGTTGAGAATTGCGTCATTTCAGCAATTTCGGCTCGTTGAAGAGCACTGAAACCGCTGGCGAGTCTGTGGAAAGGCGGCGGCCAGTGGCATTTCAGCAATTTCGGCTCGTTGAAGAGCACTGAAACGATGTTTGTTGACCATTTTGCGCGTGAGCAATTCGATTTCAGCAATTTCGGCTCGTTGAAGAGCACTGAAACGGACGCGACGTACCGGCGACGCTGCCGACCGACTGGATTTCAGCAATTTCGGCTCGTTGAAGAGCACTGAAACGGTGCGCGTCAATCAGCGTTATCTCGACATTGAGAATTTCAGCAATTTCGGCTCGTTGAAGAGCACTGAAACATCGTCCAACCCCCGCGCCGGCGCACTGTACGCGCCAATATTTCAGCAATTTCGGCTCGTTGAAGAGCACTGAAACACGGTCGCTTTGCGTGTCAGACGTTCAACCTCGCAATTTCAGCAATTTCGGCTCGTTGAAGAGCACTGAAACCTTTGACCGTCTTCAGTTTTGGGTTATCCGAAAGGGATTTCAGCAATTTCGGCTCGTTGAAGAGCACTGAAACCGCGGGCTGGCTGGCGGCGGTAGGAATTGAACTGGCGATTTCAGCAATTTCGGCTCGTTGAAGAGCACTGAAACTCCTCGCGCTGTTCGCGGCGACCAACCGCGATGCGGATTTCAGCAATTTCGGCTCGTTGAAGAGCACTGAAACCACGCGAACCGTCCGGTGTCCGCGCCCGCGATTTTGATTTCAGCAATTTCGGCTCGTTGAAGAGCACTGAAACGAGGACGTAGAGAGCGGGATCGGGGTGTTGATCAACCTCGATTTCAGCAATTTCGGCTCGTTGAAGAGCACTGAAACCGCAGCGGCGGCGATTGCGGGCGCGGGCGCGGAAGGCATTTCAGCAATTTCGGCTCGTTGAAGAGCACTGAAACCAAGATTGAGCGCTTTGATGTCGTAGCGCTCGCTCATTTCAGCAATTTCGGCTCGTTGAAGAGCACTGAAACCGACGGGATCGCTTGACGAGAGAATACTCGACGCCCAATTTCAGCAATTTCGGCTCGTTGAAGAGCACTGAAACACGGCGCGGCGCAGCGGTTCGCGTCGGTGGAGGACGCAATTTCAGCAATTTCGGCTCGTTGAAGAGCACTGAAACGCTGCTGCTGGCGGCGCTGGATTGCGAAAAGGAGTTCAATTTCAGCAATTTCGGCTCGTTGAAGAGCACTGAAACTCTGCTTCAACGCGCTGCGTGTCGGTCTCGACGTTTTCAATTTCAGCAATTTCGGCTCGTTGAAGAGCACTGAAACAGAGCGAGGCGCGGCGACTGGTTGACCAACTGCGCTAATTTCAGCAATTTCGGCTCGTTGAAGAGCACTGAAACCGATCTCTACTGCGTCGTCAAAGCAAAAACTGCAGCATTTCAGCAATTTCGGCTCGTTGAAGAGCACTGAAACCCGCCGGGCGAACGGGGGTTGTTTGTGGTGCGTCACAATTTCAGCAATTTCGGCTCGTTGAAGAGCACTGAAACGGATCGGCGTCGGGATAGAGGGGAAGCAGCAGCGCGCATTTCAGCAATTTCGGCTCGTTGAAGAGCACTGAAACAGCGCCCGACCGATGCAGAACGTTCGCGGTTCGAGCAGATTTCAGCAATTTCGGCTCGTTGAAGAGCACTGAAACCGGCGCGCATCTCGTCGGCGAACAGACGTGCGATGGATTTCAGCAATTTCGGCTCGTTGAAGAGCACTGAAACCCCGCGCCCAATCCGAATTGCGGAAGCGCAGCCCCAATTTCAGCAATTTCGGCTCGTTGAAGAGCACTGAAACCCAGCGCCCGCCGCAGCAGTGCGCGCGCTGCGTGACGGTATTTCAGCAATTTCGGCTCGTTGAAGAGCACTGAAACAGGTGCTGTTTGATGTCTAAACCGAGCGCACAACTGAATTTCAGCAATTTCGGCTCGTTGAAGAGCACTGAAACGCGCACGGCGCTGCGTTGCAAAATCTGCATCAACCAGATTTCAGCAATTTCGGCTCGTTGAAGAGCACTGAAACCCGCGCTCGTCGAAGTCTGGCGGCGCGGCGGCTTGAATTTCAGCAATTTCGGCTCGTTGAAGAGCACTGAAACACTTCGCCGCCGCGATTTCAATCAGCGTCGGGAGAAATTTCAGCAATTTCGGCTCGTTGAAGAGCACTGAAACAGACGAAGCGCTTGGTGTGGTTCAGATGCTGCTCGAATTTCAGCAATTTCGGCTCGTTGAAGAGCACTGAAACCCAGATTGAGCGCCTTGATGTCGTAGCGCTCGCTCTATTTCAGCAATTTCGGCTCGTTGAAGAGCACTGAAACGTTCGTTGAGCAGCGCAACGAACCACAGACGCAATATTTCAGCAATTTCGGCTCGTTGAAGAGCACTGAAACCGCGTCGCGTTCGCAGCCAGCGCGCGGTTGAGGGCGTGCATTTCAGCAATTTCGGCTCGTTGAAGAGCACTGAAACAGGTTTTGCAGTCGAAGTGAAAGCGAGAAAACGAATGCATTTCAGCAATTTCGGCTCGTTGAAGAGCACTGAAACCGCCGGTCGAGCAGCGCGGGGATGAGGTTCTCGCGCCAATTTCAGCAATTTCGGCTCGTTGAAGAGCACTGAAACCGGCTCCACAACGTCACCGCGCTTGAGGTGGAACATCATTTCAGCAATTTCGGCTCGTTGAAGAGCACTGAAACTCCGGAGCGCTGTAGCGCATACGCCCCGATGCGCCGATTTCAGCAATTTCGGCTCGTTGAAGAGCACTGAAACTCGATCTCGATGTTCTCAACAAACTCGATGTCATTCTTATTTCAGCAATTTCGGCTCGTTGAAGAGCACTGAAACCGCGCGGCGGCGTCGTTGAGGTCGGCGTACACCGACAATTTCAGCAATTTCGGCTCGTTGAAGAGCACTGAAACGCAGCATACTGCTGAGCAGCAGCACGCTGCGTACAACATTTCAGCAATTTCGGCTCGTTGAAGAGCACTGAAACGGGTCGGGGTCGTAGGTCAGACCCCACCGGTTGCGATTTCAGCAATTTCGGCTCGTTGAAGAGCACTGAAACGGGCTTGACCCGCGCACGTCGCGCATCTTTCTGATGATTTCAGCAATTTCGGCTCGTTGAAGAGCACTGAAACGTCGCGGCGCTGGAGGTCAAGCGGCGCTCGGTGCGATCATTTCAGCAATTTCGGCTCGTTGAAGAGCACTGAAACCGGGAGTTGCGAATGCATTCGTCGCGTCGCTCAATTCGATTTCAGCAATTTCGGCTCGTTGAAGAGCACTGAAACTCAACCCACTGATCCGACCTATCGCGCCCGTTGTGGATTTCAGCAATTTCGGCTCGTTGAAGAGCACTGAAACAGCCAAACGTCTAGGTCTCTATTGCACGATAGTGCATTTCAGCAATTTCGGCTCGTTGAAGAGCACTGAAACTCCATTTACGCAACCGCTGGACAAAGTGACTTACGATTTCAGCAATTTCGGCTCGTTGAAGAGCACTGAAACCTCGACCCTTCGGCGTTCCGGCGAGAACCGCGCGCCATTTCAGCAATTTCGGCTCGTTGAAGAGCACTGAAACGGGCGCGTTGAAACAGAGGTGCGGGTGGTGGGCGGCGATTTCAGCAATTTCGGCTCGTTGAAGAGCACTGAAACCGAGCGCGTCCGGCAGCGGCGTGAACAACCCGCCGCATTTCAGCAATTTCGGCTCGTTGAAGAGCACTGAAACACGCCGGAACAGATCGAGTACGCGCTCAAAGACGTTGATTTCAGCAATTTCGGCTCGTTGAAGAGCACTGAAACCGTCGTCCAGCGCGTGGTAGACGCGGGCTACTGCGTCGATTTCAGCAATTTCGGCTCGTTGAAGAGCACTGAAACAAAGATAGCCGGGACGGACACCGGGCGGTTTGCGTATTTCAGCAATTTCGGCTCGTTGAAGAGCACTGAAACAGTTGCACGCCGACCAGATCGCGGTTTCGGAACAGACCAGATTTCAGCAATTTCGGCTCGTTGAAGAGCACTGAAACTTGACGAACTGCTGACAGACGAAGCGCGCGCGGCTGTGATTTCAGCAATTTCGGCTCGTTGAAGAGCACTGAAACATCCTCGGTGCGATACAGCACGCAGCGCTCTATCCAGATTTCAGCAATTTCGGCTCGTTGAAGAGCACTGAAACAAGCAATGAGGTCACTCATACAGCGTCCACCCCCTCATTTCAGCAATTTCGGCTCGTTGAAGAGCACTGAAACGCACCGCCTGCAAGCGTCGGAACGCGGTGAACTTACATTTCAGCAATTTCGGCTCGTTGAAGAGCACTGAAACCGCTGGAAAAGAAAGGAGCGAGACGCACTGAGGGCATTTCAGCAATTTCGGCTCGTTGAAGAGCACTGAAACCTGCGCGGATTGCGTCGCTGCCAAAAATGGTGTTGAATTTCAGCAATTTCGGCTCGTTGAAGAGCACTGAAACCTGACGTTCACCGTCCGCCTCCGCTTCCGACGCTCGATTTCAGCAATTTCGGCTCGTTGAAGAGCACTGAAACCGCGCAAGTTCGGGCGCGAGTATATGATGTGGGACGGATTTCAGCAATTTCGGCTCGTTGAAGAGCACTGAAACGATAGCGCCTCGCTGCGTCTGGCGCTGCGGGTGACGATTTCAGCAATTTCGGCTCGTTGAAGAGCACTGAAACCGCGACGCGCTCGCAGGCGTTGAACGCGGTGAATGATTTCAGCAATTTCGGCTCGTTGAAGAGCACTGAAACACCGGTTGAGGGGTATAGTATTCCTTCGCAGTGGGATTTCAGCAATTTCGGCTCGTTGAAGAGCACTGAAACACGCACGCGCGCACGTTGCGGAACACCGCACCGCCGATTTCAGCAATTTCGGCTCGTTGAAGAGCACTGAAACTTATGGGTTTCGCGGTTATAGAAGTGGAAAGGTGTTTAATTTCAGCAATTTCGGCTCGTTGAAGAGCACTGAAACACACTGGAACGACGCCATCAGCGACGCGCCCTCCAGATTTCAGCAATTTCGGCTCGTTGAAGAGCACTGAAACTCGGGTCGCGCACGCCGAGCGCGGGCGCGTCTTGACTATTTCAGCAATTTCGGCTCGTTGAAGAGCACTGAAACGCACACCCGCGCTGTCGGTGCGGCGTCAGACTGGTGAGGATTTCAGCAATTTCGGCTCGTTGAAGAGCACTGAAACCGGGGCGTCAGCACGCTATGCAGCGCTTCGTAGGCGATTTCAGCAATTTCGGCTCGTTGAAGAGCACTGAAACTGACGGTCAGCGTGATCCAGTCTATTTTCCACTCCAATTTCAGCAATTTCGGCTCGTTGAAGAGCACTGAAACTCTGGCAGGTGTCTGGAAATCCGTTTCAGCTCGTCATATTTCAGCAATTTCGGCTCGTTGAAGAGCACTGAAACACGTACCGGAACGCTACACAATCTTCCCTCAACGAATTTCAGCAATTTCGGCTCGTTGAAGAGCACTGAAACGTGCGAGCATCGGGCGCGTGCTGGACGAGCGGCAAGATTTCAGCAATTTCGGCTCGTTGAAGAGCACTGAAACCGCCGAGAGAGAGACGTAGGAGGGCATCGCGTGAACATTTCAGCAATTTCGGCTCGTTGAAGAGCACTGAAACCGATCCAGACCACGTCCATAAATGGGTAGCGGCGAAATTTCAGCAATTTCGGCTCGTTGAAGAGCACTGAAACGACGATGAGCTGACGTTTGGCGATATGGTGTGGCTGATTTCAGCAATTTCGGCTCGTTGAAGAGCACTGAAACATCCAAAAGTACAGTGTTTGATCCTATACTTTCGTTGAATTTCAGCAATTTCGGCTCGTTGAAGAGCACTGAAACCTAGGCGCGCAAACCGCAAGCGCCAAGCGATAGTAAATTTCAGCAATTTCGGCTCGTTGAAGAGCACTGAAACCTTGTAGTGCATTTGCAAGCCTGAAAGCGTCATCAAAATTTCAGCAATTTCGGCTCGTTGAAGAGCACTGAAACTTACTACAATTTCAATTACGCGCAAAAAACGATTGGATTTCAGCAATTTCGGCTCGTTGAAGAGCACTGAAACCGTTTATTCGGTTTGTACGTGCACAACGGAAAAGAAATTTCAGCAATTTCGGCTCGTTGAAGAGCACTGAAACGGGATGTACTTCAGCAGAGTCTCGATTGTTTCGCGCGTCGATTTCAGCAATTTCGGCTCGTTGAAGAGCACTGAAACGCAATCGCGGGCAAGTACGCCTCTACCGAAGCGAGATCAATTTCAGCAATTTCGGCTCGTTGAAGAGCACTGAAACTTGTTCACCTAAACCCGTTTGCGACCACGAACTTATTGTTTCAGCAATTTCGGCTCGTTGAAGAGCACTGAAACAAGAGCGGCGATACGACGAGTACGAGCGGGTTGGAACATTTCAGCAATTTCGGCTCGTTGAAGAGCACTGAAACTATTTGCAGGAAAATCATCTACGAATAATTCTTCATATTTCAGCAATTTCGGCTCGTTGAAGAGCACTGAAACTTATCACCACGATAACCGTAATATTGCATTATACGAATTTCAGCAATTTCGGCTCGTTGAAGAGCACTGAAACGCTATGGTAAAATAAGAGTGTGATCAAAAACGAACATCTCGAATAGCGCCGATTTAGG